>Ga0209157_1001432_pt1 | contig 19849 bp, 22 predicted proteins | sample GraSoiAngelo_135_FD_185892 | JGI IMG/M metagenome (GOLD analysis project Ga0209157, IMG submission 185892) | Grasslands soil microbial communities from the Angelo Coastal Reserve, California, USA - 14_0929_05_40cm (SPAdes) (version 2) | ecosystem: Environmental > Terrestrial > Soil > Grasslands ...
TACATACTCACCCATGCGTCACTGGGGAGTTACGAAGGGTAAGAAGGTTGGTGTGGTTGGTCTTGGCGGACTGGGTCACATGGCCGTGAAGTTTGCTCATGCCCTTGGAGCACACACCGTTGTCTTTACCACCTCACCTAACAAGAAGGATGATGCGCTTTCGCTGGGCGCCGAAGAAGTTGTCCTTTCCCACGATGCTGACCAGATGAACAAGCACGCCAGTAGTTTTGACTTTATCCTCGACGCTGTTTCCGCTGACCACGACGTCAACGCCTATATACAATTACTCAGCCGTGACGGCAACATCGCCCTTGTCGGCGGTGTAGATAAGCCTCACGCCGTCTCTGCCTTTGGACTTTTGCTCAAGCGTCGCAGCATTTCCGGCTCGGTCATAGGTAGTATCGTCGAAACGCAGGAGATGCTCGACTTTTGCGGCAAACACAACATTGCTGCAGACGTCGAAGTCATCCCAATCCAGAAGGTCAACGAGGCTTATGAGAGACTACTCAAGTCTAATGTAAAGTATCGTTTCTCCATTGATATGAAATCTCTTAAATCCAGTTAAGCGAGCATACTTCTGTGGCCTTTAAAGCTTCATAATCCTCCGTACTAGTATCAAGAACTCACTTTTAGAACCGATGGAATCTTCGATACCGACGAAACCGGGCCAACGTCTTATGCTCCATCAAAAATGCTTTTGAATCCCTTTAATAGTGAGCCTGGAAATCGAGTCAAAAATGGTTCACAAACCTCCGGGCCAGGTGTCCTATTGTACAGGTCTTTCCGACCTACCATATAGTCAACAATAGAACAAGACAAAAGAACACAAAAGATCAGGCCGTTTATTAACACGCATTTTGAGACGCAACATTCATACATCCTTTCTACATAAATAGAGTAGAAATGATTTGTTAGAAAAGACACTGAAAAGTATTGAGCCCCTTATATCAAGCAGTGAAAAGAATTCAAGATTTTGTGTAGGATGTGGAGAACCTGCAACCAATTTAGTCAAGTATAGTACTGACGGAGCGGTAATATTGGAGAAATATTGTGATAAATGTGCCAAAGCAATTGAAGATAGTTCGCCAAAGTATGCCAATTAAAGTTAGCCATAAGTAGTTATATCATAAAAAGTACCTCTTAGAAGCCTTAATTAGAAACTTCTAGCTGAACTTCCCTACGTGGCATGTTAAAATCCTGGAGACCATTGTTACTAATTCTGATAAAACAATAAACGATTGATAATTGTATTTATTGCGCTTAGTTCTATCTTCTGGAAGGTACTCCAGCCGAAGCTGGAAATGGGATGCTCTATTGTTACATCATCATGTAATTGATACTTGTATATAGGATACTACATCAATACTTACTGGTTCAAGTCTTAATTCAGTTTACGATGGAAAATTAGATGGAGTTGCTCCATATTGTTCATATAGTGAGGAATACTATGCAGGTACAATTTCCTCTAGCCCGTATATTACTTGATGTGCAACAAAATTACGGTTTTACTTTTCTATTTTATTATTCTTTAATGACTAATATTGATTATATTTAGATCGTAAATGGATTACAATATACATGTAAACTCAATTTGTAGCATTGACCCCATTTGAAAGATCCTAGTTTCACCTCCAGAAATAAAGGTTAGAAAGTCAAGTAGGCTGTAAAAAATACATAATGACGCGTCTTGCATAATAGTATCAAAAAATGTTACTAAAAGTATGATATAATTTGTATCGCAATGTTTTAAATTTGAGACTAGGAATAGATTTCATTAGGGCTAAAATCAAATTCTAAACCTAAAGATGAATCTTTATTTTATCAAGTTCTGTAGTAAATCCTTTTGAATATTACTTGTTGCGTCCTGGGCATTGAGTTTAGATGTGTTTTGATAGCCTGAATAACACAATCAACTGCTTCCTTATCTGCAAATTGGAACTTTAGTTTACCATATTCATCTTTAATCAACTTGATACGTTTGCAGCCTGGATCATTACATATTTCTTTTGCAGTTGTTCCGACACGATTTGCCCATTTATCGAAGGTATTAGGATCTGCATTACTTGCTAAATCCCTCAAATGTTTTTGGATATCAACAAGTCCCTTAACATCTGCACCCATATTGATGAATTGAGTTTGTAGCCTTATTAATAGTAGGGCATTCTGTCATCGGCCGTGACACAGTAACATTGGTAAAGTAATATTTCTGATTATTTCTTCAACTGTTACTTATAATGGATTCAATTCGTAACGCATGAGCCTTGTAAACCAATCAGATACTTCAATTCTTCGGATACTCATTACCAAAAATATGAGAAAGTACTTAATTATTATGCCAGAATTTCTAGTGTGAAAAAAATCTAGGAAATCAGCCTCAAAACATAAAGTCTGGACTATAAGGTTATTAAATTGCGTAACAGTATACTGTTTGATGATGGAAGCTGATAAGTTCAATGCAGTTAAGGATGCAACAGTGGCGATAGGTATTGCCAACAAGGATACCAAAGATGTCATAACTAGTTTTGGTACAGGTTTTTTCATTGGCGGTGAATACATTGTCAGCTCGGCACATATTTTTAGTCAATGTATTAAATATAATGCTCAGTATAAGGATAAGAAAAATAGTATGAGAGGAATATATTCTGCATTCAATATTACCACAAAAGGAGATCAGTTAGAGTTTAACACATATCACATAATAAAGGCGATCAGACTTCCCCCTGTTAAAGAAGTTAGGGGATTTATAGGATCGCTAGACCTAGATATAGGGATAGGAAAGCTAAATCATCATTCAGATAATTTCTTACATATCAAGGAACCCGGCGAATTGAAACTTTACGATGAGATTGTAATATGTGGCTATCCGAGTGGAAGAGTATCGCTGGTTCTGTACAGAAATAATCATGGAGATGGAATGGGAATCCATTTGCGCCCCATAATTCAATTTGGACGTATTGCGGGATTAATGCCAGATGATGACAGTAAAAGTAACAATCCATGGGGAATACAAACGGATATCGTTGCCATGGGAGGCTCAAGCGGTTCGCCTATTATAGATCCGAGGAGTGGAGAAGTAGTAGGTATGGCACAGCAAGTAATTGCAACGATGACTACCGTCGGCAAGGATGGAATGCCATCAAACCTATATGAGTTGACTAAAGGTCCATTGTATGGAATAGCTCCAATAGGATTAGCTTACGGCGTTACCAATCAGATATTATCCCCCCTTCCGAATATTTCCAAAAATTATTTTGAAAAAGGTCACCAGCCGGACTATTTATTTGAAAATACGGGAATTATAGAACTTTTCTGATTTCATTTAATTTAAAATTCGTAATCTAGGTATCCATGGAATATCAAAAGTAAGATTTGACAAGAATCATACCTGCATGGATAGTGCAATTGAGCACTTAATTGATGACGATGGCATTCATGAGGGCAGACTCGTAACTCGAAAGGATATAGTGTCAAACTTATACAGTAGAATTTTGTGCAAGGTAATAATACTTGGTCCAAACAACACCTGGGACTACGGAGCAGATATTAAAATAGTTACAATTCATGGGATTGATTATCTCAAAACAGACTCAAACCCAATTCCCTGTGATAAGATCGGGAATCTACCAGAATTTTAGCGTGTTAGGCAAACTATGAAATAATCTGTATTAATCGAACAAATTATAACATTATAACATTGGATCAGAATTACAGATTTCTCTTAAGGTAGTTTGTGCAACATTCCGAACAGAATTTTAGAACTCACTTTATTGTACTTGTAAATTGTACTCCGCTGAGCAAGTTGTTAATTCCTTTTCACATGTAGACATGAGACATACAAATGTTCGTTTTCCATCGCTCGTTCTTTAATAAATATTTTTAATGCTATTACTCAACAACTTATCGTAATTTAATACGATATACTTAATCCTAAGCGTAACTCTTCAACTAACTATAGAGTGGTATATACAAACAGGGAAATGATATATTGTACATCGTATCATACAAGAGATGAAGGGATTTTAATGGCAACACTTCGCGTCTACAAAAGGAATTTGAAGTTTATAGACTTGTCCGACCTAGTTGAAGAACTTAGTAGTTTGGGACTAACTGATACTCTGCAAAAGCACTACAATAACCCACTTGAAAAGCAAGCCAAGAGTATAGTAGCAGGACCTAGCTTTCTGCAATTCTTGAACAGATTATTTCAAATTCAAATTACAACTGGAGATATCATCAACTTAGAATCTGGAAATCATAGTAAATACTATATGCTATCTGCAACTGGAACATGGGATGAGATAATCAAACTACAATAATCTTTGTCAGTCGAAGTGCATAAATTGTAACTATCAGCCGATTAATTTTAAAATATATCTGCATTTATCACAGTCAAGATTGCAATTATATAAAATTAGTTCCTTTGTGGGATTGTAGATGATCATATGAGACGGAGCATCCGCATAGCTTTATACGGATGTATAGATATCTCTTACCAATATGTATAGACCTTGCAATTCTTGCTCGAAAGACTTTGATGAACTAATCGAAGGCGTTCGATATCTAAGCACAACTATTGGACTTTTATTTTTCTGTTCGGATGTTTGCTGCAGAAACCACCTTACCAAAAAGCTCTAGTGCCAACTGAATGTAAAAGACTGGAATGGCATAATTCTAATACAACTGGCACATCAAATATTTTATCCTTCTAGAGTTTATCGATAATTGTCTAATATATATGAAGTTTCAAAATGATATCTGCATTTTATCTATATATTACGAGTATCACCATTCAATATTAGAATGAGCTACAGCAGAGACAGCAGTTATGGTCGTGGCAGGGGAAGGAGTTATGGTGGTGATGCTAGTAAGAGTTTCAACAGAGGTAGTCCAACGACAAAACCCGTCGAGGTGGGTAAGGAATATGAGGTAGACATTACGGAAATTAGTGGAAAAGGCGATGGTATCGCTAGGGTTAAAGGATTTATAGTATTTGTACAAAATGGAAAGGTTGGTAAAAAGACGCGCATTAAGGTTACTGAAGTAGCAGACAGGTTTGCTAAGGCAACGATTGAGGTCTAACCAATACAATTGTTTCAAATGTGATTACGACATACATGCCAAGTTCAAATCCGCTTAGGACAATAATTTTCAAGTCTTTCTCTCGAATCCTGTCCTAATATTAGTAACATTAATTTATTCGTCACTACATGATTTGTCACCACATGGCTACGTGAACTTTGAATTGTCCTGATTACTGCATATGAATATCGATTGATTAAAAGGTTATATAGAATCACTGGATTTAAGTAGTTAATGGCAGACGATGATTTAAATACGGGGTGTTCCCACTGTTGGGGTCCTGTAGATTCGGAAACAAAAAATTGTAAAAGTTGTGACGGTCCCCAGGAAAATTGCGACTGTAAAATCCTGCCACACTAAGACAAACATAAGCAAAGTATAGTTAAGAAAAAAATTCCAGGAGCTGACCTTTCATATGTAAATGGCGATGCTACTTATTTGCTCGGAGTCAAATGAATAAGCTGACCGAATAAGAGAAGTATCTTATATTGTGTAACATAACATTAGAATTGATAATACGACATCAAGATTGGCAGAAACACCAAATGATTAGGATCCACATGAAATTTCAGATCAGTCCCTCCGGACCCATACCTAGGTTGTTTTTTTACAATCGAAATGGATTACATACACTAGTGTACTGCATTCCTGCGGAATCGGAATTAGCTCCTTAGACACTATTTCTGAATTAACCCCGTATATCCCCACCAGCCATGAAAGGAACCATATTCAATTTTCCCTTAATTTTTGTAAAATAATAAACAAACTAATTGTACTTAAGGTACAGTGTTTTGTAATGCCTGTGTCCATAGGCTGCTCTGGCTGGAGTTATGCTGATCCCGTTGAGAAAGGAGGTTGGGTTAAGGTATTTTATCCAAATGCTCAAATTAAGAAACTGCAATACTATTCGCAGTTTTTTAGCACTGCAGAGATGGACGCAACATTCTATGAAAAATTCTACAAATATATGACAAAAGAAACGTTTGTCAACATGACCAAAGCAACACCGGATAATTTTCAATTCTCAGTTAAGGTTCCTGAGATAGTAACGCACAATAAGAGACTCGATATAGATAGGGAGGCGATAACATATCTGGAAGAATTCCTTGATAAGATATCACCTCTAAAAATTTCTAACAAGCTCGGAGCAGTGCTTATTCAACTGCCACCAAGTTTTACTGTTAAAGAGTTCAAAAATACAGAAGAATTTCTTGATAGACTCCCTGGTGGATATGACTACGCCGTTGAATTTAGAAATCACTCCTGGAATACTGAAGGGCCATGGGAGATGTTAAAGCACTACAATATAGCAGCAGTCATGACAGACTCTCCTGAGCAGGATAAGCTGAAATTCCTTTCTGACACAATTGTAACAGCAAATCACTCTTTTATTAGATGGCACGGAAGGCAAGTTAAACCTAGGTATAATTATCTTTACTCAAAAGAAGAATTAAAACCATGGGCTGAGAAGGTAAAACAAATATCAAGAGAAACAGCTGTTGTGCGAGGATATTTTAATAATCATTATGGTGCAAGAGCCGTTGTAAATGCACTGGAATTCAAACAAATGTTGGGTACAGTTTTATCCGAGGAAGAGAGAGCAGCATTACAACACGCCCGAAATTATTTCTCGGAAACCTCGAGTCAGTTGAAACTAGATAGGAGCTTCCGGCAATAATAACACATATTGTAAGTTCATTTTGAATGTTAGCCTGAATGTTTTTGTTACTTTATTACTCTACTCTAGCATTTCTTGTTAATTAACCAGTTGATTATCTTGTGCTGCACAAAAACTAAACTCATCAGTACGGATTCAGTTGAAAAATACTCTCCCTTTGTATTGATTGAATTGATATATTGGTAACATTCATCCAACATCTGTAAAAAAAGTACTCTATCTTCCTCACGTAGGCAATCTGCAAATCCTTTCCACGATTCAATTTCTTGTGCTAATATATCTTCATTTGGAAACAATGTCATATCTTATTATCTGCCTGATTGATTCTGTTTCTTTGATACAATATTATTGCAATTTTTTTTCATCAATCCCATTAACTGTTTATAGTGATGCAGGATAATTGCCATTACAATGCTGTGTATGATAATTGGTCTTGCGGAATTAGAACAGGCGCTATTATATTGACGTGAAACTGAAAACATTTCATCAAATTTTTTTCTATCATCCTTATCTAGATAGGAACGAAAACTGCGCCACTTTAATTCTTCTGCCATACAAGCTAATCTGAAAGACGGTATCGTTCTACCCATTTAATAATTCATCTCCTTACGACAGTCAATACATCTTCAAAAGATAACGACAAATATTTCTTGACAGTAACATAGTCAACATCATGTTTTTCCTGTATGAGCACTTTAAATTTGTCATTTGTCTTGTTCATATCAACCTTAACATGTTTGTTAAACGTGGAAAGGATCTTGTTTCTTATGCCAAGTACGCTAGGTGATAATTTGTCGTTATTATTGAGTGAAATCGAAGTTATCAATAAAACTTTGTATTTGGAAGGTACTTCTTTAAGTAGGTCTGCGATTTCTCTTAACAGAGATTGTGCGTCTCTAATATTTATCTCAGGTTCTTGAGCGAACATCGCAAGTAAATCGGGTATTATTACCACATTGGTCTTTTGTTCATGAATGGTTTTGGACAATTCATATTTTAAAAAATGTGTAAGCTGGTAGACAGTAAATACTCTTGAAATCATTATTTGCCTCAAAGTCTCTTTGATATCCAGCCCATATTGTTTCATAAAATCTACAAACTGATATACGTCTGTACAATTACCAGCATCCAGAATAAACACATTTGAGTTCCTACCAAAGCCACCATGCCTCTTTGGCATTAATGCATGAACTCCTACTTTTGTCAATATCAGATTTATCATCCTTGAATCACCTACAAGGCAGACTGCGTCTCCAAGAAGTAATTCTACGGTTTTATTACATGTACCGTTAATTGTAAATGAAAGCCGATTAAGATAATCATAAGCTGTTTTTAGCTTCAACGGCTCTTGTTGGATTGACATTGTTCTGTTTGGTTTTTCTGCAATAAGGTTTGACATGGAGCTTAGTTCTAGCTTATTGAGCTCTATTTAATGGAGAAGCTACTTTCAGAGAGGGAGGGCACAATTATGGAATTGTGACAAAGCAAAACAGGGTATAGAATTTAAACTCTCAAACTCCTTACGAACGAATGAATTTATTCCACGCTGACCATGAATAAGCTATTGCAGCTTTTCATCGGATGCTCGGGTTGGAGCTATACTTCTTGGCAGGGGCCATTCTACCCAACCAACCTGGACAATAAGCTATGGTTATCATACTATTCTCAAGTTTTCAATTACGTAGAAGTTGACTCTACATTTTATAGAATTCCAAATCAATTTATGGTCAAAAACTGGGCTAGAAGAACCCCAGAAGATTTTAGGTTTACTGCCAAGTTTCCCAAAGAAATAACACATGATAAAAAATTCAAAAATGTAGAAAAAGAGCTATCATTATTCTATGATGCAATGAAACCTTTGAAGAACAAGCTACTTGCGTTGTTAATACAATTCCCACCCTATGTAAAAATTACAGAAGGACTGGAAGCATTAAAACAATATGATTTCTTCTTTGATGATAGTTTCAGATATGCAGTAGAAGTGAGACATCCATCATGGTTTTCAGATTTAGCTTACAATTTCTTTTCAAACAATAATATTTGTATGGTGTGGAACCAATTAGACAAAATACAATCTCCTCCTATAGTAACAACCGACTTTGTCTATCTTAGATTGATTGGAGATAGAAGCATTAAAGAAGAAAACTTTGGAAAGATCCAGAAGGATAGAGAACACGAGATGACATATTGGTCTGACAAATTCAGAACAGTTCAGCAAGATGAAAAAGATGTCAAGATAGGTATTGTAGCTGCCAACAATCATTATGCCGGATTTGGAGCTGCAACCGCCAATATGTTTAGGGTGATGAACAAACTTCCCTCCGTAGAATGGGGCATAAGCAAGGATCTAGATTACAGCACAGAACTGGAGCTTTCTAACGGAAAGACTGGTTACCGTAAGGCTAAACAAAAGAGTTTATTAGACTATCCAAGCAGCTAGCAAATTGTTTTATTCTGCGAATCCATTACAGGTGCACTTTAAACAATAACTCTGTCCATGCTTGTCAGAAATATGAAATTCTCTAGTATGATGACATAAAAGACATTTATGATTCGAATCCACCGACATTATGTTTATCTAAGCTATTGTCTTATGATTTATTCGAAATACCATATTTTTCATTACGGACAAGAACATTTAGGGGCATGCGGTCCTTTCTCTTACCTGTCAATTTTTTTATGGGATAACCAAAACCAATAACAGCAGAGACATTCAATTGCTGTGGAATTCCAAAATCCTTCCTGAATTCATCTTCCTCAATTCCTGTAAATATTCCCGAACCTACCGAATAATTCCATGCTACCAGCTGCATGTTCTGTAGAACCCTCCCTGCATCGATCAAATGAAAATGATATTTTGGATTTGTCAGAATTATTATTGCAAAATTACAATTTGCAACCCAATTTCCACTAGTGCTGTCCTCCGCAAGCTTCTTTAAATTCTCCTTATTTTCGATTAGTATAAAACGCCAATGCTGAGTATTAAGGCCCGTTCCTGTTAATCTCGCAGCCTCGAGCACCTTTAATTTTATTTCACGTGGAACTTCTTTTGAGCTGAATTCTCTTATATCAAGTTTAGTCGTTACACATTCAAATGCGTCCATACGTACTTATCTCCGTTAAGATATTAAAGATTTAAAGTCCTCATATTGAAAAAACCTGAAATAAAAGTTAGAAGCATAATTAGCCAAGACATTTAATTGAATTTTCAATCACGTTCCTACTGCATGTTTAATTATAATAGCACGCTTCGAGTAACACGAAGTGTTATTATTCTAAAAATGAATATCTACACATTTCCCAATATGAAGGCAAGCGAAAATCCTACCATTATACCAAGACCTACAATACTCGCTCCTCCTTGCTCGTAAGCTTCAGGAATCATGGATTCTCCTAGCATGACTAGAATCGCACCTGCTGCAAATGACAAAGCTATTGCCAAGACATTAGGTTCTGTATATGAAGATACTGTAAAGCCAATCGCAGAAGAAATTGTTCCTATGCATATAGCTCCTGTCCATAAAAGAAGTATCAATTTTTTACTTTTTCCATGAGATTCCATACCTTCCGAAGACGAGAGTCCTTCTGGAAAATTGGAAATGAAAATGGCCGCCAAGAGAACAAGATCTACCGATCCACCTATTGCTAACGAAATACCAAGCGCCATATTTTCTGGAATATTATCCATCACTGAACCTACTAGTATGGCAGTACCTGAGACATCCTTTCCCCCACCGGCTTCGGTTCCATGAGACTTTTTCCTGTGTCTGATGTTACCTTGAGGAGAACGTCTGCTTAGGTAGTAATTAGCTATAGTAAAAGCTAATCCACCAGAGATAAATCCAATAATTACCGGAAGAATTGACTGTGACATTTTAAATGCCTCTTCAATTAAGGAATAAGCAAGAGATGCAACAAGCACGCCGCTGCCAAATGCCATTATAAATGCAATAGTTTTCTTGGAAAGCCTAGTAGTAAGTGCCAGTAGACAGCCTAATAGTAGAGGTACGGATACAATAAATCCCCAAAACAAAGAGATTCCGATACTTGATACGTCTACTGCTAAGTTTATTATCAGCTCCTTTTAGGTATATTTTTTCCTCGTGCTTTCATACATAATATGAAACAATATCGATAGTCTGTCTATAAATGCATTTATGATTTGTAATACATTCAGGTATGCATTTTGAATTGAGAGGTATCCTATTCACATAACTTTTTATTTCTAGCAAAAGTATCTTTTATGAAGAATATTTTAGATAAAACATTCGTTATTCTCCCCTATTAAATATCCTAACTTAGATTGAGAATGTATGTTCTTTTGATTTAGATCAGTTCAGGCCTAGAAGAAGACAAATTAAGAGAGATTGCGAGTGTGCCAAAATGCTTAGGCTCAGCACTCTGTCCAGACTAGCATCCACTAGCATCCAAGTATCCTATTGTATTCCATTGAGTAGATCCAAGCTAGTAACAACGACATCTTGGCGGGATCATAAGATAACGTTTCTTCTAATTTATTTCAAATTCTACTTTTAGAAATTAAGCGCCTTTTGAATATTAATACATATCTCCTTGATGGTCACCTTACAGGAACAATTAGTAACGATCTTCAATTACAAAAAAATAAAGTAATTAGTAACCCTGAAAGTGATCTTCATAATTTAATGGTGGGAGCTGGTTGTATGATGAACAAGAAACAACCAATTAACCCACCCGCCGGCTCAACTTGGAGGCGTTGTAATTAATTGTTCATTGAGCATTAAAACGATTTACAAATTAAAAAATATAGATATATATTGACTATTTAGAAAATATAGTCAATCGATAATACTTCTATTTGTTGACCTTATTTAACTGGTTTTATAGGGCCCTATGGTACTACGTCAAGGCGGAGTGTCCTGTTGAAAGTGACTATTATATTCTTGCACCCACTTCAAAAATTAATTGGAATTGCAATATAACATTCGAATTAAACTGACTTTAGGGTCGTAAGGAATGTTAAATTTGGACTAAATCTGGATAAAAAGAAAAATAGTTTTACTTTGTTATAGCAATCAATGCGAATAAAGGAAATCGCCTTTCAATTATGTACCTGCACATGGATCGAAATAATGACTTGTATTGGAATTATTTTTTATCTTTTATATATTTCAGAAAATCGTCTTGCTCTAATCACTATTTTGGCCATTTCACCACTTATCGGATTCCATTTTGCAGTATCAAGAACAATCAAAGATGAACACTGTGTTACTTGTGGAGAATCAAATTAATTAACCATAAATATAGGAGTTATTGAAAATTATAGAATTATTGCTATAATAAATCACAATTATTATTTAGATTATCTCTGAATTATGTCTACACTCTATTACCTCATTACAATTAAATTAGTCATTTCTTGAACGTCCCACAATAACTTCATCTCACTTGCTCCTAATAGATGATCACTTCCTGTCAAACTCCACTATTTAGTGATCTTATCATGCGAATTAGTGCTTCTATATCAGTTTTATTCAAATTTTCAATATCATCTATTTTTTCCTTTATCATAGACTTCGTTTCCTCCATTAGTCCCACTTTGGTTGGCTTGATTTTCTTCTCCACGAATTTGGAAGTAATCAAAGCGATAACTGTCCATATTATTCCTATTGCTGAGAACTGAAGTATAGCGGAGATCACTCTACCTAGAGGTGTGACGGGATAAAATTCACCATAGGCAACAGTCGTCATTGTTTCCAGAGCCAACCATATAGCATCATTCAAATTTTTTACGTTTGCGTGGCGGTCTGAAGACTGTACCTCTGAAATATAGAACCCAAAGCCTCCAAATATTATGGTTACTACAGCTAGTGAAGCAAATAATACAATCTCACTACCTTTCATCATTAGTGCCAGATTATACAACCTGATGAGCCTGAATAGTGCAATAAACCTTGTTGTCCGAATTGTCTGTTGAATTACTGGGGACATGTCAGCGTACCCAAAGACTATAAGCGGTATCAGGGCAGGAAATTCGTACCAATGAGCAATAACGTACTTCAATCTGTTGTCTGATTCCTTTATCCTAGAATAGAAATCAACTGCTAATATTGCAGTGACAAACAGATCAAAAATGTAAAGAGTCCATAGCTGATTTTCAGAAAGTGGGTATAAGTACGTAGCAAATACTACTATTATAGACGCTATGGTAAGAACAGCCTCTGCCATGTTGACTATTTTACTCTTTTGAAGATTGAGGAACTTCACAGCTACTCGAATAGTTGGTAGGCAATATTAAGGATATGGCTTTTATCAGGCTAAATAAGCGGAAACATCAGCTATCTTACGCCTGAAGTTGTCGAGTACATCTTCTGTTCCAATTTTCCTACACAAGGTCAGACGACAGAGCAAAACTTGTGGAGAATGACCGACATTCAATTGGGACTCTCACAACGTCTTCGAGTCGTGGTTGCCATTCTACCCAAAAATGAAAAAAGCGTATAGTCAAGAACTATATTATCAGCTTTTATTATTATCTTGGAAACCTGCAAGAAACTTATACGAGGCATTTTTGATATGCCAATATGAGTGCAGTAATTCTGTACTTATTAAATCTTACAGAATAGATTTTGTGATTCACCCACGCTGAATAATAAACCAAGGTACTATACTTGAGTATCGTACTTAACCTTAGATTGAAACAAACAACTCCTTCATTATATAATTCGAACTCTTTATGATAATAGTGGTTTTAACACAGTTAACTTAAAAAGTATGATTAGCCATTATGTATTATGAATAGAATTATTCATTTAATCATAGCAGCAGGATTGGTCATATTGGTGGGAACGATAGTAATGTACAATATAGAAAAGAACGTGCCTAATACGCAAATAAAAACCTATCTTGACTCATTATGGTGGTGTGTTGCCACAGTCACTACTGTAGGATATGGTGATATTGTACCGGTTAGTAACTTAGGACGAATCGTAGCAATATTTTACATGTTTTTTGGAATTTCAATGATATCACTGATGTTCTTTGTTATTACTAACTCTATCTACAGACGAAGATATGATAAAGTAGAAATAGAACAGAGACAACAGCAACTAGATCAACTCAAAAATGAATTAGTGAGTAGACTTTCAGACATTGAAGGGAAACAGGCAAAATGTTTAGATCTTATTAATCAAATGAAATAATCTAGATTCCATGTGAACACAAAGATAATTTTCTAGTAATAGAATACCTTGGGACGTACACGCGTCGCTAACGTGATTTATGGTCCAAACTCATGTCAAATTTAAAATAAAATAAAATAAAATTTAAAATAAATTTGGTTAGCCTCTTACTTTTTACCAGTGAGGTTATCGAGGTTATCCTTCGACGGTAAGTTCAGTTTTGTGCCTGTTGCACCAGCTGCGATCATCTCAAATCCTGCTATCAAAAGTCCTATTGCTACAATAAATCCTGCAAATGCTGCACCAAAGACAGGTGAGACAAGCGTTATGATTCCAATGATTATTAACAATGCACCTACTCCAATAAGGAAAGCTCTTTTCCAACCAGATTCCTTTCCTGAGAACCCCTCAACTATGCTAGCAGAACCACCGAACAGAAGTGCAATGCCAATAAAGATTGTTATAATCCATGTAGCCAATACTGGATTTGCGATGACAAGGCCCGCAAATATGATGATCAATATACCAAGGCCTATGCTTGCACCTCTTCCCCTGATATGGAAGAAAATACCAGCAATAATCTTCTCAATTCCTAGAATGAATAAGATTATGGCAAGTATAACTACTATAGACACAAACGTAGCTGCCGGAAATGCAAGTGCGTAAATTGACAATATGACGATAAGTATACCAAGCCCAATTTCGATAAATCTAAACCATCCTGCTGATTTTTCCATTTATAATTTCATTCTTTTATACGGAAACCACTATATATAGTCTTTCAATGTTAATACATTAGTAGCTTATTTTGAATTATTGATTTAGATTCTCTTATCATTTGAATGAGATATATATCGTTTTCATTCAGTATTTCTATGCCAGTACTATATTAATAATAGATTTGACTTAGTCAACAGGAGCAGCACTTTTATCATTCTTCATGTTGCATTCCACCAATTTAAGATATCTTCAGATAGTAATAAGACCTTTGTATTGTTTATAGTCTTCAGAAACTAATTCAATTAGTATTGGTAACATTGTGGTGGTAACTGGAAGAAACTTCGTACTGTTACTCTAGGCCTAAATACTAGGAGTGAGTTATTGGGAATGACAAGTAATCCTTGTGCAGATCCGCTTTCTGACCTCATAACCGTGATTGTCACTCCCATACCTCGGTATTCTAATATTGCAAGTATCCTCCACACTATTATAATTCCGTCAAAGGCAGAAATACTGAAGTGAAATCTATGTGTGCTCCACATACCAATGTATTAACGGCCCGAACTTCAACTTCAAAGGTCAGCTAAATTTTCTCTTATATCTTTCAATAAATGAGTCACCAATCAGCTCTTTTAGTGAATAATCTAAACTGGTCAAAATGATTAGTACGATCTTGAACAGATTAAACCGAAATATTAATAAGAAACAAAAAATTTTGTTCGCTTGTGCCTAAGATCCTTGTGAATCTTCTCAGTATTAGTCTCACTATTTCAATGTTATTAATGCTCGAAGAACAAGAGGCAAACGCACAATTCCTGCAAGTAGATTTGGGCGTCCTTGAGGATATTATTGCTAATATAGATGACAAATTGAATTATCTTTTCAATTCAAACCCTCTTGACAGGTTCTCAGATGCTGGGTGTCTTGCTGGAGCATTGACAGGCGGTACGTCAGGTATAATGAGGAAAGGACATTTGATAATTGGAACCGATTGTAACGATAACATAAAGGGTGATAGTAACGATGAAATCATATACACACTTAAAGGAAATGATCGAGTATGGGCAGGAATGGGTAACGATATAATTTATGGTGGTTTGGGTTCCAACAGATTATATGGTGAACGCAATGATGATATCATCATCCCTGGAGATGGTTCAAATTTAGTTGATGGCGGACCTGGGGATGATGTACTTTTTGGGGCACTTGGAAATAACTTTCTTGTCGGAGGTCAGGATAACGATCAACTTATTGCAGGAGCTGGCACGACTATAATGGATGGTGGAACTGGAAGCAATGAATATGATTGTAGCGGGAATAGCATAGTTTTAGATTATAATCCAGATAATGGAGATACAGTGGCAGGAAATTGTAAAATAATGAATAACGAAGGAATTGATTTTTCAAGAGATATTAATATTTCATAAGACTTGTTTTCATCCTATAAATGTATTTCAAATGAATCGATCATTTTCCAAATGGTTGGCAAGTAATTGGAGAACAAAGCTTCTTGCGCTGTAAAGGTAATTAAAAATACTTTATTGCCAAAGATTGTGTAGACTTGCATTTTCTTGAATGATTCATCTTCCCCTGTAATAGTAGAGTAAACCAACATATGCGCCGAACGGTTTCCTTTGAGAGTAAACGGTTTTGAATCCAATACAAAATCACTTGTATTTTGAATTCTATTTAAGCGTCCATTAATTATTTTATCTAGCGACATATTCTTAGAATCGAATACAAAAATATCCAAGTATGGTACAAAGTGACCTGACACACCTGAAATATTGCCAAGCTGGGAGGCAGTTTTAGACGGCGAGTAGAATCCTACAACAGTATTGTTGCTTCCATTATTGTACGGATAACTCCTTACAGACCAGCTTTCCGGATACCGGATATTTATCCCAAAAATATTGTTCTGATAATTCTGGAAACCCATTGTAGTCCTGTTATCGATTGTCTTGGATGTCTTGTTACTTGGTACCTTTGATTCATTAGAAGGTATAGAAGGTATGGCTTTTTCCAATGCACCAGTGATTGTCTTGGATGTCTTGTTACTTGGTACCTTTGATTCATTAGAAGGTATAGAAGGTATGGCTTTTTCCAATGCACCAGTGATTGTCTTGGATGTCTTGTTACTTGGTACCTGTTTAATTAATTGTTTAGTTATCAAATTTAAATTGGTTTTTGCTATATCCGATCTCCCACTTAGTATTGCACCTACGGTTTCACGTATAAGTAACATAGAGTCCTGGATTGAGGTAGAATTATCTTTAGTTTGCGCTACCAACCGCTGAACCATTAATAGGTTCTCTACAGTTTTGTTGGAATTACCGCTCTCTAACGTATGGTTGGCTTCAGAAAGAAGTCCTTTTATCATGGCTTGGGATGATTCCAAGGAAGATTGTTGTTGTGCTATAGCTACCTGCAATACCGAAGTATGCGAGACGTATATTAAAAAAAGGGAGCATGAGACCAACTGGATCGAACATAATGTAAGCAAAAAAGAATAGTTCATAAAAAAGTACGTTGAGGTTAACTTGTGTTCGTGCATCTTTTACAATAAATTGTTCTTAGCCAGATTTATTTAGTTTCGTAAGTACTGTAAGCGCTTTATTCATATCTTTTCCTGTTACTTTAGACCTTCATGTTTTATCAGGTTGGCCCTATTCAACATAACTCATATTCTGCTCTAGTTAAGAAAGTCAAGTTTCAAATGGTAAAAGATGTTTAGAATTATTATCGCTAGTAAATTGGTAATGAATTTAGCTGTACAGATAAATATTTTGACTGTGAATTTTTTGTTGGTAGTAGTAATAGACCTTCTTGACTTATTTAACTCACTCTAACTGCGTATTTAGCAATGGGAAATTCCCAACAAAATCTGGCTGTTGTATTTATGTTTTAGTTCTCTGTCTGGCAGTTCGAATTAAGTATGGATTAAATTAACTTTAATAAATTAGGTTCAATTTGTCTGCATGAAAACCATTTGAAGTCAACATCTCCACGATACCTTTTGTAAACCATACGAGGTGCTCCCCGAGTTCCAACCTCGTAATCTTGTCCTTCACATATGGCCTTTGGTCCCCACATATAGGATCTCGTGTCAATAACCTCATTTACCTTTATCCAAGTCTTGCCATCACTATTGAAATTCATCCAGTGCTCCAACTTGACTTTTGGGTCATTGATATCATGAGATAGTATCATGTGAACATACTTGATACCAAACCAACCTTGATCTGCTAAAACAACATGAGGAATTATGGTTTTAATTCCTGCAGGATCCTCATAATAGTTATTTGGACTTTGTTTTGTGTGTTTTACTTTGGAAGGCTCGTGTAAACTATTGCAGTCTGTTTCGCAATCGTAGCTAAATTCCTCACAACAGAGATGGTTACTTTTATCGTGATGATTACACGGACCCCTAAGGTAGATACCATCATGTTCTGTAGGGTTATGGACATTAAAGAAACCTGTCAACTCAACGTTATCAAGGTCGCTTTTATCATATGTGTAGCCACGAGCGATAGAATCCTTAAAACTCATCTTGCAACCACCTATCGCGTCTTTATAATTAGGATCAACATTCAAGTTAAACTTGACTCTCTTGTTGTCGTCGGTTGTCCATGAACCGTCTTTATTTCTTACTAGTTTACGATATGTAGAACCGCCCCCTATTTCAAAATGCGAATCAAACGGCTGTTCATGATTCATATACCAAACGAAACCTTTTGGTTTAGTAGGATATAAAAAAACCACACCATCAGGTCCTACCATGTTAACTCGCTTTGTTACGGGTTTACTAGTTGTAGGAACTACAGTTCCCAATGCCTTCCCAAATAGTACCAATGGCAATAACATAAATCCTGTCCCAGCAGTTCCGACCAATTTTAAGAAATCAAGGCGTGATATTAATTGACCTTTTGGCATTTCCCTTAATAATTCGTTTTTTAAATATAAAAACGTATGAGATGCAAGCAAAAGTCCTGTTTGATATCCTGCTGGATATTATTTACCTAGTATTTGAAATTTTTGTTCGTATAAATTCCCTTAAATCGCTAGCTTCCTCCCTATAAGCCCTGATTTTATGAATTTGGCCATCAGAGCATTTTACCTCAACTGTTACTATGCTAATCTCTGCATCTGAACCAAGAACACTAGGATGTACTTTTTCGATCTTACAACCGCGGTCTAGGAAGTCTTGTAGCTTCAATATAGATTCTCACAATGTCTTAAGTTATTATTCTCTATTATTTATAAAATTGAACAATGACATTGATTGAGATCATGAATTCGAAGTCAACTTTACGCCATTAAAATCGCCGTAAAATCAATTAGATATTCATCTCTAATAAAGGATGATGGACACTTTAATATTGAGAAATATTTGTTATTGAAACTGAGTGTTGAAGAGAAAATCCATAATACTTTGGTGATTATATAGATCAAATCATGGATCAGAAAATCAGAGAATAAGGAAGCCAGGATATCCAATAAATCCTCTCATTCTTAATAGATGGTCGGCCAGGTCTATGACTGGAGAAGAGCTTGATGAGAAGGATTATGTCACTTTTTGAAGCTGCTAGATGGGCTCCCTCATCTTTTAACAATCAACCATGGAGGTTTATTTACGCTAAAAGAGATACAGAACACTGGGATCGATTGTTTAATTTATTGGTTGACACAAATAAGCTTTGGGCAAAAAATGCTGCGTTACTAGTAGTGGTAATATCTAGAAAAAACTTTGAATTTAATGAAAAACCTGCAAGGACACATCAATTTGATGCTGGATCGGCCTGGCAAAATCTTGCATTAGAAGCTCACTCTAGAGGTATTGTTGCGCATGGAATGCAAGGTTTTGATTATGAAAAGGCAAGAGTAGATTTAGGAATTCCTGTCGATTTTGAAGTAATGGCAATGATTGCAATTGGAAAGAAGGGACCAAAAGAAAATCTTCCCGCCGAGCTTCAAGATAAGGAAAAACTCAGTGACCGCAAGCCGTTGAGGGATATTATTATGGAAGGATTTTTTCGCAAATAAAATAATTAATTAAAGTTGATTGTTTTCCAGTCTTTTTCTACCTTCATCGGTAATTCGAATTTTTGAATCTGTAGGCTCATTATTTGATACAAACCCATCGCCATGTAAAATTTTAACAATACGATCTATTTCAGATTTATCCAATAGACCTATTTCTTTTCCAATTTCA
>Ga0209157_1001437_pt1 | contig 19834 bp, 16 predicted proteins | sample GraSoiAngelo_135_FD_185892 | JGI IMG/M metagenome (GOLD analysis project Ga0209157, IMG submission 185892) | Grasslands soil microbial communities from the Angelo Coastal Reserve, California, USA - 14_0929_05_40cm (SPAdes) (version 2) | ecosystem: Environmental > Terrestrial > Soil > Grasslands ...
TCCTCATGAATCCGAAGCCCGCGACACTCCATGCCGAGCTGACTCAGGCTAAGCAACAGTCCGCGACGCTGGAAGATTCGCTGAAGCAATACGATATCGACGGCCGCGTCCTCAGCGGTCACGCGGCGGCCCTCGTGGCCGAGCTGGAGGACCGCATTTCGATTCTCGATGGCACCCTGTCGCGCGAGCAGAGCGTCCAGGATGCCGAACTGGTGAAACTGTGGCAGGAGCGCGTCGGGTTGATGCGGCAGCTGGTGAATGCCCGCGCGACACGCGCTCGCTACGTCGGGCTCTAGGAGCCTGGGGAGACTGTGATCATGCGTAATGTGACTGTGGCAGCGCTTGCCGCCTGTATGCTGATGCCGGCTCTGTCGACCGCCCAGGATGCGCCGCGGCGGCCCGGTCGGCCGCGCGTGCGGGTCGAAACGAGTCGGCCTGGTGTGTTCGCGTTCACCGATAATCGTGGTCGGATCGGGGTGATCGTCGATGCGCGAGCCGATGCCACCAAGGATAAGGTCGGCGCGCGGATCGAGGCCATCACGCCCGACGGGCCGGCCGACAAAGCGGGTCTCAAGGTTGGCGATATTATCACGCGCTTCAACAACACCAGCCTCGCCGGCGCGAGTGCCGAGGATGAAGAAGATTCCGGCCCGGGCATGAAGCTCATCGAGCTCGCGCGGAAGCTCGAACCGGGCGACACGGTCCAGATCGAGTACCGGCGCGGCAACGACAACCGGAAGGCGACGCTCGTCGCGGAAGATCTCGGCGGCTTTGGGTGGACCGGCCGCATGGAAATGCCCGAGATGGGCGACATGATGGAGAACGTGATGCCCAAGATGCGTGTCGGGCCGGGTGATGCGTTTACATTCGCATTCGGCAGTCCGTGGGGTGGCATCGAGATGGTGCGACTGAACCCCGATCTCGGCGACTACTTTGGCACGCGCGAAGGTGTGCTCGTGGTTCGGGCGCCGGAAGACTCTACGCTCGCGCTCAAGGGCGGCGACGTCATCCTGTCGATCGGCGGTCGCAAGCCCTCATCGCCGGAGCAGGCGATGCGGATCCTGCGGTCCTATGACACCGGTGAAACCGTCACCATGGACGTGCTGCGCAAGCAGAAGCACATGACAGTGACGTGGAAGGTTCCGGATCGGGAGGATCGCATGTTCAAGAGATCGCCACGGATGCACGAGGAGCCGAGCCTCTTTCGCGTAGCACCCCGGCTTCTCAGGCTGCGGAACCTGATTCGGCCGAGCCGGGTGATATAAACAAGGGCGGCAATAGGCGGCATAAGGCGGCAAAGGGGCGAACCCCTCTGCCGCCTCCTGCCGCCCTTTGCCGCCTTTGTTATCGATTAGGTCCCATCAAAATCGCATTCGTCAGCATCCTCGCCGGACCCCGCCAGAACGCCCTGAACAACGGGTCGCTCAGAAACAGCACCACGCGCCCGCTTCCCTGGTTCTCGACCACAGCCCAGGTTGATCCCTTGAGCAGTCGTGCGGTATTGTCGGGCCAGGTGAAGCCGGACAACACCAGTGAGTCGACCGGATCACTGAAGGACACCGCATTTGCACCGCTCTTCGACGGTTTCCAGAAGGTGTCGCCGTCGATAAACACGGGGATCCGGTCCCGGTCGTAGCCGAGCGTCAGCCAGTGCGTCGTATCCAGCGTCGCCCGGAAGATCGCGCCGGGGATCCACTCGGGCCGGTCGCGTGGCGCCGCCGTTTTCGAGACCAGCGGCGGCGCGTCTCCCTTGATGGTCGTATCCGGGCTCGCACCGCTGTCCGGCGCGACGCTCGTGATGCTCGCGAGACCCACGTCCTTGTTGGCCGCGAGGTCGCCCGCGCCGCCATACCCGATGAGCACGCCTCCCGAGCGCACCCATCCCTTCAGCTTTTCGACGCCGTCATCGCCCAGCTCGCGACGCATCCGGCTGCCGCTACCATCGGGGACGATGATCACGTTGAAAGTGTGGAGGTCATTCATGCGCCCGATCGCGCGGAGCGGTACAGGGGTGAACGCGACGTTGAGCTCACGAGCGAGGTAGTACCAGAGCCAGCCGTAACTCGTCTCTGAAATACCATCGCCGGCGGCCACCAGGATCTTGGGAGCGTGCAGTCCCCCGACATCTTCGGAGCCGATTCCGGCATCCCCCGTGTCGGGAAACGCCGTCTGCAACGGGTAAACGGGGACGCCCATGGCGGGCCCGAGCGCCGCGATCCGCTCGTGCAGATTCGGGGGATTGCGCTGTGAGCGTGCGACGAACGAGCCACGGGGATAGGTGCGACCACCGATGAGGACTGGTTGTCGCGTGACCGCTAGCCTGAAGTCTTCGGCTTCGAGTGCGAGAGCGAGCCGTGCCGCCCCCGGCCTGTCGTTCATGAACGCGTACGCACTGGCACCGCGCGTCGGGGCAGCGGGAGGCGGGACGATCGTATCGGTGACCGCGTCGCCCACGGGACCGCCGTCCTCTGTCCAATACGCATCGAGATTGAAGGACAGCGGTAGCGACCAGGCCGTGATATCATAGAAGCCGTAATCCTCCTTGTCCGCGTCCTCGCCGCGCCGCCGGTTGCGCTGAAACTTCCCGATCTCACGCTGGACGAATGACCGCTCCATGCTGGACTGTGGTTCGAGCATGCCCTTGGCCAGGCGCCGCTGTGGCTGGTTCAGGTCGACCACGTAGCTGCCGGCGGGGAAAGTCCGCGCGACCCCGGCTGTGCCCGCGCTGATGTAGGAGTGCGCGACGCGTGACGATAGCGGCTGGCGCAGTCGCGTGACCTCGATGCCGTTGCGGAGCAACAGGCCGACGACGTGCGCAGCAGACTGCGGATCGTTGCCAGGCACGATCACGACGCGTTTCATGCGATCGGTCGCCGCTTCCGCCAGCGCCGAGCGGCGGAAGTCATAGTAGTCCTGCAGCCGGGTCTGCCGGTTCTTCGCCGTCGTCTCGAGCGTGGCCAGGGACGCGACGAAGTGGTGCGCGATGCCGTCGCGGAAGGTCGTGATGCTGCCGTCGTCACGGCGCTTCCGGTATTCCGGCCCCCCGTCAGTCTCGTAGGTCATTCCGGTGGCGCCCTGGAAGGTGGTCCATTCGTCCCAGTAGCCGACGTAGAAAAAGTCGAACACGCCGCCCACGTAATACTGCCAGCCATAACGATCGAACGCGGCGGCGTTGCCGCGGCCATAGGTTGCGAACCACTTCGTCGTCTGCGGGGGCAGGTTCATGTTCACCGCCTGCGCAACTGGCGGGAAGAAGAACGACGATGTCGTCGAGTGATGATCGACGAACACCTGCGGGCGCCAGCGCAGGATGCCGTCCATGATCGCGCGTACCTCGGGCTGGCTTTGGGCGAGGAGGTCGCGGTTCATGTCGAAGCGGAAGTGGCTGTAGCGGCCCGTGATGCTCCACGGCTCGGTTTGTTCGAACGCCCATGGATGGTCCGCGCCGATGCCGACGGAATTGTACCAGGCGGCGAAGCGCTCATGGCCATCGGGATTTGCCGATGGGTTAAGCACCACGACCACTGATTTCAGAATCTCCAGGGTCTGCGGCTCATCAGACGCGGCGAGCTGATAGGCGACCTGCAGGGCTGCCTCGAATCCCGCCGGTTCGTTGCCGTGAACCGAATATTGAAACACTGCAACGGCCGGGCTCTGCGCGGCGATCGCCGCCGCGCGGGCGGCCGAGGTCTTCCGCGGATCCGCCAGCTCCGCCATGCCGGCGCGGATCTGATCCAGCTTTGCCAGGTTTGCGGGGTCGGAGATGATGAGCGCCCGGATCGGCCGGTACTCGGTCGTACGCCCCCACGTCTCGATCCGCGCGCGGTCGCTCGCGGTGGCGACCAAGGTGTCGAGATAGTGTTGCATGACTGCGTACATGGTGTGCTGTTGGCCGGCGGCGTAGCCGGTGATCGCCTCGGGACGGGGCACCGCCGGGCGATAGGGGCCGCGGGAATAGAAGTCGAACGGCTCCTGGGCAGTTAAAGGGCAAGCCAGGACGAACGCGAGGAGTAGAGCCGGGCGCATGACAGTCCTTCAGGACAATGTTGGCCGAGCCCACCCTTCAGGGTGGGAAACGGGACGGCGTGCTTGAGCTGTTACCGGCGGCGCGCCGCCGGCAATGCTTGGTCGAAAGAAGCGAACTCGAATGGCTTGGGGACGCAAGGGCGGCCGGTCCCGTCGAGGAACCGTCGCATCTGCTCGTTCACGAGGTCGCCCGTCGTGAAGATCACGCGTTCCGCATGCGAGGGGTCGCTGCTGCGTAGGCGTTCGTAGAGCTGCTCGCCCGAGAGGTCGGGCATACGCATGTCCAGGATCACGGCGTCGTACTTCGATCCTTTTAGTCGGACGAGCGCGTCCTCGCCGCTGGCCGTCGTCTCGACCTGGTGACCTTTACCGGAGAGATAGCGCTGCAGCGATACCCGGACCGACGCTTCATCATCCACGACCAGCACGTGAAGGCTGTCGCTTCCCAGCGGCTCGACATGAGTCACTGCGGCGTGCTCACCCAACGCGCGCGCCTCGGTCACCGGTATTTCGACGATGAAGCGGGCGCCGCCTTGCGGCGAGTTTTCCGCCCAGATCTTGCCCTCGTGCTCGCGCACGATGCCCAGCGAGATCGACAGTCCCAGGCCTGTTCCCGAGCCGGTCGGCTTCGTCGTGAAGAACGGATTGAAGATCCGCTCGATGAGGTTGGCCGGAATGCCGGCGCCCGAATCCTCGATCTCGATGCGGATTGCCTCGCCGCTGGAACGCGTACGCACCGTCAGGCGGTGGTGGTGACCTTCCTTCTGCTCCATCGCTTGCTCGGCATTGGTGATGAGATTCAGGAACACCTGTTGCAGTTGGTGGGCATCGGCCATGGTTTCCGGGATCGACTCATCATACTCCCGGCGCACGTCGATGCCACGCACCCGAAGCTCATACCCGCGCAGCTCGAGGGTATCGTCGAGCACTTGGTTGATCTCGGTGGGCCCCTTCTCGGCTCTATGCTGGCGCGCAAAGGTCAGCAGGTTCTGCACGATGCGGCTGGCGCGACGCGCTTCGCTGTAAATCGTCTCCGCAGCCGTCCGCTGATCGGGGGGGAACCGCTTCTCGGCGAGCAGGAGCTGGGCGAACGCCGAGATGCCGGCGAGCGGATTGTTGAGCTCGTGCGCGACGCCCGAAACCAGCTGTCCGATCGCGGACATCTTTTCTGACTGAATGAGCTGCTCCTGCAACATCTTCTGGTCGGTGACGTCGCGGATGAGGCACAATACTTCCTCGTCCTTCTGTGGCGTCGAGTACGTGATCGAGATGGTGCGGATCTCGCCGTCCTTGCGATAGAACTGCGACTCGAACAACCCCGTTTCGCCGGAGAGCGCCTGCTGGAAGTGCCCCAGCGCCCGCGGAAGGTCGTCGTCGTGGAGCATGGGGGCGAACCACTGGCCCACCAGCTCTTCACGCTTGTAACCGGAGATGTTTTCGGCCGCGTGGTTGACCGTCGTGAAGCGGCCGTTCGCGTCCAGCGTGACGATCGCGTCAGAGGCGGATTCGACGAGATGGCGGTAGCGCGCTTCGGAGCGGGCGAGGGTGTCCTGCGCGCGCTTGGGATCGGTGATGTCCCGAAGCGTGGCGACCGTGCCGATGAGCTCGCCGTTCACTCGAAACGGCCCGCTCGATACCGACACGTCGCGTTCTTCGCCTGTCTGATGATTGACGATGCGGGTTTCGTAGCGCTGCGGCTCACCCGCGAGGACCTTGTCCTCGCGGGAGGCAACGTGGGCTCGTTCGCCCGGCGTGATCCGCGATGGCCTGGCCGACCACGTTGTCCATCTGCCAACCGAGCAACTGCGCACCTGGTTCGTTCGTCGCGAGCACCCGGCGGTCGAGACCGGTCACGACGACGGCATCCGGCAACGCCGCGACGATGTCGGCCGCCGCCTGGAGCAGGTCCAGTCGCGCGGGGGGGGGAGGGCGCTTGCCGGCTGTGGTACTCGCGCCGCGAGCCGGCGAAATCCGGCGAGCCTTACTCACGCGTGATAAGACGCCTCCATGGAAAAGCGCATCAGCTTGAGACTTTCGAGTGCTGCGCCGGTGACTTTCTCGGGACTATCCCCGCCGCGCTTGACACAGTCCTTGATGATTTCGAGCGCGTGAATGGGATGCTCATCGTCGTATTTCGCATGCTCCTCCAGCCACCAGCGGCCGCGTGGCCCGATCTTTTCGTTCTTGGCGAGACCGCGCAACGCCTTTTCGGAGATCTTCTGGGCCACGCCTTCGACGGCATAGTTCGTCGCGGCGACGGCCGTGCCGAACTCGGCATTGCGGCACATGTCGGTCAGGTACGCGTGGAATTTCTTGGTCTCAGGCAGCATCGCCTCCGGCTCCTGGAAGCGCTTCTTCGGAACATTGAAGCCATCTCCCATGGCGCGCCACATCGCGTCGTGGCGGCGCTCGACGCGGATGTTGTCGGTGAAGAACTCCCGCCCCATCGCCGGCGAGCGATCGAGCAGCACTTGCAGCCACTGGGGGAAGTCCCGAATGATCGGATAGAACGCCACCAGAAAGTTCTGGATCTGCCCGTCAACGAGCTGATTCTCGGACGCATCAATGATGACGGGCGTGTCGAGAATGGCCTGACGGCTGGGCTCGAGCGTCGTATCCAACTCCGCGACCCACTCGGGGTGCGGGGTGATCTCCACTGCCATTGGCTGCTCCTATCCCGGGCGCGGGTGGGGGGCACATACGGACATACCGGTCTAGCGTGCGCTCAATGTAGGGGCTGCGGTCGAACTTGCAAGCTTAAGTCGGATAGTGACTTGGCGCACAGCCCGAAATGGGCGTCTTGACAAGATATATCGTAATAGAATATCGTGGCGTAACATCTCAACGCGGAGCTGCAAATGGTTGGCAGGTTCGGCTGGCAGGGCTTCGGCTTCGGATTCGGGCCCCGGGGATGGGGTTTCCGAGGCGGCAGGGGGCGGCGCCAGTGGTTCGGCGCCGGCGACATGAAGTACGTGATCCTCAAGCTACTCAAAGACAAGCCGAGACATGGCTATGAAGTCATGAAGGAGCTGGAGGAGCGGCTCCATGGCTGCTACTCACCGTCCCCCGGGACCGTCTACCCCACGCTCCAGTGGCTGGAGGACGAAGGGCTCGTGCGCGCGACTGAGGTCGATGGCAAGAAGGTGTACGAGATCACCGATGCGGGGACCAAGTTCCTGGAGGAGCATCACGACGTGGTGGAGGACATTTTCGACCGCGTGAAAGACGCGGTGGACGAAGTGCTCGGTGGCGGCATGGGTGACCTGAATCGCGCGATGGGTGGGTTGATGCGGAGCGCCTATCGGACCGGGTGGCGGTCGCGCGATGACACCGTCCGGCAAAAGATCAGCGACATTCTGAAGAAGGCAGCGCAGGAGATCGACGCGCTGGTACAGTCCCATGAACGCGCCTGACCGGGGTTCGGGTGGGGGTGGGGGTGGGAGGGTGCGCGCCTCCGACGCCGAGCGCGAGCAGCTCGCAATGCTGCTGGAAAGCGCCGCCGGTGAAGGCCGGCTGAATCCGGAGGAAGCGGGCGAGCGGTTGGCCGCAGCGTCCGCCGCAGTCTATCGCGAGGAGCTGTCCAGCCTGATCACCGATTTGCCTTCGGTCCGGAGCCCCGACATCGAGGAGCACGTCCGGCCGCCACGGAGTTGGTGGCTCTTCAGCGCGATCCGACTGGCGTTCGTCGCCATGCTGGTAATCGGCTTCTGGGGCTTTTGGGGAATGCACCTGCTGCTCTGGCCGCTCGGATTTATGGCAATCGCGTTCTTCCTGCGGCCCTGGCGTCGCCGGCGCCGCTGGCAGCGGTGGCAGCGACCGGAGCTGAGAGGGTCGTACCGGTTCTAGCTACGGTGCCGCTGGCGTAGCTCCTGGATGACGCGCGTGACGTAGACGCGCGTCATTTGTTTCCGCCAGGATAAGTCGAAGTCGGTATTGTCCAGCGGTTTCGCCGGGCGGTACGCCGCCTCGGCGGCAGCGGCGATGGATTCCTCAGATAGCGGCGCTCCGATGAGTGCCGCGCCGGCTTCTGGAACCTCTTGTGGGTAACTGGCTACGCCTCCCAGCGCGATCCGCGCGCCAGTCACATTCTTGCCTTTCCATTGTATCCAGGCGGCGACACCCAGCACCGGGAAATCGAACGAGCCGCGGCGCCGTAGCTTGTGGTAGACCGCGTCCCAGCCATTCGGCGCGGGGAGACGGACGTCCACCAGGATCTCATCAGGCTGCTTGGTGAGATAATTGATCCCGTCGTTGTTGTAGAACCGGCCCGCCGGTACGACCCGCTCGCCCTGCGGTCCGACGAGGCGGTACTCGGCGCCGATTGCCACCATGACCGGCGCGACGTCGGATGAGCTGACGGCCCAGCAGCGTGGCGACGACGGCGCCACCCAGCAAATCGCTCCGTCTTTTTTCATGCAGAAGTCGATCGACTTCCGCCATTCATAGCTCTGATTGTAATAGTTGCAGCGGGTATCGAGGCAGAGATTGCCGCCGAGGGTGCCCATGTTGCGAAGCAGCGGTGTGGAGACGAGGCGAGCGGCGGTCGCGACGGCGGAATGTTGGAAGGTTGGAAGGTTGGAAAGTGCGGTTAGTGTCACACACGTTCCAACATTCCAACCGTCCAACCTTCGCAATTCCGGAATCCCCATCAGCGAGATGACAGTCTTCGGCTCCTGGTGCCGGCGCTTCATGTTCGGGTAGAGGTCGGTGCCGCCGGCGACGAACATACCGTCGGGACCGGCGTCGCTCTTCATGCGAAGCGCCTCGGCGACCGTCTTGGGCTGCAGATACGCGAACGAGGGAAGCCGCAGCATCAGTGCTGTCGCTCCGGTGCCGCGGCGGTGACCGGAGTAGCATTGCCGTCGCCGCCTTCCCACGGTGTGGGGACGCGCGTGGGTTCCGGCCATGGGATGTCGGGAAAGCTGGTCGGGCCAAATCTTCCCGCTTCACCCTTCGCCTTCGCACGCAGTGCCTTGAGGACCTTTTCCGGCGTAATCGGTACCTCATCGATGCGCACGCCGACCGCGTCGTAGACCGCGTTGGCGACCGCGGGCATCACCGGTAGCAGCGGTCCCTGGCCGACTTCCTTCGCTCCGAACGGGCCGTTCGGATCGGGATCTTCGACCAGATAGGTAATCACGTCGCACATCTCGAGCGTCGTGGGACTCTTGTACTCGAGCAGCGACGGAATCTTGTGGACGACGTTGCGATTGCCGCGGTACGCCATCTCCTCCATCAACGCCTCGCCGAGGCCCATGTAGATCGAGCCTTCGACTTGGCCAATGACGGACGCGGAATTGATCGACTGCCCGACGTCATGCGCGATCCAAATCGTCGGGACGCGCACGATCCCTGTTGCGGAATCGACTTCGACCTCTGCCACGCACGCGCTGTACGAATAGGCGGGTGACGGGCCGACGCCCGCGCCGCGATATCGGCCGGCGCTCCGCGGCGGCGTGTAGGAGCCCACCGTCCCGACCGTGCCTTCGGCTGCCTCCGCGAGCTGCACGGCCTCGGCGAACGACATCCCGCGCTTCTTGTCCTTGCCGTCGAACACCTGTCCTTCAGCGAACGTCAGCCGCTCGGGAGGCACCTCGAGCTTCTTCGCCGCGTGGACCGTGAGGATCTGGCGCGCGCGCTCCGCCGCCTGCAGCGCCGCGTTGCCGCTCATGAGGGTGACGCGGCTCGAGTAGCTGCCGAGATCGACGGGGGTGAGATCGGTATCCGCGGTCACGACCGCGACGTCGAAAGGATCGACGCCGAGCACCTCCGCGACGATGTAGGCGAGGATCGAGTCCGATCCCTGGCCAATTTCTGTCGAGCCGCAAAACACCGTGACGCCCCCGCCGCGGTCGCATTTCAGCTGCACGCCCGAGTGGGGCATGTTGTTCCAGTAGATCGGCAGCCCGGCGCCCGAGATGTAGCTCGAGCACGCCAGCCCGACGCCACGTCCCTGCGGCAATTTGCGGAACCTTCTCTTCCATCCCGATCCCTCGACCACCTTCTCGATGCACGTGCCCAGCCCCATCGAGCCCACGCGGAGATAGTTCGCCGTGAGCGAGTTCGGGGGCACCAGTGTCTTGAGCCTCAGCTCCGCGGGATCGAGGTCGAGCTGCTCGGCGATCTTGTCGAGGTGCACTTCCAGCGCAAAGCGTGGCTGGGGCGTGCCGTGGCCGCGCTTCGGACCGCACGGCGCTTTGTTGGTAAACGCGCGCGCGCCCTGGAAGTGGTACCGCGGCACGTTGTAGGTGACGGTCTGCAGCGCGCCGGTGTAGTACGTGCTTGCCACGCCGTAGGACCCGTACGCACCGCCGTCGAGCAATGAGCGAAAGTGCATTCCGGTGATCGCGCCGTCCTTCTTCACGCCGGTCCGCACCCACATGAGCGTCGGATGGCGGCCGCGGTGACAGTAGAAGACCTCTTCGCGCGTGAGCGTGATCTTCACGGGACGCCCCGTCATCATCGCGAGCTTGGCGACGGCAATCTCGTGATTGAATGGATCGCTCTTGCCGCCGAACCCGCCGCCGTTGGGTGTGGCGATCACATGCACGCGCGCCGCCGGCAGCTCCAGCACCTTGGCGAGCGCGCGATGCACGTAGTGGGGCGTCTGGGTCGAAGTCCACAGGGTCACCTTGCCGTCGGGCGACCACAAGGCGACGGCGGCATGCTGTTCCATGGGCAAGTGCGTACTGCCCTCGAAGAAGAACAGGTCTTCCCGGACCAGGTCGGCCTCGGCGATCCCCGCATCGGCGTCGCCGAATTCGAGGTTGATCAGCTTGTGGAGATTGCCGCTGTCCCCGTAGTCGTGGATGCGCGGCTCGGGATGCGCGACCGCGGCTTCGGCGGAGTCGAATGCCTGGAGCGGCTCGTACACGACCTTGATGAGGTCGAGGGCGGCCGTCGCCGTCTCTTCCGTTGTCGCTGCCACGGCCGCGACGGGGTCGCCGATGAACCGGACCTTTTCGAGGCAGAGCGTGTGCTCGTCCTGGGAGACGGGCAGAATGCCGAACGGAATCGGCAGATCCTGACCCGTGAGCACCGCCTGGACGCCATCGAGCTGCCGAGCGGCCGTGACGTCGATCGAGACGATCTTCGCATGCGGGTGGGTGCTGCGCAGGAGCTTGCAGTACAACATGCGGGGGAACGCGAGATCATCGGCGAAACGCGTCGCGCCGGTCACCTTGGCGACCGCGTCGACCTTGCGGAGCGCCTTGCCGATGACTCTACGACCGGCCATACAGCGTCTCGCGCGCTGGCTCGGCCTTCTCTCCGCGCATGCGTGCCGCGGCGAGTTCGACCGCCTCGTAGATCTTGATGTAGCCGGTGCAGCGGCAGAGGTTGCCCGCCAGAGCGTCCTTGATTTCGTCGCGTGTCGGCTTGGGGTTGGCGGCGAGTAGCGCTTCAGCGGCGAGCAAGAAGGCGGGCGTGCAGTAGCCGCACTGCGCGGCGCCGAGGTCGGCGAACGTCTCCTGCAAGGGATGCAGCTTCCCGCCCGCCGCCATTGCTTCGACCGTTCGGACTGTGTGCCCCTCGCACGCGAGGCCGAGCACCAGACAAGAAAGCACGGGCGTTCCATCCAGCAGCACGGTGCAGGTGCCGCATTCGCCCAGCTCACAACCGTGCTTCGTTCCCGTGAGTCCCAGATCTTCGCGCAACACTTCGAGCAGCGTCTTGTGTGGCGCGAACGCTACTTCCTCGCGCTCACCATTCACCTCGAAGGTGATAGTGGCCATGACGTAATCTTGATAAGACGTTTGGGTAAAGCCAGCTTCCTGACCATGATCAAAGCTCTTTTATCCGCGACGGCGCTCCTTTCCATCATTCCAACCTGCCAGCTGTCCGCCCAGGATTACCGAGCTCAGGCTCTCAGAATCCTGCGGACCGTGCCCCTCATCGACGGCCACAACGACATCCCTGGTGCGATTCGCGATCGCGGGGGCCTCGATTCCGTGGACCTCGCCGTGAGCCAGCCGAAACTGATGACCGATATCGCGCGGCTGCGCGGCGGCCGTGTCGGCGGGCAGTTCTGGGCCGCCTATGTGCCGGTGACGACAATGGACTCCGGACCGCATCCATCCGTATATGCACTGGAGCAAATCGATCTGGTCTACCGGCTCTGCGCGAAGCATCCGACTGCGATGGCCTTGGCGACCACCGCGGCCCAGGTCGAGCGGAATTTCGCGGCCGGGAAGATCTCGTGCCTGATCGGCATCGAAGGGGGCCACGCGATCGAGAATTCGCTCGGTGCCCTCCGGATGTTCTCGCGGCTCGGCGTGCGCTACATGACGCTCACACACTGGCGCACGCTCGATTGGGCCGTCGCATCGACCGACGACAGCACGCATCGCGGCCTGTCGGATTTCGGCAAGCAAGTCGTGCTGGAAATGAACCGGCTCGGGATGCTGGTGGACCTGTCGCACGTGAACGATCAGACCATGTCCGACGCGCTGCACACGTCGAAGGCACCCGTCATTTTCTCCCATTCCTCGGCGCGTGCCCTCTCGCATCACGCCCGTAACGTGCCGGACTCGATCCTCAAGCTCGTCCCAGCAAATGGCGGCGTGGTGATGGTGAACTTCAACCCGGGGTTCGTGTCGGAAACCGTTCGCGCCTACGAAGACAGCATGAACACCTGGTCCGATCGGCTCCGTGCCTCAGGAGCCGATTCCGCGACGCGCGCGGACTCCCAGAAGGTGTGGAGCGCCCGTGCACCGCACGCGACGTTGCAGCAAGTGGCTGACCACATCGAGCACGTCCGCCAGATCGCCGGCGTCGACCACGTCGGCCTCGGCTCAGACTTCGACGGTATCGACATGGTGCCCGTCGGTCTGGAGGACGTCTCCAAGTTTCCCGACTTGATTGCCGAGCTGCTGCGGCGCGGCTGGAGCGAGATGGAGGTGAAGAAGGTCGCCGGACTGAATACCCTGCGAGTGTTGCGGGAGGCAGAGCGCGTCGCGGCCCTCATGCGGCGAACGCACCGGTAGACAGTCGCCGCCGGCGGCGCCATGTTGTCGGCAGCCCCTTATCGCGAGGTCGGGACGATGCGGCGACCCGCACAGGCAGTGATCGTCCATGGTGTGACGGGTGGACTCCTCGCTGGACTCGTTGTCGCGCTGTGGTTCCTCGTTGCGGATTCGGTGGCGGGACATCCCTTCCGTACGCCCGCACTGCTCGCCGGTCTGCTGCTAAACCGCGAATTCTCGGAAGTCACCTTCCGCCTCGTCGCCGTCTACACCGTGCTGCACTTCGGCGTGTTCGCGATCTTGGGGGTGGGGATGGCGGCGGTCAGCGCGGCGTTCACGGCGCCCCCACGTCTACTCCTGGGCCTGGTGTTCGGCGTGCTGCTGCAGGAAGTGACGTTTTACATCGGGCTGCTCCTCCTCCATTCGCCGCACCTCGGCGTTGTCGCGTGGCCGCACGTCGTCGGCGCGAACATCGCCGCCGGCCTGGTGCTGGTGGGCTACTTGCACTACGCCGAGCGCGACCCCCGCCCGCTGGGGCTGGGCGCGCTCCGAGGTCATCCCGCGCTGCTGCGTGGGGTAATCAATGGGCTCATCGGGGCCGCCGTCGTTGCGGTCTGGTTCTTCCTCCTGGATGTGGCCCGCGGCACTCCGTTCCACACGCCCGCGGCGCTCGGCTCTGCGCTGTTACTCGGCGCCGCCGGCCCCGGAGAGATCGTCGTCACATTCGGCGTGATCGCCGTGTACACGGTCGTCCACATCGCTGCGTTCGTCATCGCTGGGCTCCTGTTCGTCGCGCTGGCTGAGCAGGTGGAGCGTGTCCCGGCGATGGCGCTGCTGGTGCTGCTCACCGCAATCCTGCTCGAGGGCCTCGTCCTGGCGACGATCGGGGTCGGCGCCCAATGGGTGCTGGGGACGGTCGGGTGGTGGTCGGTGGCCGTTGCAAATATGCTGGCGGTTCTGGCGATGGGGTGGCAGGTGTGGCGGACGCATCCGATGCTCCAGCGTCGGTTGCTGGAGCATCCGCAGCTTCGCGTGTAAGAGGCGTGAGAGAGCGGTACGCCGCTCTCAGAGGCCTCGTTCCACTCCGATCGCGACCCCGGTGCGGGACAGTATCGGACTCGAATGAATCACCGTCGCATCCAAACGCAGCGTCATGCCCCGCGCGGCGTTGTAGCGGATGCCCGCCACCCCTGTCGCGGTCTTGAGCGAACGTACGACCGAACCGACGAGATAGCTCTCGCGGCCGCCTGCCCCCAGCACCGAAACGGTCGTACGGCGCGACACTGCACGCGCTACTCTGAGGGACACCGCTGCATCAGTGCGATGCGACGGATTCCGGGAGACAAACACGCGCATCGCCCAGGACATCTTGCTCGTTTCGGTGGTGATGTGCGGCATCCAGATGTCGACAGGACCGACTGCATAATTCCAGCGCCTGTAGCCGACGCCCGCCGACACACGTGGCGCGATCAGTGCGCTGGCATCCGTCTCCCACGTGTTCTTGGGGGAGAACGTCGGTTCGCGCGACGTGCCGGCCTCCGCCGTGAGCCACAGCCGCTGCGTCGGATGCACGACGCCACCGACGTGCTCGGTGACATCAGTCTCGCCGAAGCGGCCTAGCATCTCGGCTGCCAGCCACCCGCCATGCCCGCGCACCGTGGTGAGCGTGAGCTGCGCGCCGAGCGTGGACCAATCCTGACTGTTGTCGACCGCTTCGTACGAGCTCCAGGCGGAGACCCGCACACTCTGCCCGCGACACGGCATGGCGACGCACAGCGCGAGCAGCGCGGCAATGCTCGGCTTGCCGAAGCCTTTGCGGGCCATGTCCCCCCACACGTGCCCACTCTTGAAGACGCTTGCGAACGCTTTGAGACGCCACCACACCGTGCATTGGCGATAGCCAAGGTTCTCGAGCGAGGCGAAGAGCAGCAGCCGGAAGAGATCGCCCAAGCGGCGATAGCGGCGGAAGCTTACTTCCTCCAGCACCACCGCCCAAATGGATAGCAGCATGCCGTAGCCCCAGGCGACGAGAACGAAGAGGAGCGCGAATGAGACGTTCACGAGCCCGAACGCCAATCCCAGCACCGTGATCAGGTAACCGACGAGCTCGACCAATGGCGCCAGCAACTCTCCAAAGGCATAGAAAGGCATCGCGAGGACTCCAATCCTGCCGTAGCGCGGATTGAAGAGCATCGTCTTGTATTGCCACATGGCCGAGATGAGGCCGCGGTGCCACCGCTCGCGCTGTCGCGACAGGACTCTCATGGATTCCGGCACTTCGGTCCAGGCGACCGGGTCCGGAATGAAGGGCATGTCGTACCTGATCTTCCGAGTCCGGAGATGGCGATGCAGCCGGACGACCAAGTCGAGATCCTCGACAATGCTCGTCGTGCGGTAGCCGCCGATCTCCAGGACGTACTCTTTGCGAAACAGGCCAAACGCTCCCGAAATGATCAGATTGCCGCCGAGGCGATTCCATCCGAGGCGACCGAAGAGAAACGCGCGCAGATACTCGACCACCTGAATACCCGAAAGGATCTTCCCGGGGACGCGCGCGTCCGTGACGCGACCATCCTTCACGGTGCAGTTGTTGGCCACGCGCACCGTCCCGCCGACGGCGGCGATCTCGCGACCCAGGAGAAACGGCCGCGTCAGCCGCAGCAGCGCGTCAGGCTCGATCAGCGTGTCCGCATCGACGGCGATCACCAGTGGAAAACGGGACGCGTTGATCGCCGCGTTCAGCGAGTCGGCTTTGCCGCCGTTTTCCTTGTCGAGAACCATCAACCGTGAGCGGGAGCGCGACCGGTACAAGGCGCGGAGCGGCTGCGTCGGGATGGTCTCCGGATAGACTCGCGGGATCTCGTAGAGATCGAACGCGTGCCGCAGCTGATCCATCGTGTCGTCCTTGGAGCCGTCGTTCACCACGACCACTTCGTAGTTGCGATACTCGAGCGTAAGGATCGCGGTGACGCTCGCTTCGATCGTTGCACTCTCGTTGTACGCCGGGACGAGAATCGTGATCGGTGGCAGCGCGTCGCTCTGCATCAGCCGCTGGAAGTCTTCGTCCTCGGCCAGCCGCGTCTGCTCCCAGATCTCGGGGATCGAGAGGAGGAGCAGCACCGCGTAGAACGAATTCAGCACGAGGAAATAGATCAGAATCGCGAGGTCTGTCGTCGCGACGACCGTCGTGAGCACATTCATGTGGCGAATTCCGCCAGTGCTTGCGCCGGGAGACCTAGCACCATCTGCGCCGTGGCGCGCGCAAAGGGATCGGGGCCAACCTCGGCCTCGAGCAACGCTTTGCGGCCCGGCGCCGCGAACCGCATCAAGGCGAGCGCGGCGCGCAACCGGACCCACCACACGTTGTCCCGCAGCGCGTCTATCACGAGCGGCAGCGTGCTGACATCGGTAATCATGCCGAGCGACCGCACCGCCTGCGCCCGGACCGCCCAGGCGTCGTCTGTAACGAGGTTCTTCAGCGCGGCGACCGATTCGCGATGGGGGAAGCTGCCGAGCCCACGTGCCGATTGAATGCGCACCTCGGGATCGGCGTGGGCTGCGAGCGCGGTCAGACGCTCGCGCAGCGCCGGCTCGGCAAGCCGCGCCGCAAATTCGGCGAGCCGGGGAAGGGCAGGATCATCGACGCGACGCAAACGTTTCTGCAGATGGTCGATCACGACAGGCCGCGAGCGGAGCAACATCGCCGCGTAGTACGCCTGGACGGTCGGCGCGAGCTGTGGCAGGCGGTCCAGCGCCGTCAGGGTGAGCGACGAGTTCTCCATGCGCTCGAGGGAGGCCACCGCTGCGACGTGGACGGCGGGATGCGGATCGTTGATCAGCGTCGTCAGCCGCGCCACATCCTGAGGTCTCGCGGCAACGCTCAGGAAGCGCGCGGTCTCCAGCCGCTTCCACCAGCGCGCCGACGTGCTGTTCGTGCGAACCAGCCTGGCCCACCAATGGTGTTCGAGCGCCTGCGCGAGCTGGCGCCAGCGCTCCCCCGGCACACGTGCCGACCATTTGACGAGCGCGTCGATCGCCAACGGCACCGGCAGCCGGGACAGGCCCACTAGGACGCCCGCGAGCGGTGTGGTCCCAGCCGCCCAGCGCCGCATAGAGGCGTCGATCGCCTCACGGCGGGGCCCAAGCCGCGTGCTGCGGCGCAGTCTGAACCAGCGATTCAGGATCATCAGGACGATGAGCGCGCCGAGCAGGATGCCCTGGACGATGGCGACCACGGTGAGGAACGCGCGTGCGTTCATCGGCCGACCCAGCGCCTGATCTTCTCGAGCGCGACGCGCAGACTCATCGGCTTCACCATGTAGTCCATCGCGCCGGCCTCGAGGCCGCGCAGCTGCTCCGTTTCACTGCCGTGCACCGTCGTGAACACGACGCGAAACTTCCCCGGGCACTCCTGCTGCAACTCTTCGAAAATCGAATAGCCGTCGAGCGCGGGAAGATCGACATCGAGGAGCAGCAACGGCGGCTGCGGGCTGCCGCGCGTGTCCATTTTCTTGAGCAGGTCCAAGGCTTCGCGCCCGTTGCGAAAGTGCAGGAACCGATAGCCGCGCGCCTCGAGCCCAAAGGTGAGCAGCTCGGCGAGCGCCGGATCGTCTTCGACAACGATGACTTCGGGGACGTCTGTCGCGCCTTCCGGCGCGACGGAGGGTGGTGGAGGTTGGTCGAGTTTGGTCGACGGTCGTGGAGGTTCGGGCGGAGCAGGTGCCGGTGCGGTTGCCGACTGCTTCGTGAACAGCGCCGCGGCCAAACGTCGCACGTACCCACGCGCGGCCTGGCCACGGCCCGCGACTCCATTTCCCGGATGCTCGAGCCACTTCTTTGCCGCCTCTTCGAGCTCAGCCGCAACGACCGACGCCTGAGGGAATCCGAAGGAGCCGGCGGAGCCGCGCAGCCGATGGGCGTCGCGGCGCAGGTCCTCGATTGCGGCCGTGTCATCGCCCGCGGCGATCAGCCGTTCGGCCAGCTCTGCGATCGCCCCCAGCTGATCGCGGGCTCCTTGCAGGTACTCGTCACGTGCTCCGGGGGGCAGCCCGAAGTCGTCGACCTGGGGGGGGCTCACGGGCTCCAAGATATAACTAGCTTGACGTTCGACCTAATGACTGACCTTGCTGTAGGGCTGTGCGCCACCTGCCGGTGGGTTCGGCTGGTCACGAACCGGCGGGGGTCCGTCTTCTATCGGTGCTTGCGCGCCGACACGGATCCCCCCGATCCCCGCTTCGTCCGTTATCCGTCGTTACCGGTTTTGCAATGCCCCGGTTACGACCAGCGCGACACGCTCGCTCAACCCGAGCGCGATAACGACCAACGTTAGCGCATCGCAGACCTCGGCGATGATATGCGCGAAGAGGAAATGGGTCAGGACGGCGTGATAGGTGATGTACGAAAGCTCGGATCCCCTGAAGGGGGAGGCCTCCAGGACGCGCAGGCCGTCCCCCCGCGCGGGTCCGAAGCGAATTCTGTGCCGAACCCGTTTGCGCTCTGGTTTGTGCTCGTTTGTGATGCCTCTCACTTGCAGATTGCCCAGCCGTCGTTCACTTTGTTGCGCGCGCTCTATCTCCTTAGCAGAAAGGGCCTTGTGATGCAGCGGTTCGTCTTGAAGAACTTCGAGCGCATCCTGGTCCTTCTGCTCGTCGCCTCCATGCTCGCCATCAATTCACTGATCGAGCAGAAGTTCGCGTTCCTCAACTTCTATTATCTGCCGATCATCATGGCCGGCTTCTACGGCGGCCGGCGGTTTGCCGTGGGGTCCGGCCTGTTCGTCGTGACGCTCGTCCTCTATTTCCAGGCCACCGAGGGGATGGGAATGGAAGCCGGCCTGACTCAGGACGCGTTGTTGACGCTGGTCCCGTGGGGCGGCTTCCTGATTCTGACCGGCTATGTCGTCGGCGGCCTTGCCGAGCAGCGCGCGGCACGCCTTGCCGATCTCAAGAACGCATACCTTGCGACGCTGGAAGTTCTCACCTTCCACATCGAGTCGGCTGAGACGAATCAGGAGGGTCATTCGACCCGGGTTGCGGAGCTGGCCGCGGCCATGGGCGCGGAATTGAAGCTGTCGGACAGCGAGCTCGAGAACCTGCGGATTGCGTCCCTGTTGCACGAGGTCGGGACCGCCGATCAGCGACTGCTGAAGCTGCTGTCGCGTTCGGTCACCGATGAGTCCGTCGCCGTCGCGCGCGCACTGCGTGGCGCGGCCGAAATCATCGCCGAGTACTCGCATTACTACGAAATCGTGGGCGATGACTGGGACATCGAAGCGCTGCCGATGGCGATACCTGTGAAGGTGCTGGCGGTCGCCGATGCATTCGAAACACTGCAGATGGCGACGCCGGTGCGGCCGGCATTCACGCGCTGGAGCGCGTTGGAGGAAGTCGAGAAAGGCGCTGGCCGGACCTTCGCGCGCGAGGCGGTGCGCGCGTTACGAGTCGTGGCCGGTCGTCCGGAGGCGCTGCGCGCTAGCTAGTCGAGTCGGAAGGTGGCGCGTTGCGACCGCTCGCCACCCCGCCCGCGACACCGACACCCAACGCCACTGCGGTTCCCACTCCGACGGCCGGTAGAAACATCACCGGCAGCAACGCAACAGCCGCAACCGTACCGGCCACCAGCGGCGCGGCGGGTTTCTGGATGGCGTCCACAAACCGCAGGCGGCGCCGGACGAAGCTTCGTGTGACCGCAAAGCCGCCGACGAGCGCCGTGGCGGCCAGGCCAAGTCCCAGAAAGAACAACATGATGTCTCTCCTGTAGGTACAGCGCTGTACGCAACTTGCGCGAGCGGCGTTTCAGGCGCAATTGTGGGCGCGATGGCCAAGGGCCCCCAGTACAGCGACGCG
>Ga0209157_1001444_pt1 | contig 19766 bp, 23 predicted proteins | sample GraSoiAngelo_135_FD_185892 | JGI IMG/M metagenome (GOLD analysis project Ga0209157, IMG submission 185892) | Grasslands soil microbial communities from the Angelo Coastal Reserve, California, USA - 14_0929_05_40cm (SPAdes) (version 2) | ecosystem: Environmental > Terrestrial > Soil > Grasslands ...
TCTCGAACGGGGGCGTCAATGCTCGGGCGGTCTACGACCACGGGCAGTGGCGGGTGGTGTTCACCCGCGCACTTGCTTCGGCCGATACAGCCAGCCAGCTTCCGTTCCGGACCGGTCGTGCCATCCCGGTGGCATTCTTCGCGTGGGATGGGTCCAACGGAGAGCACGGCACGCGCATGGCGGTCAGTACGTGGTACTTCCTCGCCCTCGACGAACCGGTGCCGGCGCGGGTATTCATCTCGCCGGTCCTCGCCATGGTGCTCACGCTGGCGTTGGGCATGCTGGTCGTGTGGCGGGCGCAGCAGAAGACTTCCTACCGGAGGCAGCAATGAAAGGCCGAATTTTCAGCGTGGTGGGCAGCATGTTCCTGCTCACCGTGTGCAGTAAAGGCAATGAGAGCAACGCGGCTCCGGCCGCTGCCCCCGCGGCTCCGCCCGCGGCGACCGAGCCGGCGGCCGCTGGCGGCACGATCAGCGGCAAGATCAAGTTCACCGGTACCGCGCCGCGCAATCCCACGATCGACATGAGTGAAGAGGCGGCGTGCAAAGCGAAGTACACGACGCCCCCGACCGAGGAGAACGTCGTGGCGGGTCCGGCCAACGCGCTGGCGAACGTATTCGTCTACGTCAGTGCCGGCGTGCCCGCGGGCCAGACCTTCCCCGCGCCGGCGACCCCGGTGGTGCTGGATCAGAACGGCTGCCGGTACCATCCGCACGTGTTCGGCGTCATGGTGGGGCAAAACATCGAGATCAAGAACTCCGATCCGCTCTTGCACAACATCAAAGCCATCGCGAAGAAGAATCGGCCGTTCAACGTCAGCCAGCCCAACGCCGGTATGACGAAGACGGTGATGTTCGTGTCGCCCGAGGTGATGGTCAATCTCGAGTGCAACGTGCACGGTTGGATGCACGCCTACGCCGGCGTCCGCCCCGATCCCTTCTACGCGGTCTCGGGGCCCGACGGCAGCTTCTCGATCAAGGGCCTGCCACCGGGGACCTACACGATCGAAGCCTGGCACGAGAAGTTCGGCACGCAGACCGCGACGGTGACGATCGCGGGGACCGAAACGAAGACGCAGAACTTTACTTTCGCCGCGCGCTAGCGCGAGGAGAGATCGATGCGTTGGTGGCTTCCCGACGCAGGATCGACGTTCGCCGGTCCGATCGACGGGCTGTTTCTCGCGATTCTGATCATCACGGGGATCGCGCTGGTGCTCGTCGAGGCCGGAATCGTCACGTTCGTGATCCGGTACCGCGGCCGCCCCGGGCGCAAGGCGTTCTACACGCACGGCTCGACGCGTGCCGAAGTCATCTGGACCGCGATCCCCGCCGTGACGATGGTGGCGCTCGGCCTGATCAGCAATCACTACTGGGTGCTCATCAAGGACAAGAAGAGCGTCCCCGCGAACGCGTACCATCTGGGGGTCCATGCCAAGCAATTCGAGTGGCAGGTGACGTATCCGGGGGCGGACGAGAAGCTCGGCACGAGCGATGACTTCACCGTTCGTAACCAGCTGCACGTCATCGTCAACCAGCCGGTCGCCGTCGAGCTCACCTCCGAGGATGTGATTCATTCGTTCTTCGTCCCGGAATGGCGTCTGAAACAGGATGCGGTCCCGGGGATGCACATCACGGCCTGGTTTGAGGCGACCAAGACCGGCGAGTACGAGCTGGGCTGCGCGGAGTTGTGCGGAATGGGGCACTACAAAATGCGGGCGCGGGTGTTCGTGCACACGCCCGACGAGTACAAGGCGTGGGTCGCCCAACAAGCCGCCGGAGGCTCTGAATGACCACTGTCGCGCATACACGAACAGAGGCTCACCCGGAGCACGCGCCGATGAGCTTCTGGCGCAAATACATCTTCTCGACCGATCACAAGATCATCGGCATCCAGTTCCTGTTCGTCAGCCTGTTCTTCCTGCTGGTGGGCGGCCTCCTGGCGATGCAAATCCGCTGGCAACTGGGATTCCCGGGCAAGCCGATGCCGGGCGGCGGGCTGTTGCCTGAGACGATGGCCGTCGATCGCGTGATCCTCCCCGAGTACTACATCCAGCTCGTCTCGATGCACGGCACGTTCATGGTGTTCTTCGCCATCATGCCGCTGCTCGTGGGCGTGTACGCGAACTTCCTGATTCCGTTGAAGATCGGCGCGCACGACATGGCGTTCCCGCGCATCAACATGGCGTCGTTCTGGCTGGCGCTGCTCGCGGGGTTGATCATGACGGCGAGCTTCTTCGTGCCGAATGGACCGATTCGCTCGGGCTGGACGAACTATGCGCCGCTCGCGGCGCGGCCCGACCTCTCCGGTGTCACCGTTGGCCAGATGCTCTGGTGCGTGTCGATCGTGGTGCTGGGCCTCTCGTCCGTGCTGGGCTCGCTGAACTACATCACGACCGTGATCAACCACCGCGCCCCTGGCATGACGTGGTTCCGGATGCCGCTTTCCGTCTGGGCGCTCTTTATCACCGCGATTCTCGGCGTGCTCGCGCTCCCGGTGCTGCAGGGCGCGGCGATCATGCTGCTGTTCGACAACATCCTCGGCACCCACTTCTTCGATCCGGCGGCGGGCGGCCAGGCGATCCTCTGGCAGCACCTGTTCTGGTTCTTCGGGCATCCCGAGGTCTACATCCTGATCCTGCCCGCGATGGGCATGGTCTCCGATATCATCGCCAACGGCAGCCGCAAGCCGATCTTCGGCTATCACTCGATGGTCTTCGCCATCGTCGGGATCGCGTTCCTCGGCTGGATCGTGTGGGGCCACCACATGTTCATGAGCGGCATGAACCCGACCCTCGGGTCGACGTTCATGGTCTCGACGCTGCTGATCGCGGTGCCCTCGGCGATCAAAGTGTTCAACTGGCTGGGGACGATGTGGCGCGGCAACCTGCGCTTCCACGTGCCGATGCTGAACGCGATCGGCTTCGTGTCGATGTTCACGATCGGCGGACTGTCCGGCATTTTCATGGCGGCCACTCCGGTGGACATCCCGCTGCACGATACGCAGTTCATCGTCGCGCACATTCACTACGTGCTGTTCGGGGGATCGCTGTTCGCGCTGTTCGCGGCGATCACCTACTGGTATCCCAAGATGTTCGGGCGCGTGATGAACGAGGGGATCGGGAAGGTGCACTTCTTCCTGACGTTCATCTTCTACAACATGACGTTCTTCCCGATGCACATCATCGGGATGGGCGGTCAGATGCGGCGCATCTACGACCCCACGATCTACGACTTCCTGAAGCCGCAGCAGCCGCTGAACGTGTTTATCTCGTACTCCGCATTCGCGCTCTTCGCCGTGCAGATCCTGTTCGCGTTCAACTTCCTGTGGAGTCTCAAGTTCGGGAAAAAGGCGCCGCAGAATCCCTGGGACGACAACGGCATGGAGTGGTCGCTGCCCAATCCGGCGCCGCACGGCAACTGGGAGCGGACGCCCAACGTCTATCGCGGACCGTATGAGTTCAGCGCGCCCGAGGCCGGGGATAAGGATTTCCTGCCGCAATACCTGAAGCTGCCCACCGACCGCGATCCTGTGCCGGCGCCGCTGTCGGCCGGCCATTGACCGGGAGAGTGCGATGACGCACGCGACGCAAGCCCTCGATCAGATGCGGCCGCCATACCCGGCGGAGCCGGGCGCGGGGGTCTACAGCAACAAGCTCGGCATGTGGGTCTTCCTGGCCAGCGACGTGATGTTCTTCACGGCGCTCATCGGTTCGTACATCGTGCTCCGCTTTGGTGCGCCGGGAGAGTGGGCCAAGCCGGGCGCGGTGTTGAACGTCCCGCTGACCGCGGTGAACACGTTCCTGCTCATTTGCTCGTCCGTCTCGATGGTGAAGGCGTACGCCGCGATTCAGGACGGCAAGAAGTACTTCCTGCGGCCCGTCCCCGGCAAGCTGCTCCGCGACGGCGGCCTCAAATTCTGGCTGCTGGTGACGATGATCTGCGGCGCGGCATTCGTGAGCGTGCAGGTCGTCGAATACATCAAGCTCGTCGGGCACGGCTTCACGCCGGCCGGCTTCCGGGAAGGCTCGCTGCTCGCCGAGCATGCGGCCGGCGATCCGATCAAGTACGGCGCGACGGTCGCGGGATTGTACGGGTCGACGTTCTTCACGATGACCGGGTTCCACGGCTTCCACGTGACCTGCGGCGTGATCAGCATGACGTACCTGTACTTCACAAAGGTGCTGCCGGAGAAATACTCGCCGCAGGATTATCGCGGGATCGAAGTGATCGGCTTGTACTGGCACTTCGTCGATCTGGTGTGGATCATTCTTTTCACCATCGTCTACCTGATCTGAGGCCAACGCGCTCATGACCACACCTTCCCCTGCGACGACGGCGCACACGCGGCCGAATTACATTTTGATCTGGCTGTACCTGTTCGTTATGACGGTCGCGGAGGTGGCGCTGGCGTTCGAATTGCCGTTCTCACGCAACGTCAAGCTGCTGATGCTACTCGTCCTGGCGATCATCAAAGCGCTGCTCGTCGCTCTATTCTTCATGCATCTCAAGTTCGAGCGCTGGCGGCTGCGGCTGATCTTCATCGTCCCGTTGCCGCTCGCGGCGATTCTCGTGACCGCGGTCATCATGGAGAAAGTCTGGTAGCCCTGCTCGAGCTGACCAAGCCGCGCATCACGCAGCTGGTGCTCCTCACGGCCGCGGCGGGATTCTATCTCGGCGCGCGCGACGGAGTGGATCTTGCGCGGCTCGTCAGCACGCTGATCGGGACGGCGCTCGTAGCGGGCGGCACGAACGCCTGGAACCAGATTCGCGAGCGCGACGTCGACGCCCGCATGGCGCGCACCCGCCGCCGGCCGCTGCCCTCCGGGCGTCTCACCACCCGGGCCGCGATCTGGTTTGCTTCGGCGATCACGGCGAGCGGTGTCATCTATCTGGGAGTGACGGTCAATCTGCTCACCGCCGCGCTTGCCGCGCTGACATTCGCAAGCTACGTGCTCCTGTACACGCCATTAAAGCGGAAGACGTCGCTGAACACGCTCGTCGGCGCCGTGCCCGGCGCGCTGCCGATCGTGGGCGGCTGGACCGCGGCCGGTGGCAGTCTGGGCGCCGCCGTCGCCGCGCTGTTTTGGATATTGTTCTTGTGGCAGCTGCCGCACTTCCTTGCCCTGGCGTGGCTGTATCGCGACGATTATCGCGCCGGCGGTTTGCGGATGCTCAGCGTCGCCGATGAGGACGGCCGGGAGACGGGGCGGATGGCGTTACTCTATGCCATGGCCCTGTTGCCGATCAGCCTGCTGCCCACGCTGCTGGGTGTGACGGGTGTGTGGTACTTTTTTGGGGCTTTGGCGCTGGGGATTGGGTATGCCGCTGCCGGGACCGGATTGCTTATCGGAGCCACGCCGTTGCGCGCCTGGCGACTCTTTTTTGTGTCCATTCTCTACCTGCCGGCCTTGTTGACGCTCATGGTGCTCGACAAAGTAGCCTAGTCCCTAACCCGAGTCCCCAGCCCCCGAAATGATTCCGTTTCACCGCGTGTTGATCACCACCGGTATCGTGTTCTGCGCCGGTTTCGCGCTGTGGTCGCTGTGGCGTGGGCAGATGGCGCTGGGCATCGGTTTTGGCGTGCTCGGCGTTGGGCTCACCTACTACCTGCGCCATCTCAAACGCTTCATCGGCCGATGAAGCCGCTCCTGGCTGTCCTGCTCCACGGCGATGGCATGGACATCATCTACTTCTGGAGCTCGATCGTGATCGTGCTCCTGCCGCTCGCCGTCTTTACATGGCTGACGTGGCTAGTGGTGAAAGCGTACCGCAACCGCCAGCGCGAGCGTCACGAATCGCGTTAGATTCCCGCGCATGGCTTCAGAAAAACGCCAAGTCGTTCGTTACGCCTTCTACAAGCTCGATCCGGCCTGGAGACGGCTGACCGCCGAGCGCCAAGCCTCGGCGAAGCTCGAGTTCGGCGAGACCCTGGAGCGTTATCACGGCCGCCTGTTGCTGCGGCCCTACGGTTTGGTCGGCATTCGCGGCGACTGCGACTTCCTCCTGTGGCAGGTCGCGGAAGATCTGGATGCCCTCGTCGAGCTCCAGACCGCCCTCAACCGTACTGACCTGGGCGCCTATCTGTCGATTCCGTACAGCTATCTCGCGATGACCCGGCGCTCGATCTACGAGTTCCCGGCGGCAAGCGATCAAGCGCACGAACAGCGCCTCGTCATTCGCCCGAGTGCGGCGAAATACCTGTTCGTCTATCCGTTCATCAAGACTCGGGGCTGGTACGCGCTCCCAAAGCCGGAGCGCCAGCGGATGATGGACGGGCACGTCGCGATCGGCCGCAAGTACCCCGCGATTCGGCTGAACACGACCTACTCGTACGGCCTCGACGACCAGGAGTTCATCGTCGCGTTCGAAGGCGACAATCCCGCCGAGTTTCTCGACCTGGTGATGGAGCTGCGAGAGAGCGAGGCGTCGTCGTACACGCTGCGCGACACGCCGACGTTCACCTGCGTCCAGATGTCGCTCTGGGACATGCTCGACACGCTGGGCGGCGCCGGCTCGGCGCAAGCCGTGGCGCGGCGTCCCGCGCGAGCCGACGGCTTCACTCCGGTCGCCAACCTGTCGGAGCTGCCGCCGGGGACCGCCAAGCGCGTCTACGCGGCCAACGAGGCCGTCGCGCTCTTCAACGTGAACGGCACCGTGTACGCCATCGCGAACCGCTGCACGCACGCCCGCGCCAGCCTGTCCGAGGGCACTGTCGATCCCGCGCGTTGTGCGGTGACGTGTCCCTGGCACGAGGGGGTGTTCTCGCTCGAGACCGGTGCCGTGCTCGGCGGTCCGCCGGTACACCCGGTGGCCGCATATCAGGTGAAACTGGACGGGGACACCATCCTGATCGCCCACGAGGGGGGGGCTCGGGAAGCTGCGATTTCTTAAAGCGTGCCGTCGGGAGCGCACCGACGTCACACCGGTGTGGTTCATGCGGCAGGCGGGGCGTTACATGCCGCAGTACCGCAAGCTTCGCCGGCGTCATTCCATCCTCGATCTCTGCCACAACCCCGAGCTCGCCGCCGCCGTCACACTCCAGCCGGTGGAGCGGCTTGGCGTCGACGCCGCGATCATCTTTACCGACATCCTGCTCCCCTTCGAGCCGCTGCGTCTCGGCCTGAGCTTCGCCACTGGGGAAGGCCCGCACATCGAGCGCCCGATTCGTGACGCCGGGGACGTCGAGCGTCTGCCGTCGTTCAATGTCGAAGCCGAGCTCGGGTTCGTGCTCGACGCGATCCGGCTGGCGCGGCGTGCGCTGCCCGAGAACGTGCCGCTCATCGGCTTCGCCGGGGCGCCGTTTACGCTGGCGAGCTACGCCATCGAAGGGGGGGCGAGTCGCACCTTCACCAAAACCAAGCAGTTCATGTACCAGGCACCTGACACCTGGCACCTGCTCTTGAGCAAGCTGGCTGACCTCGTCGGCCGCTACCTCGCCGCGCAGGCGCGCGCCGGCGCACAGACGCTGCAGCTGTTCGACAGCTGGGTCGGGTGCTTGTCGCCCGACGACTATCGCACCTTCGTGCAGCCGCACAGCTCGAAAGCCCTGGCGCTCGCGAAGGAAGCCGGCGTGCCCCTCATTCACTTCGGAACCGGCACGGCGACGTTCCTCGAAGACTTCGCGGCGGCCGGCGGTGACGTCATCAGCGTGGACTGGCGGATTCCGCTCGACGCCGCGTGGTCGCGGATCGGCGATCGCGCCATCCAGGGCAATCTCGACCCCGCGGCGCTCCTGGCTCCCGCCGGCGAGCGCACGCGCCAGGTGCGCGACATCCTCGCGCGCGCGCGCGGTCGCCCCGGTCACATCTTCAATCTCGGCCACGGCGTGCTTCCCGAGACGGATGTCGCGGCGGTGCGCGCGGTAGTCGACCTCGTGCATGGCGGCTGACGCTCATTCGATCGCCGTCCTCTTGATGGCCTACGGCGGCCCGGGGAATCTCGCCGAGGTCGAGCCGTATCTGACGGATGTCCGCGGCGGCCGCGCGACCAAACCGCAGCTGGTGGAGGAGATCCGCACGCGCTACGCGCGCATTGGCGGACGCTCACCCATTCTGCAGCACACGCGCGCGCAGGCGGCGGGCGTCGCACGCGCGCTGGGGAAAGGATTTCGCACGTATGTCGGCATGCGTCACTGGCATCCGTACATCAAGGACACCGTCGCAGAGATCCTGCGGGGAGGGCACGATCGTCTGGTCGGTGTCGTCATGGCTCCGCACTATTCGGCCATGTCTGTTGGGGTCTATGAGAAGAAAGTCTTCGAAGCGCTCGAGAGCGGGGGGGGACAGCCGATCGAGACCGCGCTGGTGCGGACCTGGTGGGAGAATCCGAGTTTCCTCGACGCGGTCGCGCAGAACGTCACGCAGGCGCTGCAGCGCTTCCCGCGGCCCAAGGACGTGCAGGTGGTGTTCACGGCGCACAGTCTCCCGCAGAAGATTCTGGCCGCGGGTGACCCCTACACCGTCGAGTTTGGCAACAGCTGCGAAGCAGTCGCGCGGCGACTGCGGTTAGCGGATTGGCATGTTGCCTATCAGAGCGCGGGCGCCACGGCAGAGCTCTGGCTGGGCCCCGACGCTGCCGAAGTCATCACCGACCTGGCCCGGTCGGGACATAAGGGCGTGCTCCTCGTGCCGATCGGCTTCGTCTGTGATCACGTCGAGATCCTCTACGATATCGACATCGAGTACCAGGCACTCGCCAAGCGTGTCGGCGTTCAGCTCGAGCGCACCGCCTCTCTCAACGACAGCCCGGGGTTGCTCGCGGCCGTCGCGGACGTCGTTCGGCTCGCGGCAGCGGAGCGAGGATGGGGGGGGGTGTGAAGGTCGTCGTCATCGGCGCCGGCATTGCCGGACTCGCGGCTGCCTGGGAGCTGACTCGAGTTCAGGGATGTGAAATCACGGTTCTCGAGAGCGAGCGTCGCGCGGGTGGGATCATCGTGACGGAGCAGGTGGAGGGGTTCATTGTCGAGGGCGGACCCGACGGGTTTCTCGCCGGCGAGCCCGAGCTTCCAGAGCTTGCGAAGGAGTTGGGGATCGGCGATCGGCTGGTGAGCCAGCAGTCGCGCGGAACATCGCTGTGGAACGGGAAGGAGCTCCAGCCGATCGAGGAGGGACAAGCCGCAGCCATGCTTGGGATCGAGGCGTCCAAGACTGAGGTCGCCGCGGGCTTTCGGAGCTTCGCCGGCGGTATGGGGGAGCCGGTTGCGGCGCTGAGCCAACGTCTCTCCGGCGTGTTACGGTTCGCGCAAGGCGTCGCTGGTCTCACGCGCGATGGCAAAGGCTGGCGGGTGGCCGTCACCGGCGGCTCGGCGCACGACGCAGATGCGGTAGTGCTCGCGATTCCGGCCTACGCCGCGGGACGGTTCCTGGAGATGGTTGGCGTGACGCACGCGCGCGTGCTCGCTCAGGTCGTCTACGTGCCGAGCATCACCGTGTCGCTCGCGTATCGAGCGGAGCAGATCAGCAGGCCGCTGCACGGCGCGGGGTTTGTGGTGCATCCCGATGCCGCACGCATACACTTGCGCGCGTGCACGTATTGCTCGCAGAAGTTTCCTCACCGCGCACCCGCCGGCCACGCGCTCTTGCGGGCCTATCTCCCGCTGATAGACGACGATCCGGTCGCCCTCGCGCACACGCAGCTCGCCGCGATTCTGGAAATCCGCGGCGTCCCGTTATGGTCGCGAGCGTTTCACTGGCGGCGCGGGCTGCCCCGATATCCGGTGCATCATCAGGAGCGCCTCGCCGAAGTGCGCCACCGTCTGAGCCGGCTCCCGCCGATCGCGATCGCGGGCGCCGGTTACGAGGGAGCGGGTGTGTCCGCGTGCGTCCGCTCGGGACGCGGCGCCGGCCGGCTCATCGCACAGCTGACGCCTCGTTGACGAGCGGAATTACCTCCTCGGCAAACCGCTCCATCTCCTCGAGCTGCGGGCTGAATTGCAGGAGCAGCAGATCGACTCCCGCCTGCTCGAACTCACGGATCCGCTCCGCGACCTGCTCGGGCGTTCCCGTCAGCCCCGCCTTCAGCCCACGATTGGAGACCGAGTAGTCCTCCAGGCTCACGCGCTGCTCGAGCTGGGTATTGGCGAGCCACTGTTCATAATTCGCATACCCGGCCGCATTCTGACGGACGTCAGTGATGCGCTCGATCTCCCGGCGGGCAGCCGCTTCGGTGGCGCGGCAGACGACATAGCCAGCCACGCCATAGACCAGCCGCTCGAGTCCGTTCGCTTCGCGCAGCGCCTGCATGTCGGTAATCTTCGCCGCGACGCGCTCCGGCGGATCGCCATGCATGAGGTAGCCGTCGCAGGCGCGAGCAATCAGCGATTTCGCCGCGGGTGACTCACCCCCGGCATAGACGGTCGGTCGCGGCCGCCGGACCGGTTTGGGCTCAAGAATCGCGTCCTCGACGTGGTAGTACGTGCCCGCAAAGCTGAAGCGCCGCTCCGACCAGAGACCATCCACGACTGTCAGCCACTCGGCCGTGCGCGCGTAGCGCGCGTCATGGGTGTCGAACTCGACGCCGTATTGCTTCGCTTCCTCGGCCCACCACGATGACACCACATTGAGTGACAGGCGGCCGCCCGAGATATGGTCGATGTTGGCCGCCTGTTTGGCCAGCAATGCGGGCGGGTGAAAGGTAGGACGGACGGCGACCATCAGCTCGAGCCGGTCGGTCACCGCCGCGAGCGCGGCCGCCGTGGACCAGGCGTCGAGCGCCGGCGCGTCCGGTCCCTTGATGTCGTTGAGATTCAGCTCCGCGATCAGCGTGAGATCGAACCCCGCACGCTCGCTCGCGCGCGCGAGCCGGCGGACATACGACCACTCTGCTTCCATCTGCTCGTCGGCGACGTTGCGCAGCCACCCGCCGAAGACCGGCAACCAATATCCGAAGCGCATCAGCGGGTCTCCTCTTCCAGAAAGTCGACGAGCCGCGCGAACGGGTCGAAGCCCACGACGCGTGGCGCGTCCGCGACGAAGTTGGACAGCGCGTTGATGTCGTAGTAGGAGAGGCGGCCGTCGCGCTCATCGACCGCGTATTCGATGCCGCCGACCTCGATGCCGCAGGCCGCCGCGATACGCTCGACCTGCCGGACGACTTCGGGCGGCGGATCGTAGCCTTCGACGCGCAGCCCGTTTCGCGGCGCATCGACCGGACACGCGCTGCGGACGAGCTCAGCGCCCGCGGTGGTCTGGCAGACATCAGCCGGGCAGAGATTGAACGTCTCGCCCGACGAGTAGACGCGAATCGCATACAGAAAACGGCCGCCCAGTACTTCCACCCTGGTGATGCGGCCTTCTTCCGATGGAATGAACTCCTGCACCAGTGCGGTGTGATCAGGTCCCAGCTCGAGCGAGCCCGTCGCTGCAGCCGCCGCGACCTGCGCCGCGGTGTCGAACCGCTGCACGCCGGCACCACTGCCACCCACGTTCGGCTTCACGACCACGGGAAACTCGAGCTCTCGGGCGGCGGCGGGCGCGTCGGCGGGATCGTTGATGACACGAGCCGCGGGGTAGGGAAGACCGAGCTCGCGCAGCACGGATAGCTGCAAGGCCTTTGATGTCTCGACCTGAAAAGCCCGGGTGCCGTTGACGACGCGCACGCCGGAGCGCTCCAGATGCCCGAGGAAATGGTGCGTGTAGAACACCGCGTTGCCGTGTCCACGGAGCCAAGCCGACGGGCTCATCCGATTGAACACCAGATCGTACGGCGGCTTGCTGCCCGGATCGAACCGATGCTGCTCGGCATGGAGCGGGGTGTAAGAAACGCCACGGCGGTCGAGCTCGGCGAACAGGGGCGCGAACCAGTGCGGGTGTTCGTAGTAGATCCCGATCATATCGTTACCCCCGCGGCGAGCGTCGCCGCTTCGAGTGCGGCCCGTTCGATCCGCTCGACCAACGCGGGCTCCGGAACGCCGGCTCGGAACTGTGCGTCCGTCCCGTAGACTCCGGTCGCGACAACGAGCGCACCGACGCTCGCCAGCAGGGGTCTGAGGCCGTGGTCGACCGCGAGCAAATGGCTGGATCCTCCACCGGTGGCAATCGGAATGGCGACTTTCCTGACGAGGGCGTCCTGCGGGAACAGGTCGAAGAACACCTTGAGCAGTCCGCTGTAGGTGGCGCGATAGATCGGCGTGCTCACCACGAGAATCCCGGCGTCGAGCATGCTCTGGATGGCGTCCGCCACCTCCTGGTCTTCGCGCCTGCCAAGGAGTGCATCTGCCGGGAGTTTGGCGAGGTCGATCAGCCGGGACGGCCCCGCGCCCTGCCGGTCCAACGCCACGAGCGCGAGCTCGAGCAGCGCACGGGAGCGCGAAGTTGCCTTGGGACTGCCTGACAACCCGATGACTGCTGCCGACACATATCCTCCTCAAAAAACGATCGGCCGCGACTCGAATCGTGGAGTCGCGGCCGATCATGGTGCGTTTCTTGGAGCGAAGCCCCGCTGCTATCTCATGTCATCGCAGATACTGACGCGCCAGACCGTCCGCTCTCCGGACAACACATGGAGCGGCATGCACAACAGCACATCAGCATGGTGGCTGGCTTCATTGTCGGGAAACCTAGACCAGGGTTCGAGCTTGTGCAACCACGGCATCCACCGTCAGCCCGAATTCCTGGTAAATGCGGCCGTAAGGCGCGGATGCTCCAAACCGTTCGATGCCCATGATTACTCCCTGATCTCCGGGGACCCAGCGATACCAGGACTGTGGCGCCGCCGCCTCGACCGCGATCCGCGGCACGCCAGGCGGTAGCACCGAATCGCGGCACTCCTGCGGTTGCCGGGCGAAGAACTCGAGACACGGCATGGAGACCGCTCTGGGCCGTCGGCCATCAGCTTTCAGCCTCTCGTAAGCACCAAGAATCAGTTCCACCTCGGAACCCGTCGCCATCAGCACGATCTCCGGATTGACGGAATCCGCCAGTACATAGCCGCCCTGATGCAGCCCGGTGGCAGACGCGTACTTCGTTCGATCCACCACCCCGACCCTCTGGCGCGTCAGCACGAGCGCCACGGGGCCGTTGCGATGTGAAATAGCCGCGCGCCACGCCTCGACCACCTCAGTTGCATCCGATGGACGAATCACCGTCATGTTCGGAATCGCCCGCAAGGCCGCGAGTTGCTCGATGGGCTGATGCGTGGGACCATCTTCGCCCAGCCCGATGGAATCGTGGGTGAAGACATAGATCGGCCTGAGATGCGTCAGCGCCGCCAGACGGATCGACGGCCGCATGTAGTCGGAGAAAATGAGGAACGTGCCGCCGAACGGAATGAAGCCGCCATGCAGCGCGATCCCGTTCAGTGCCGCGCCCATCGCGTGTTCGCGGACCCCGTAGTGGAAATTCCGTCCAGCGCCGCCCCCCTTGATCTCGGTGTTGTTGGAGCCCGTGAGGTCGGCTGATCCGCCGATAAGCTCGGGAAGCTTCGCTGCGATCGCGTTCAGGACCTTGCCCGACGCGGCGCGGGTGGCCTGCGGGTCCTGGGGTCCGAACACAGGCAGCCCCGCATCCCAGCCCGCCGGCAGCCGACCGGCCAGGCGTCGCTCCAGCTCGGCGGCGAGATCGGGATGCGCGGCGCAGTAGGCATCCCATTTCTTTTTCCAGCCTGCCTCGAGCTGCGCACCGCGAGTCTTGGCGGTGCGCCACTGCTCGAGTGCTTCCTCCGGAACGTAGAACGGCTCGAGCGATGGCCAGCCGAGGTTCTGTTTGGTCGCCTTCACCTCCTCGACGCCCAGCGGCGCGCCGTGCGCTTCGGCGGTATCCTGCTTATGCGGGCTGCCCCACGCGATGTGCGTCCGCACGACGATGAGCGACGGCCGCTCGGTCACCCGCTTCGCCTGCGCGATCGCTGTATCGATCGCCCCGAGGTCGTTGCCATCGGCGATGCGCTGCACGTGCCAACCGTAGGATTCGAAACGCCTGACGGTATTATCGGAGAATGCGAGATCGGTGGACCCGTCGATGGTGATGCGATTGTCGTCGTAGAACCCGATCAACTTGCCGAGCTTCAGGTGACCGGCCAGCGAGCACGCTTCGTGGGAGATGCCCTCCATCAGGTCGCCGTCGGACGCGAGGAAATAGGTGTGGTGGTCGATGATCGCGTGGCCGGGCCGGTTGAACAGCGCGGCGAGTTGCGCTTCGGCGATCGCCAGGCCGACCGCGTTGCCGACGCCCTGACCGAGCGGTCCCGTCGTCGCCTCGACGCCCGGCGTGACGCCGTGCTCGGAGTGTCCGGGCGTGCGGCTGCCCCATTGCCGGAACTGCTTGATGTCATCGAGCGTGAGATCGTAGCCGGTGAGATACAGCACGCTGTACAGCAGCATGCAGGCGTGTCCCGCCGACAGGACGAACCGGTCACGATCGAGCCAGTCCGGATTCGCGGGATTGTATCGCAGGTGCCGCTGCCACAGCACGTAGGCAAGCGGTGCCAGTGCCATCGGCGTGCCCGGATGGCCTGACTCGGCCTGTTGCACGGCATCCATCGCGAGCGCGCGGATCGTGTTGATGCAGAGTTGATCGAGGCTGCTGGCGCGCTCCACGCGAGTGACGGTTTCGGTCACAGCAATCCGGACTTGGCGGCCTGCCAGAGCTTGGTCAGGCGATCGAATCCGTCCACCAGCAGCTCGACTTGTTGCGGGGACGGTGTCGCCTGCGCGGCGATCTTCAATTCCTCGACCAGCTTCGGCATCTCTCTCCGCCCCTGCTTCGCGCTTTCCGTTCCGATCTGCGTCAACAGATCGAGGATCTTTTGCCGCGCCGCGGCATCCTTGGGGACTTGCCACAGATACTCGGCTGTGTCCTTCCCGTCGGAACACATCTGACCGAGCGGGTCCATGAGCGGTTGGCGGGGCGCTTTGGGATCTTTCATTGGAGCAGATAATCTAACATTGCCCGCCGGTTTGAATGACTCTAGCTTGCGAGTCCCATGGTCCCCGTTCTGCTCGGCGTGCTACTGCAGAGTGTCCCCGCTGATTCCGGCGAAGTGCATCTGCGCAATATCCGGCAGCTCACCTTCGGCGGGCAGAACGCGGAGGCGTATTTCTCGCGCTCAGGCCGCCAGATCATCTTCCAGCGACAGGAAGCGGACTCCGGATGCGATCAGGAGTTCGTCATGAACGTGGACGGCACAGGGCTGCATCGCGTTTCGAGCGGCAAAGGCCGCACGACGTGCGGCTATTTCTTCGACGACGACCGCCGGATCTTCTATTCCACCACCGAGCATTCCGGTGCGGCGTGCCCGCCGCGTCCCGACTATTCCAAAGGATATGTCTGGGCGTTGTACAACTACGACATCTACGTCGCGACCGCCGACGGCCACGGGGCACGTCGCATCACCACCAACCCCGGCTATGACGCTGAGGGCACGCTCTCGCCGGACGGCAAGACGATCGTGTTCACCTCGTTGCGCGACGGCGACCTGGACATCTACACGATGGACGTGAGTGGTGGCCACCTGAAGCGGCTCACGCATACACTGGGCTATGACGGCGGACCCTTCTTTGCCCCGGATGGGAAGCAGATTGCGTACCGCGCCTGGCATCCACAGTCAGCAACGGACTCGTCGGATTACCGGGCGCTGATCGCCCAAAACCTGGTGCGGCCCGTGCGGATGGAGATCTGGGTCATGGACGCCGACGGCTCCCATCAGCGGCAGGTCACGGACCTCGGCGGCGCCAACTTCGCCCCCTTTTTCCATCCCGACGGCAAGCGCATCACCTTCGCGTCGAACTATAAGAACGCGCGCTCGCGCAACTTCGATCTCTACCTCGTGAATGTCGACGGCTCTGGTCTTGAGCAAATCACCACGAACAGTGAATTCGACGCGTTCCCGATGTTCTCGCCGGATGGCAAACAGCTCGTCTGGGCCTCGAATCGCAACGGAAAGGTTCAGGGAGAAACGAATATTTTCATCGCCGACTGGATTGAAGCGCCTTGAAGCCTCCACAACCTTCACCAATCTCCACCACCCCTCCACAACCTCCGCGCAAAAGCGCGCGCGACGAGGCGATCGCTTGGCTGAAGGCGATCGGGACGGCGCTGCTGATTTGGATCGTGCTGCGCTCGTTCCTGGTGGAAGCCTTCCGAATTCCCTCGGCGAGCATGGAAAACACTCTTCTCGTCGGAGACTTCCTGTTCGTCAACAAGGCGGTGTTCGGCGGCGAGCTCGAGATTCCGCTCACCGGCATTCATTGCTGCCGGCTCCCGGCGTTTGGGACGCCGCGGCGCGATGAGGTGATCGTGTTCCGATCGGTCGAGGACTCTACGCCCGATCTCAACATCGTGAAGCGCCTGATCGGCATGCCCGGTGACACGTTGCAAATGGTTCACGACACCGTGAGCCGCAACGGCCAGCGCATGGATGAGCCCTATGCCCTGCACACGGCGCTGACACCGCCGGACGACGAGCGCTACCGCGGCCAGATCCGAGCGTTGCAGCTGCCGCACTATGTGGGCCGCGATCCCGATCACTATCACCCCACCACACACGACTGGGGGCCGATCGTGGTACCGCCCCAGCACTACTGGGTCATGGGAGACAACCGCGACGAGTCCTACGACAGCCGTTTCTGGGGGTTCCTGCCGCGCGACCACATCCGGGGCCGGCCGCTGTTCATCTACATGAGTGTCGCGACGCACCCATTCCGGATTCGTTGGAACAGGCTCTTTCGACACCCATCGTAGTTGTCGGTTCTCGGTCGTCGATTATCGGTCCTGATGACCGATGACCGATAACCGATTACTTGTATCGGTAGGTGATTCGCCCACGCGTGAGGTCGTAGGGAGAGAGATCGACGGCAACGCGATCCCCCTGCAAGATCCGAATGTAGTTCTTCCGCATCTTGCCGCTCACGTAGGCCAAGACTTCGTGTCCATTTTCGAGTTTTACGCGGAACGTCGTGTTTGGCAGGACTTCGGTGACGGTCCCCATCATCTGGATGGCGTCACCAGCCACGTGTATGCTCCCTCATACGCTCCTTGGATCCATGGTGGCATCGCGCGGCGACTCCATGCCCCGCGTGATGTACGACGCATGCCGGCTGCACGCCGCGCACGTCAGACTGATCCGCTCCGGGATGTACAGCTCGCCGGGCTTGAAAGCCCGGCGGCGAGGCGAGCGCTGAATTGTCCGGGTTCCACACGACGGGCACACCAGCGGTTGGTGCGCCCGGTCTGCCGCGATGAGCGCCAACGCCTCGGGCGCCCGGTACTCCTTGATGCCCCGTCTGCCCACGGCCACTCCCCTCTGGTCGGAAATCTATACTACCCCGGCAGGACCGCACTTCCCCAAGGGGTCGGACAGGGCGAATTCTTGACGCCTCCCAGGGGGTCGTGTACCTTGCCGCCACCTTAACCACCCCTGTCATGCCAGCCGAACTCGGTGGTTCGCAGATCTCGTCGTTGCTCGAAGCCCTTCCCGGCATCGCCAGCGTCTTGCGCAGTCCGGTGGCGGACGCGCTCATCAAGGCAATGCGCGGCGCGGCCGGGCTGGCCGACTTTACGCCCGAAGACGCGGAGGAGCTCGTGCGCTACGCCGTCCGGCGCGGGCTCATTGGGCCCGACGAGGGAGATCGGGTACTCGCGGAAGTACAGGAAGGGCTGCGAAAGAAGAAACCGGTCGCCGTCAAGAAGGCGGCCGCCAAGAAGAAGAAAAGCCACCGCTAGATACGAAAGCCGCGGACCAACCCGCGCAGCTTCTCGGCCGCCTGGAGCAGCTCCCCGGCGGCCGCGGCCATTTGTTGGGTCGACGCGCCCTGCTGCTCGGTCGCCGCAGTGACCTGCTCGGCGCTCGAGGCATGGGAGACGGCCCGGCTCACGACCTGTTGCGCCTGCGCGCCGAGTTGCTCGGTGACACCGCGATTCTCGTGCGCCGCGGTGGTGACGCGGGCAGCGGCCTGTTCGACCTGCTCGATGGCCCCGACGATTTCGGTGAGCCCCCGAGCGGCGCCCTCGGCGACGGATTCAATCCCCCGCACCTTCGCCTGGCCGACCGCCATCGTCGCAGTGACTTCCTCGACCTGCTCGCGAATCACGCGGGTGGTGCGCGCAACGTCTTCGGCGGCGCGGGACGATTCGTCCGCCAGCTGCCGTACCTCCTCGGCGACGACCGCGAAACCGCGCCCATGCTCCCCGGCACGCGCCGCTTCGATCGCCGCGTTCAGGGCCAGCAGGTTGGTCTGCGATGAGATGCGCTTGATCAGGCCCACAAAGTCATCGATGGCGGTGCTTTGCTCGGCCAGCTGCGTCACTTCAGTGCCCGTCGTGCGGACGACCTCGCGGACATCGAGAAGTGTGGTCCCCGCCGCGGCGATGTCATTGCGATGTCGGTCTGCCACCGTGCGGATTTCCTCGCCCAGCCGCGCGACTCGCGACGCGGCGTCGGCCATCTCGGCCGTGGCCTTGCGTTGCTGCTCCAGTGCGGACTGCGTTGCGCTCAGCTGGTTGCGCTGGCTCTCCGCGCCGCTCGAGATCTCGAGCATGGCGCTCGACACCTGACTCGACGACGCCGCCAGCTCTTCAGTGATCGCCGACAGATCGCTCGCCGACGCCGCGATCTTGTCGGCCGCCGTCACGACTTCAGCAACGATGCCCCGCAGCCGCTCCCCCATGAGCCGCATCGCGTCGGCCAGTACCTGAAATTCGCGGGGCATGCGTCCCGTGGTGACGGGACGGAGATCGCCGCTCCCGAATCGCTCCGCCGCCGTCACCAGCCGAATCAGCGGTCCTTCCACCCACCGCAGCGTGAAGACGCCGACCAGGGTGCCGATGATTGCCGTCGCGATCAGGACGAGCCAGAGCACGATCTGCCGCTGGCGCGCGAGCGTCGCCAGTCGCTGGCCGGCGGCCGCGGCCTTGTCGGACTGCCGGGCCGACAGGTCTCGCACCAGCCGCGTCAGCTCCGTCGTCGGCGCGCGCACGCCGAGCATCAGCGTCTGGGCGTCGCGACTGTGGCCCACATCGAGCTCGGCGTGCGCGAGAGAGTAGTCCACGTGGATCACGGACTGCAGCTGCTTGATACGGTTGACGGTGATGCGCTCGGCCTCGCTCAGGCCGAACAGCCCGTCGAGCCGCTTCTGGTAGCTGAAGGCGGTGTCGGCGGCACTGGGAAACTCAGCACGCGCCTGTTCCGCCGCGCGCATCTCGTCGAACACGGCCGTGACCAGGCCGTTGCCGATCTCGCTCGACGCGCGGAGGTGTTCGATTTCCAGGGCCAGGGACTGCCGCAGCGTGGTCAGCGCCGTCACGCCGACGATCGCGGCGACGACCAGGCCGGCCAGCAACCCCGAAAGCCCCAGAATGATCCGCCAGCGGATCGTGTCGAGCGACCTCACTGGCCGGGCTCCGTAATCAGTTGCCCCTCGCGCACCGTTCCGATGACGACGGACTTGCTTGGCACATCACCGCGGGCATCGAACGCGATTCTGCCAGTCACGCCCTCGAATGGTGGCAGATCGCGACCGACACGCGCCAGGCGGTCGCGCACGGCGCGGCGACCGGTACCGGCGTCCATGAGTACCGTCGCGAGCAGATGGACGATGTCGTAGGCAGTGGCGCCCCGATGGTCCGGCCGCTCGCCTGGATACGCCCGCGCGTAGGCAGCGACGAACTGCGCGTTCCGATCACCGCCCTGATCCACGAGGTACGCCACGGACATCCGCACGCCCTCGGCGAGTGGCCCGCTCTTCTCGATGCCGCTGAGGGCGTCGCCGCCGAGCGTCGTCCAATGCACCCCGGCGCGGCCCATCTCGCGGAGCGCGAGCTGCGCACCGCCGAG
>Ga0209157_1001445_pt1 | contig 19763 bp, 15 predicted proteins | sample GraSoiAngelo_135_FD_185892 | JGI IMG/M metagenome (GOLD analysis project Ga0209157, IMG submission 185892) | Grasslands soil microbial communities from the Angelo Coastal Reserve, California, USA - 14_0929_05_40cm (SPAdes) (version 2) | ecosystem: Environmental > Terrestrial > Soil > Grasslands ...
CGCGATGCGAACTGTCTTCAAGGCTCGAGTGCCGTGCGTCGAGCCGCGATGGCACCTGCGAGCGTCGTGACCCGCGTTTCGATCAGTGCCGTGAAGCCTCCGGGCATGTCGAGCTTGGCCGGCGCGGGGAGTCGCACGACACTGCGACCACCAGACACCACCGCAAGCGATCCGCTCTCGCCAATCGGTTCGTCCAGACCGAGAAACCGGACCCACGCAGTACCGTGCCAGACATGTCCTGGAAGCCTTGCGAAGGCGGGGAAAAACTCGACCGTGAGCGGTGCGCCCAGCAGTGAATCGGGCAACGAGAAGCTCAGCCGGCCGAAGGCGTAGTTCAGCGCCTCGTTGCCACCGCGGATCTGCTGGCCGGTCGAGTCGTACGCGGTGACCGCAAAGTCCGTGAACTCGTCCCACAAGTCGGGCGGCAGGTCGATGTCCACCTCCATGCGCTTCGCCCAACGTGGCGGGCGCACCGTGAGCGTCTCGGCCGGTTGTCCGCGTCCGGAGATCGCGTATGTGCGCTCGACTCCAACCAGCCGGTGCGTAAACTCTGCGGTGACCGTGCTTCCGACATTCGACGCTTCGAGACCGTGCTGAGTGGGACTCAACGCCACTGGGCCCAGCTCCGCACGAACGGTCGCGGTCGCGGCAGCAAGCGGCGGCGCGAAGACATCCAGCTCGTAGACGCCGGTGACGAGATCCTCGGCGCGGACAACGGTCGTGGCGGTACCCCGCTGCTCGCGGCCGATGTCGATGTCCTCCGGCGCAGCGCGCGCCGGCTGACCATTCGGCTCATACAGTCGCACCGTTGCCTGTTGTCCCTGTGAGTCGGGTAACGTCACGGTCGCGCGCAGGGTGGCGCCGGGTGGTGTCACGCGGAGGAAGTATCGCTGAACAGCCGCTGGGCCAACGACTCGCCGCTCGTCGACAAAGACTTTCGATTCAAGGTCAATCGGCACGATCACGGTGTTGATCAGCTTGAAAAGGGGACCGGCAAGCGTGTCGTGCGGATTCCACGCGGTGACCGTTCCGACGTAGACACCCGGTGCGCCGAGCGCCGAGCGCCGGTAGGTGACACGGATCTCCGTCGTTCTCGGTCCCGCCGGGACGCTGTCTTCCGTGCTGAGCCAGGGGACATCCGAGCGCAACGCGAACACCGCGGCGCGCAGACCCGCCTCCGGCCGAACCGTGAATGTCTCGACGGAGTCCTCGTTTCCGGCAAAGCCATTGCGCCGAAACGCGGCGGAGACGCCGTCGGCCGCGCGCACCTCGTATCGTGAACCTTGATGTCCGGCTTCGAGCCACTGATATGCAGCCTCGAGGACCGGCACTCCCGCGCCTTCGTCGATGACACGCGCCCCGTTCAACGGATGCGCCGATACCCGGAGCGCCTGGACGATCTCCGCGGCACTGGGCCGGCGTCCTTCCTGAACGAGCGCGGAAATGAGACACGCCGCGAGCCCACTCGCATGCGGCGCGGACATGCTGGTGCCGCCCTTGATCTCATTGCCGGTATCCCAACGCGGCACGGTCGAGAATGCGACTCCCGGCGCCAGGATGTCGGGTTTCGCGAGCTCCCCACCGCGTGAGCTGAACCAGCCCATTACGTCACGTGGAGGCGGTGCGCCCTGCTGGGGCGGCTGGGTAAACACACCGGGGTAACTCGCGCCGACAGAGAGCGCGAGATCAGCAGATCCCGGAAAGCCCACCGTCGAGAGGCCCGGACCGTCATTGCCGGCGCTGATCGAGAACACTGCGTCCGGATGACTGAGGAGGAAGGCGTCGACGATGGAGTCGATGACGGCCTTCCCCTCGTGCTCGTTCCCGACGCCGAAACTGAGATTCAGGACAAGTGGCAGGTTGCGCTGCGCCGCGTACCGAGCCGCGTAATCCATCGCGCGCATCATGCTGCCGTGCACGGTGACGCCGCCGCGCGCGTTGTTGGCGATCTTGAGCCCGATGACCTGCGCGCCGGGCGCGACACCGGTGAAGCCGCTGACGTTGTAGAGGTTGTAACCGGCCGCGATCCCCGCCACGTGCGTGCCGTGTCCGGAGGTATCGAAAAACAGATCGAGCACGGGCACGCTGTCCGACCCGCTGAAGTTCGCGACGATGGTGAGCGGCTTGGTGCCGAGCGCGATCGTCTCGCGACCCTGACGGTAATCGTGGAGGGGCATCTCGTCCTCGAACGAGCCATCCAGGTTCGTATCGATGAACACGACCCAGCCGTCCGATGCCCTCACGACCACCACGGGGAATTCATCGGTGTTGCGACCGTTGCCGTTTACGTCGGCAGCCGGTGCATGACCGAGGGGCAACTCGCGGAACACGCCGCGATACCATGTGGTCGCGGTCGTCAGCCGCGCGATGCGGGCCGCTCCACGCAGCGCGCTCTCGGTGGGCGCGGCGATGGGCGTGAGGGCGACACGGCCTTCGGCGGAGAAGTCCCGCAGCTCGATGACCTTCGGTGCGCCGGTGCTGGTCGCGATGAGTCCCGGCACGTTCGGGTCGATGCCGCTGTCCAGAATCGCGATCAAGACGCCACGGCCGTCGTACGTCGGATGCGCCGCGTGAAACACATCGACACCGGTGCTCTTCAACGGCATCAGGCCGAGCATGTACGCCACCGGTGGCTCGACCGCCGGTTCGGGCGTGTGACTGCCATCGGACGGTGTCGCCACTGGAGGCGGAGGCAATGGCGCGCTCGTGCCGGGAGTCGCCTTCGGAGCGACAGCTTTGGTGGTCGCGCAGGCCGCCGCAAGGAGGAGGAAACCGGTGACGAATGGCTTTAGCACGAGAGACTCGGCAGTGCAAAGGCCCCGAGGTGCGGGCCGGTGAATTCGGTGGATAGCTCGAGCAGAAACGCGAGCGTATCACGCGTTTCCTCGGGCGTGAGAATCGCATCGACAAAGCCGCGCGCGCCCGCAAAGGTCGCGTCGAGCTGGTGTTCGTAGTCGGCGCGCATGGCGTCGACCGCCGCGGCGTTTTCCGGCTTGGCGGCGTCGGCGCCGTAGACCGCCTGAATCGCCGACTCGCCTTCCATCACGCCCATCCGGCCCGTCGGCCAGGAGACGATGAAGTCGGGATCGAACCCCTGCCCCGCCATCGCGTAGTAGCCGGCACCGGACGCGTGATTGACCGTGAGCACGAGCTTCGGAACCGTCGCCGTCGCCATCGCTTCGACGAAACGCGCGCCCGCGCGAATAATACCAGAGTGCTCGGCCTCCGTCCCAACCATGAATCCGGAGACATCCTGCAGGAAGAGCAGCGGCAACCGTTCGCGATCGGCATTCTCGATGAAGTACGCCACCTTTTCGGCGCTCTCCGTGTAGATGATGCCGCCGATCTTGGGAGCTTCGCCTTTCGACTTGCCTTTGATCACGCCGCGCGAGTTGGCAATCACGGCGACTTGCCGGCCTTCGATGGCGGCGTGCCCGCAAATCATCTCGGGTGCGACGTCAGACTGAAACTCGTCCAGCCCACCGGCGTCGAGCAGGCACTCGAGCACCGCGCGCACATCGTAGCTCATGCGATGATCAGCGGGGATCAAGTCGTACAAGGCCTTCGCATCGCGCTTGGGAGCGGGGTATGTGCGCCGTAGCGGCGGCGCGTGTGGCAATCGGGCGACATATTCGCGAATCCTCGTGAGGCACTCTTTATCATCCTTCGCCCGGTAATGGGCGACGGCGCTGATGGCGGTATGCGTCACCGCGCCGCCCAGCGACTCGGCGTCCACGACTTGACCGGTCGCGCCTTTCACGAGGTTCGGCCCCCCCAATCCCATAAACGAGGTCCCGTCGACCATAAAGATCACGTCGGACAGTGCCGGCAGATACGCACCACCGGCGATGCAGGGCCCCATGACGGCGGAGATTTGCGGGACGTTCAGATAGCGGCGCATGATCGAGTTGTAATAGAAGATGCGCGCCGCCCCGTACTGCCCCGGAAAAACACCGCCTTGATACGGCAGATTCACGCCCGCCGAATCGACGAGGTAGATGATCGGAATGCGTTGCCGCATGGCGATCTCCTGGGCGCGCAGGATTTTCTTGATCGTCTCCGGCCACCAGGAACCGGCTTTGACGGTCGCGTCGTTCGCGACGACCACCACCGGGCGTCCCTCGATGCGACCCAAGCCGGTCACGACGCCGGCGGCCGGCGCCTGACCGTCATATTGATCCCACCCGACCAGCAAGCCGATTTCGACCCAGGGACCATCGCGATCGAGCAGCGCGGTAATCCGTTCGCGCGCCGTCAACTTGCGTTGATCGTGCTGGCGCTTGATGCGCTCCGGCCCGCCCCCCTCCTCGAGGCGCGCGCGCAGCTTCTTGTATTCTTCGGTGAGGGTCTTGAGACGATTCACGCGGCGACGTGCTCCGCCGCCCACTCCTCGATGTACTTGATGAGATCGGACGTCGGCGTGCCCGGACCGAACAGCTTGCCGGTGCCCTGGGTCTCCAGCGCGTTCATGTCTTCGGGGGGGATGATGCCGCCACCCGTGAGCAGCACCTCCTGGCGGCCGGCCGCGTCGAGCAATTTGCGCACTCTCGGAAACAGCGTCATGTGCGCGCCCGACAAAATCGATAGGCCCACGACGTCCACGTCCTCCTGAATCGCGGCCCGGGCGATCATCTCGGGCGTCTGATGCAGCCCCGTGTAGATGACCTCCATCCCGGCATCCCGCAGTGCCGCCGCCACGACTTTCGCGCCGCGATCGTGCCCATCGAGTCCGGGCTTTGCAACTAGTATGCGGATCGGGCGGCGGCGTGCGGTCATCGCGTGCGGAAGCGCAGCAGTGCCGCGAGCCCTTCCACGGCACGACAGGCCTTCTCGTCGTACAAGACGTCGACCTGGGCGCGTTGGCGGAGGCCTTCCTCGACCGCCTCGTCGATGCGCGCATCGTCATTGCGCCCGTCCGCCAGCAGCGTGCGCACCTGTCCGCGCGTGAGCGCCTTGAGGGTCGGTTCGATACCATTGACTGCCCAGCCCTCCGGCACGCCCTCTTTCACGGCATCGGCGTGCGCCCGCTCCCAGGCCCGCTCCCGCTCCTCCCGGAGCGCGAGCGTTGCGTCCCGCACCTCGGCGGGTGTGGCTTTCTTGGGATTGAGCTTCACGACGCCGAGCACGAGGTCGTGCACGTAACTGTGAAGGTGGGGAATCACCGCACCGGCATCCACTCCGACTCCGCCGAGGACGATGCCGCTCAGCGGCTGCTTGCGATTGAGCTGGAAGATGCGGTCGGCGATCTGCGCGTACAGCCGCTGCTTTTCCGTGCGGATCCGCATGTGGTAGTTGTATTCGCCCGCGCTGCCGGAGGGGGTGCCCGCGCGTGCCAACACCTGTCGCTGCTCGGCGCCGTGGAACTTGCTCGCGCGAGACGCCTCAATGCCGGCGAGGGCGGTGAGCTCGACGCTGTCGTAGGCGGTCACGTGGAAGAAACGCGCCGCGGTGCGATCGTAAATCACCGCCAGGATCGTCCCGAACTCCTCCTCGAGGGCGAGTAGCTCGCGCACCAACGGCTCATGGTCCACGGCCAGGCGCGAGCGGTGTACGTGCGGAAGGGGCAGCACTTCGAAGAGACCGAGGTCGCGCGAGCTGAACAGCGCGATACCGCGGGCGTGTGGCAACCGGCCCGGCTCCTCGAGGTAGTCGATCACGCGATGGAGATCGGCTGAGATACTTTCGCGCTCCTGATGCGTGCGTGGCTCCCGGGCCAACGCCGCCTCCATCTCCTTCACGCGGTTTTTCATCTTGATGAGGTACTTGCCACGCGTCCGGTCGCGCGGCTCGAGCTTCAGGTAGCACGTCACAATCCACTGCGGTCCCGGCTCGATGGAGGCGAGCCGATCGACGACCGCGCGGGCATCCTGTTCAGTGATTGGTAGGGCGCTCATGGGTTAGAAGAATACGGGTTCCCGGTAGGCTCCCCAGACACGCTCGAGGGCGTGTCGGATTTCGTAGAGCGTGGCATAGGCGCGCGCGCAATCGAGCATGGGACCGATGACGTTGTGATCCGACTCCGCCGCCTGGCGCAGCGCGTCGAGCCGTCGCTCGACCAGGGCGTTGTCGCGCTCCGCCCGCAGCCGCACCAACCGACGGCGCTGCTCGTCTTCCGCGTCGTTGGACACCTTCAGGATTTCCACCGGATGATCGTCTTCCGACAGAAATTCGTTGACGCCGACAATCACCTTCTCTCCCAGCTCGACCTGCCGCTGGAAGGCGGCGGCCGACTGTGCGATCTGCCGCTGGAACCAGCCGCTCTCGATGCCGCGCACCACGCCGCCGATCGACGCGATCTCGGCAAAGAGCGCTTCTGCTTCCCGCTCGAGCTGGTCGGTCAGGGCCTCGATGTAGTATGAGCCCCCCAGCGGATCGATGACCTCGGCAACGCCGGTTTCGAGCGCCAGGATTTGTTGCGTCCTGAGCGCTACCTGCACCGACTGCTCGGTTGGCAACGCCAGCGTCTCGTCGAGGGAGTTGGTGTGCAGCGATTGCGTCCCGCCGAGGACGGCCGCGAGCGCCTGGTAGGCGACGCGCACGATGTTGTTCAGCGGTTGCTGTGCCGTGAGCGTGACGCCGGCCGTCTGGCTATGGAAGCGCATCATCCACGACCGCGGCTGCTTGGCTTTGTAGCGCTCGCGCACGTGGCGCGCCCAAATGCGGCGGGCCGCGCGCAGTTTCGCGATCTCCTCGAAGAAGTCGTTGTGAATGTCCCAAAAGAATGAAAGCCGGGCCGCGAAGCTGTCGATGTCGAGCCCGCGAGCGACGCCCCGCTCGACGTACGTAAAGCCATTGGCCAGCGTGAACGCGAGCTCCTGCGCGGCGGTCGCACCGGCTTCGCGGATGTGATAGCCCGAGATCGAGATCGTATTCCAGAGCGGGGTGTGCTTCGCGCCCCACTCGAACATGTCGACGATGACCTTGAGCGCGGGCTCGACCGGATAGACCCAGGCATGCTGGGCCATGTATTCCTTGAGAATGTCGTTCTGGACCGTGCCGCGCAGTTTCGCAATCGAGACGCCTTGCTTCTCCGCCGCCGCGACGTAGAAACAGAAGAGGATCGCCGCGGGCCCGTTGATGGTCATGGACGTCGAGACCTGGTCGAGCGGTATGCCGTCGAAGAGCGTCTCCATGTCGGCGAGCGACGCAATCGCGACGCCGCATTTCCCGACTTCACCTTCGGAACGCGGGTGGTCGGAGTCATAACCCATCAGCGTCGGAAAATCGAAGGCGACCGACAGGCCCGTCTGGCCATGCTCGAGCAAGAACTTGTAGCGGCGGTTCGTATCGACGGCGCTGCCGAACCCGGCGAATTGCCGCATGGTCCAGAGCTTGCCACGGTACATCGTCGGATGAATGCCGCGCGTGAACGGGTACTCACCGGGCCGGCCGAGCTGGCGGTCGACGTCGAAGCCGTTGAGATCGGACGCCGTGTAGAGGGGCTTTTTCTGGATGGTCATTTGCCGTTTCTCAGGCGCTTCAGAATTTCCGCCGCGACCTCATAGGGACTCGTGGTGCCGGCGGCCACTTCATCGAGGCGGCGAGCCAGCAACTCCTCCGCCTCCGTCTCGTCCAACACCCACTGCCGGATAGCGCGGTTCACGACGGCGCGCGTGCGGGCTGCCAAACGACGCTTGCGACGCTCGTCAAGCTTCCCACTGGTTGCGAGATACGCGTGATGACGATCGAGCGCAGCAACGAGGTCTGCGATCCCTTCGCCTTTCGAGGCGACTGTGGTCAGCACGGGAGCCTCCCAGGAGTCAGTTGCCGCCGCCTCACCTCGCCGCCCTCCGCCGCCCTTCGCCGCCCTTGGATTATGGTGCGGCGCGATATGCGCGAACGCATTTCCCCGGCGAATGCCGAGCATCACTTCCACTTCCTGTTTCAGTTTGTCTGCTCCGGGGCGGTCGCTCTTATTGATCACGTACAGCTCCGCAATTTCCATTACCCCCGCCTTCAGCGTTTGGATGCCGTCGCCCGATTCCGGAACGAGGACCAGGATGGTCGTTTCTGCGGTCGCGGCAACGTCGAGCTCGGTCTGACCCACGCCGACGGTTTCAATCAGAATACGGTCGAAGCCGAATGCCTCGAGGACGTCGGCGACTTCCTCGGTCGTCGTCGCGAGCCCCCCCTGGGCGCCGCGCGTGGCCATTGATCGAATGAAAACCCCCGGATCGAGACTGACCGACTCCATGCGAATGCGATCGCCGAGCAGTGCGCCACCCGTGAAGGGACTGGTGGGATCGACCGCGATCACCGCGACTTTGAGTCCGCGTTCGCGATAGATGCGGACGAGCTGCTCGGTGAGTGTGCTCTTTCCCGCGCCCGGTGGCCCCGTTATGCCGATGCGATGCGTTTTTCCCTTCCCGATCCGGCCATGCACGTCCGTCAGGACGCGCTCAAAACCCGCGCGCTGATTCTCGACGAGGCTGATGGCGCGAGCGAGCGCGGCGGTGTCGCCGCGCGCCAAACCTTGGAGCACCGCATCGAGACGCATATGCTCTAAGGATAACGGCGGCTGGACCGTCACAGGAGGGTTCCGCGCAGGATCAGGCTCGCCACGGTGAAGTAAATGATAAGGCCGGTGACGTCGACCAGAGTTGCAACGAACGGCGCCGACGCGCTCGCCGGATCGAAGCCCAGGCGCCTGAGAATGAAGGGCAACAGTGAGCCGGCCATCGTGCCGAATGTCACGACGCCGATCAGGCTGCCGAACACCGTGAATGCGATCAGCAGGTAATGCGCACCGTAGATTCCGGTAATCGTGTGCCACAGTGTAATGCGGAGAAAACCGATCGCTCCCAGCACTCCCCCGAGCACGATGCCGGCAGCGAACTCGCGCCGGATGACGCGCCACCAATCGCGCAGGTGTACTTCCCCGAGCGCCATCGCCCGGATCACGAGCGTCGACGCCTGTGATCCGGAATTGCCGCCGCTCGAGATAATCAATGGCACGAACAGCGCAAGAATGACCGCCTTGGCGATCTCGTCCTGGAAGAACGCCATTGCGGTCGCCGTGAGCATCTCACCCAGAAAGAGCGCTGCCAACCAGCCGGCGCGTTTCCGCACCATCCGGCTGAATGCCACTTTGAGATAGGGCGCGTCCAGGGCTTCCATGCCGCCGAACTTCAGGATGTCCTCGGTCATTTCCGCCTCGACCACGTCGACGACGTCGTCGAAGGTGATCCGCCCGAGCAGGTACCCGTGCTCGTCCACCACCGGCACCGCCGCGACGTTGTAGCGCGCCATCAGGCGCGCGACCTGCTCCTGGTCCTGGGTCGGCTGGACTTGCACGATCGGCACCTCCATCAGATCGCGCACGAGTCGGGTGGGTGAGGAGATGACGAGCTTCGCGATCGGCACGATGCCGCGCAAATGGCCGTGCACGTCCACCGCATACACCTGATAGAGTTGGCTTTCGTCTTCGCTCTGACTGCGAATCGCCTCGATCGCTTCCGCCACGGTCGCGTCTTCGCGGACCTTCACGACGTCGGGGGTCATCAGGCCGCCGGCGGAATCCTCCGGGTACGCGAGCAACTTGTCGACGCTCGCTCGGTCGGTGACCTCGGACAGCACCGCCTCTCGTTCGCCTGCGGACAGCTCGGCGACGAGATCGGCCGCATCGTCGGTCGACAGCTCCTCGACCAACTCGGCCGCGTATTCAGGTCCGACGGCCAGCAGCAGCTCTTCTGGGTGCTCGACCGCCTCCATTTCGGCGAGCGCGCTCGACGCGATTTCGACGGGCAGCTCGTCGATCACGCGAGCCCGAATGTGCTCTTCGAGCGCCGCGAGGACGTCGGCGAGATCAGAAGGGTGAACGTGATGGGCGCGCTTGACGAAGGCCGTCAGGTCGTCGTGTTCCGCCAGCTCCTTCAGCTCGTCGAGCCGAAGATCGGGACCGCCTACGCCTTCTTCGACGGGGTCCGTCATGAGGTCGGTCCCCCGAGAGCGATGGTACGCACTGGACCCAGACGCACGGCGACACGCTCGACCCGCGTGGCGCTGGCCGCAAGGACATCGAACTCGAGTCCCTGGTAGGTGAATCGCTCGCCCGCGCGTGGAATGCGGCCCAGCGCGTGGATCAGCAAGCCGCCGACGGTTTGCGCGCCCGCTCCGAGACTCACGCCAAGCATCTCGGTTAGCGCGGTTACCGGTGTGTTTCCTTCGATCTCAACGATTCGCGTCGTCGTAGCGGTGGGCGCCGCCGCCGCGGCCCCCCCGGCCCCCCCGGCCCCCCCGGCCCCCGCGGGCGCCGGCAATGGCTCGAACAGTTCGCCGACGAGATCGTTGAGGAGATCGTCGAAGGTGACGAGGCCGGCCGTCCCTCCGAACTCGTCGAGCACCACCGCCAAATGTTGTCCGCCCCGCTGCATCTCCAGCATCAGATCGGCGGCGCGCGTTGTGGCGGGCACGGTCAACGGGGGCCGGATGTGGACCGGCGCTTCCGGTGCGAGCGCCAGCAGGTCGAGTGTGTGCGCGACCCCCACCACTTCGTCCAACGAACCGCGGTAGACGGGGTACCGGCTGAACCCCGATTGCTGAAGCACGTGCGCGGCCTCGGCCGCGAGCATGCCCTCCGGGAACGCCACGATGGCCGTGCGCGGCGCCATCAGCTCGCGCACGGGGCGATCCGCAAACGCCAGCACGCCGGAGACGACCGCCATCTCATCGGTATCAGCCAGCGCCGCCGTATCGGCGCTCGACAGCAGCGCGGCCAACGTGGTGCGTGTCGACGCCTCACGCCGCGGAATAAAGGGCGAGAGCACCGTCCCGAGCCGCTCCATCCAGGGGACCGCGCGCGCGACCAGCGATTCCGCCCAGCGCCGGCCCAGCACACGCGGCACGAGATACGACGCACCGATGAAGAGCGGGACGCCCACGGCAACCGTGAACACACCGAGGAACGTCGGAGTCGTGGCGGCGAGGAGCGCCGGGATCGCGCCGGCAGCGAGCAGCACGCCGAGCGTCGTGAGTGTGTTGGCCGTCGCCAGGGTGCGTCCGGGATTCTGCAGCAGTCCGGCGGTCGCCGCCGACCCGCGCAGCTTGTACGCAACCCAGCGCGTGAGCTCATGCTGGCTCACCGTTGCGGCGGCGACGCCGACGGCGGCCGAGATGCCGGCGACGAGGAGGCCGAGGAGCAGAACGACGAGGGCGACGCTCATTGCTTTTCGAACGAGACTTGAGTGACGCGCCGCTGTTCGACGCGTTCCACGACGACGCGGTACCCATCGAGGGTCAGCTCGTCACCGGGCCGCGGGACTCGTCCGAGCACCGAGTACACGAGTCCGCCGACCGTCGATACCTCGGCATGCGCAAAGGTGGTGCCCAGCGCCGCCGACAACTCGTCGAGGCTGACGCGCCCGTCCACCCACACACGTCCGCCATCGTGCCGGATCGTGGGGCCGGTGTCGGTGTCGTGCTCGTCGCGGATTTCCCCGACGATTTCCTCGAGGATGTCTTCGCGCGTGATCAATCCAGACGTGCCGCCAAACTCGTCCACGACGATCGCGATGTGCGCCGGCGTTCCCTGGAAATCGCGGAGCTGGCTGTCCAGCGTCTTCGTTTCGGGAACGAACGCTGCCGGGCGAACCAGCGTCTGCCACCGCAGGCCAGGCTCCGCGAGGCCCATGGCGATGGGCACGAGATCCTTGCCGAACACGACACCGCTGACGTTGTCGGGGGAGCCATCGAGCACGGGCAGCCGCGCATGCTGGCTCTGGCGGAAGGCGTCGAGCACTTCCTCCGTCGACGCGCCGATGTCGACGCTCTTCATGTCCAGCCGCGGCGTCATGATCTCATCCACCGTCGTATCCGCCAGCGTGAAGACGCCGAGGAGCATGTCGCGCTGCGCTATGCCGAGATTCGGCTGCAGGGGCCGCGGTGTTTGCACGAGCGCATGCAAGCCTCGGTCGGCCCACGCCAGCAACCAGAGCAATGGTCCGAACGGCGCGAGCGTGCGCCGCGCCAATGGCAACGACGCTTCGGACAATTCGGGAGCGATTCGGGCCACACTCCGCGGCAGCGCGTCCCCGCCGATGAACAGGAGCAGCGTTCCAACGATGAGCGTGAGCAACGCTTCGGCCCACGGCCTCGTCCACCAGGCGACGGCGTGCGCCGTCGCAACCGCTCCGAGTACCAGGAGCGCCAGGCGCGCGACGTGCAGCGCGCGATGCAGCGGCACGCGGCGCTCGGCGGCGATGGGGGGCGCGTCGCCAAGCGTGTGCAGCGCCTCACCGACGGCTGCTTCCTCGGCGAGCGCGAGCAGCGCGGCCCACACGACGGCGACGATCGCGACGACCAAGCCCGTGACGCGGAGTGCCGCTTCGGTGAGCATCAGGGAACGAGCCGCCGGACGTAACGCTCCTGCAGTCGCCACATCCGCGATCGGGTGCGGCCGGAGCCTTCCGGGTGATCGTAGCCGAGCACGTGCAGCGTGCCGTGGACCGCCAGTCGCACCAATTCTTCGGTCGAGCCGGCGACTTCAGGACAGATGTAGACGTCGCCGAGGAGGCTGCCGTCGGGCTGCGGCAACGAATAGGCGATGACGTCGGTCACGCCGCGACGGCCGGTCGCCCGCCGATTCAGGCGACGCATACCCGCCGGAGACAACAGCGTGATGTCGATGTGGGACCGGGCCGGCGCGCGTTCCCAGACCAGCACTTGTTGGGCCACACGCACGAGTCTCCCCCGCCCCCCCCGACTAACGCCGCGCGGTCGCCGGCTGCCAGGCCGCGCCGATGCCGCCACTGGACTCCGGATAGTCGATGCGGTTGTGATACATCCCGCTGAGCACCAGGAGGAATGCCGCCTTCACCTGCTCGATCTGTTGCAACGTGAGCGGCGCTTCGTCGAGCTGGCCGGCGTTCACCTTGGTCTTCACGATGTGATCGATCGCTTCCTCGATCTTCTGCGGTGTCAGATCCTCGAGTACGCGCAGCGCCGCCTCGACCGAATCGGCGATCATCGCGATCGCGGTTTCCATCGACCGCGGCTTGGGGCCGGGATACACGAAATCATCGGGATTCCGTGCCTGACCGCCGTCGATCTTCTTCGCCTTATCGAGGAAGTAGGTGATTTCGCTTGTGCCGTGGTGCTCGGGGATGAAGGCGGCCACCGAGTCCGGCAACTGCGCTTCGGCTGCCAATGCCAGCCCGTCGATCACGTGCGCTTTGATGATCTGCGCCGATTGCACCGGCTTCAGCCGGTCGTGAGGATTGTTGCCCGGGATCTGATTCTCCACGAAGTACAGCGGATTCTTCACCTTGCCGATGTCGTGATAGTAGCAGCCCACACGCCCCAGGAGTCCATTGGCCCCGATGCGGTTGCAGGCGGCTTCGACGAGGTTCGCCATCGCCACGCTATGGGCGTACGTCCCCGGTGCCTCGAGTGACAGGCGCCGGAGCAGCGGCCGGCTGGGGTCGGATAGCTCGAGCAGCGTGAGATCGGTGGTGATGTGCGTGACCGCTTCCGCGACGGGGAGCAGGAAGAACGTCAGCCCGGCGGAGACCAGTCCATTCAGCGCGCCCAGCAATCCGCGTAGGCCAATCTCCGCGATCGGCCAGCCGCCGGAGAGGCCTAGTGCCAGTGCGCCCATGAGGTAACCTGCCGCGATGATGAGGACCGGCGCGTAAAAATTGCTGCGGCTCCGCAGGGCGCGTACTGACAGCGCCGCCGTCACGCCGCCGATGAGACACAAGAACAGCGCCGGTACATCGTGGAAGACCGGTTGTAGACCGATCACGACGGCCAGGATCATCGCCGCGATCATGGAGACGCGGCCGTTAAAGAGCACGGTCATCATCATGGCCACAAAGGGCATGAAAATGATGGTGGGATGCTCCGGATAGGACCGCGCCACGATCCCCGCTTGCAGCAACAGGATCGCGAACAGTGCGCCGATCAACGCGACCTGGCGCAAGTCCGTGTACGTTTCGCGCCGGTAGAAGACCAGCAAGACCCAGAAGATCGACAGCAGCAGCGTGTCCCGGAGCAGCGGACCCACGACGCCGCGAATCGAGTACGTCGTGGCTGCGCCGCGGCGCAGCAGCTCCTGATGCAGCGCGACGAGCCGCTCATGCGCTTCATTCGTGACGACTTCGTGCGGCGCGACGATGCGGTCGCCCGCGCGCACGATGTATTTGCTGGGATCGACGCTGCCACGCAGCTCGTTGCGGCGCCGTTCCGTCTCGAGCTGTTTGGGAATCAAGGTGGGCCGGAAGAACTGCCGGACCAGTTTCAGGTACAGGACGTCGCCGACGCTCGAGCCGGCGTCGGGGTGCAGCTGCTTCGCGCGACTCAAGTAGTGCGCGAACGTGAGCACTTGATCGCGCGAGACGGATGATTCCGTCGACCCACGCCGCACGATCAGCTCGCGGGATTGCTCGACCTGCAGGACGCCGGGCCCCGTGACCCCCTGCGCCAGCGTGCGGTCGAACAGCTTCTGGAGCGCCTGCTGCACCGCGCGACGCTTGCCGCCCTTGCTCAGGTACGCGGCCTCCTGCGGGGTGACGGGTACGCCGAACTCCCCCGCCGCGCTGATGATCGCCTGCTGCCCCTGGTCGGCCGCGGCATCCACGGCGGTGAAGAACGCCGCCATCGTCGTCGCCGTGCTGTCGTAGGCGCGTTGCCGGAACTCGTAGATCGGTTTCGCGGATGCGGCGAGCTCCTCCGCTTCCCGCTGCAGCTCGTCCTCCGACTTGTTCACCACGAAGTTGAAGGGCGCGACGATCTCTTTGTCGGAGCGCGCGCCGGGCTCCAGGAGCGGCGCGACGTCGGCGGCACCGGATGGGAAGGACACGTGCGCGACGAGTGCCAGGAACGGCACCCACACCCAGCGCGTCGCGTGATAACGAATCTTCTCGCGGGTCGGGAGTTTCATCTAACCCTGCGCATCCTCGGCGTAGGCGCGGATGATGTCACGCACCAGGCGATGGCGCACCACGTCCGCGTCGCTGAGGTAGCAGAAGCCGATCCCTTCGATGCCGGGAAGGATGCGCTCGACCTGCAGCAGCCCCGAGTCCTCGCGGTTCGGCAGATCGATCTGCGTCTTATCGCCGGTGATGACGGCGCGCGAGTTCACGCCCAGCCGAGTCAGGAACATCTTCATCTGCATGCCGGTCGCGTTCTGGGCTTCGTCCAGGATCACGAACGCGTCGTTGAGCGTGCGGCCGCGCATGTAGGCCAGCGGCGCAATCTCGATGGTTCGGGTTTCGAGCGCCTTCTGCACGCGCTCGCGCGGCATCATGTCTTCGAGGGCGTCGTACAGCGGGCAGAAATCCGAGATTCTCCCCGGCTTCCACCGCCGGCCGCGCCAGGATGATGCGCCGGACGCGCTTGCGGGCGAGCGCATCCACCGCCGCCGCCACCGCGAGATAGGTCTTGCCGGTGCCGGCCGGCCCGATGCCGATGACGATGTCGTGATCGGCGATCGCGCGGAGGTACTCGCGCTGGCCGGCGGTTTTCGGTTGAATCACCCGCCGCAAGCCCGGCAGAATGATCTTCACGAGGTCCGGGGGGGCCGCCTGGCGACCTTCCGCAAGCTCGCCCTGCGCTTCGTCTGCCACCACGCGCTCGACGTCGTGGACATCGAGGTTTTCGCCCATGCGCGCGAGATCGATCAACGCCTGGGCCACCGTGCCCGCGCGCTCGATCGCCGCGGCGGATCCCGCGATGGACAGCGTATCCCCACGCAATGAGACACGTACACCGAGCCGGCGCGCCAGCTCGAGCAGATTGGCATCGTTCACACCGGCCAGCGCCAGCGGGTCCACACCCTCGACGGAGAGCCGCTGGATGACGTCGTCACTCATGGGGAGGCACCACCTTTATATGAAGTGTGGCCAGGTCTTCGGTGCGGGCCGGAGCCGGCGCCCCCTCGAAGAGCGCTCGCGCTGCGGTCGTTTTCGGAAACGCGATCACGTCGCGCAGCGAACCTGCTCCGGCAAGGAGCATGGCCGTGCGGTCGAACCCGACGGCGAAGCCGCCATGCGGCGGGGCCCCTGCCGCCAACGCGGTCAACAGAAAGCCGAAACGCGCGTCGACATCCGCGGATGACAGACCGAGGTGCGCAAAGACTTTGCGCTGAATGGCCGGGTCGGTGATACGGATCGAGCCAGACCCCAGCTCGTTGCCGTTGTACACGGCGTCGTAGTGGAGCGCGCGACAGGCGAACGGATCGGTGTCGAGCTTGCGCACATCCTCCGGATGCGGCGATGTGAACGGATGATGGGCGAACACCGGCTTTCCCGTCTCGGGATCGGGCTCGAACAGCGGAAAGTCCACCACCCAGCAGAAGGCATGCGCGCTTTTGGGCGCCGGCGCGAGCCGCCGGATGACTTCCTGCCGCACTTTGTCGAGCGCGGGTGACGTCACGCGGTCGGGACCGACCGTCATGAGGGCCACGTCTCCGTCGCCGATACCGAGCCGGCCCAGTGCCTCGGCCGTGAAGTGTTTGCCCACGGAGCCGGAGACCTGTTCACCCTGTCGCTTCACCCAGGCGAGCCCTGGCGCGCCGTGCGTTTTCGCCGTCTCGGCAAGCTGATCGACGTCTTTACGCGAAAGCGTGCCGCCGCCCTTGACGGCGATGCCACGCACGCGCGCTCCGTTGGTGAGCGCCCCTTGGAAGAACGGTACCGCGAGCGGCCGCACCTGCGCGGTCCAATCCGCGATCGTGAATTCGAAACGGAGATCCGGCTTGTCGGTGCCGAATCGCTCCATCGCCTCACGCCACATGAGCCGCGGAAACGGCCGGCCGATCCGGTGACCCGCTTCGTCCCACAGGGCGACGAGCACGGTCTCGACGAACCCCATCACATCCTCCTGGCCGACGAAGGATGCCTCGATATCGATCTGCGAAAACTCCGGTTGCCGATCGTACCGCAGATCCTCGTCGCGGAAGCAGCGCGCGATCTGGAAATAGCGGTCGAAGCCGGACACCATGAGCAGCTGCTTGTAGATCTGCGGGGACTGCGGCAGCGCGTAGAACTCGCCAGGGTGTACCCGCGAAGGCACGAGGTAGTCACGCGCGCCTTCTGGCGTGGGCTTGGTGAGGATCGGCGTTTCGATCTCGAGAAAGTCCAGCTCACTCAACGCGCGACGCGCGCGCTGCAGCAAGCGATGGCGGAGGATGAGATTCGCCTGCAGCTCGGGACGTCGCAGATCGAGATGACGGTACTTGAGACGCAGCTCTTCGGCCGGGAGCTCTTCGCCTTTCCCGCGGGCGACGGGAATCGCGGGCGTCTCCGCCGGTCCCACGATCTCCAGGACCGTGGCGTGGACCTCCACATCCCCGGTCGCGAGCTCGGCATTCCGCATGGCGGGTGGCCGGGCGGTGACTTCCCCTTCGACGAGGACGACCGTCTCAGTCCCGACGGTTTGGGCACGGGAGACGAGATCGGGAGCCGCCCACCCCGGACCGAGCGCGACCTGAACGAGGCCGTCGCGGTCGCGGAGATCGAGGAAGACGATGCCGCCCAGGTCACGGCGGCGGTGGACCCAGCCCCCCAATCGCACCCGCTGTCCAATGTGCTCCTTTCGCAGCGACCCGCAGCGATGCGTGCGCCAGGTGGTGCGAGTCTCTATGCGCCCCCCCTCTCCGCTTCACAGAGGATTTGGAAGAACTCTTCCGGTGTCTGCGCGCCCACGAGGCGGGCGCGGATCGGTTCGCGCCGCACGAGCCGCGAGATACGGCTCAGCGCCTTGACATGTGCTCCCGCCTGCGACTCCGGGCCGGCCAGCAAAAAAAAGAGGCGAACAGGTTCACCATCGACCGTTTCATAGGGCACCGGCGCGCGTGTCGTCCCGGCGACCGCCAGGAGATTCGTCAGAGCTGGGGTCTTGCCGTGCGGTACGGCGACTCCATAGCCGATGCCCGTCGGGAATTGCCGCTCGCGTTCGAGTATCGCCTGAAAGACATCATCGGAGGCTCCGTTGCCTCCCACGAGCAGATCGACCAATTCCCGGAGCACGCCTTCCTTGCTCTGGGCCCGTAATGGTACCCGGATTCGGTCGGGCGTCAGGAGTTCTGAGAGCCGCAATGGAGTATGTCCAAGTGCCGTAACCGGTTGAAGATAGTTGACTTGAGTTGACGGCGCCACAGCCCTGAGTAAACGTTCGGCATGCAACGCATTGGCCTGCTGGTCTTAGGACTGTTTTTCGCGGCGTCTGGAGCAGCCGCGGGACAGCAGGCGGCGGCGGGATCGACGCTCTGGCGCGTCGCCGCGACCACGTTGCCGACACCCACCGCCTTGGCAACCGGCGCGGCGGCCGCGTTCTGGAATCCGGCGCAAGTCCCCGACAGCGCGCCCCCGAAATTGCAGCTCGCGTTCGAAGCCATTCAGACGCCCTCAGCCGTGGATGCCACCGGCATGATCGCTACAGTCCGCGCGTCGGCTGGGCGCTTCGGACAAGTCGGGCTACTGTACGGACGCGTGGGCCTGAGCGACCTGACGCAGACGATCGACAGTCCCGATCCCACGGGCGCGACGATCCCCGTCTACACATTTGCATTTGGCGCAACCTGGGCCCGCAGGATCGCCGGGACAAACCTCGGCGCCACGATCGCCTCGCAAGAGACACGCCTCGACACGTCGCGCTCCGATCGCTGGACGTTCGATGTCGGCGCGAGTCGCAATTTCGCGGGCGACCGGCTGCGCGTCGCGCTGGCCACACACTTCTTCTCCTCGCTCAAGTTCAATGATCCTGCGCACGATCTGTACGCTGGAATCGAAGCACGTCTTTGGCGGGGATCGGTCTCGGGCGGACGCGATCGCGTCGTGGTCCGAGGCCGTTACGGTCTCGCGTTTGGACACGGCTTTGCCGCCGATCATCAGCTTGGTGTCGGAGCAGAGCTCGTGCGCAAGGTTTCGTTCGACCTGATGGTGGCTCGTGAAGGCGGCTACTCGAGCGGCGCCAGCTGGCGTCCGGTGGCCGGGCTCGGTTTGATGATTGGGAAGTATCGCGTCATACTCGCGCGCGATACCGGCGTGAACGAGGTCGGTTCGGCGTATCGCGTGGGTGTCGAAGCCACCTTCAAGTGACGATCGATCTCCTCAGCCTCACTCCGGAGGCGGCGCGCAGTGCGCTTGCCGACTGGCTCAGTGCGCGCGGTGAGCCTGCCTATCGCATTCGTCAGATCCTGCCGCGTCTGTGGCAACGTCCCGTCGGGCGCTGGAGCGACGCGACCGATCTGCCCGCACCGTTGAGAACGGCGCTCGACGCAGCGCTCCCCTTACAGCGTTTGACGCTTCGCACCCATCAGGTTTCGAACGACGGGACCGTGAAGTTTCTGTGGGCGCTTGCCGACGGCGAAGCGATCGAGTCGGTGTTCATCCCTGAAGGCAAGCGACGCACACTGTGCATCTCATCGCAGGCTGGGTGCGCGCTGGGTTGTGTCTTCTGCGCCACCGGACGCATGGGATTTCGGCGCAATCTCTCGGCTGGAGAAATCGCGGGCCAGGTTCGCGAGATGGTGTTGCGCGATCCAGCGCAGCAGCCCACCAATGTCGTGTTCATGGGAATGGGCGAGCCGCTGCTCAACTGGGACGCCGTGGACACCACGCTGACGATTCTGAACCAGCCGGCGGGATTCGGGATCGGGGCGCGGCACATCACGGTCTCGACCGTCGGCATTCTGCCCAATCTCGCGAAGTTCGCGAAACGCGGCGAGCAATTCCGGTTGGCGGTTTCGTTGCACGCACCGTCGCCCCCGCTGCGTCGCGAGCTCATGCCGATCGAGAAGAAGTACACGCTCCCGGAGCTGACCG
>Ga0209157_1001447_pt1 | contig 19758 bp, 20 predicted proteins | sample GraSoiAngelo_135_FD_185892 | JGI IMG/M metagenome (GOLD analysis project Ga0209157, IMG submission 185892) | Grasslands soil microbial communities from the Angelo Coastal Reserve, California, USA - 14_0929_05_40cm (SPAdes) (version 2) | ecosystem: Environmental > Terrestrial > Soil > Grasslands ...
CGACTCGATTGATGTTCGAAGACAAATTCAATAGGCGACCGGCGGTTAGCGGCCCGCGAACTCACAAGGAGCTACCGACATGCCGCAGAAAACGAAGAGACCGCCACCCAAGATCGAGACCGCCGTGAAAAGCATAATCCCGTGCCTCTGGTTCGATGGCCAAGCCGAGGAGGCCGCGAAGTTCTACGTGTCCCTATTCCCGGATTCGCATGTCGACAAGGTCGTCGAGGCGCCCGCGGACTTCCCGAGCGGGAAGAGGGGAGACGTCCTGTCAGTCGACTTCACCCTGATGGGGCGGAAGTTCAGCGGCCTTAATGGGGGACCGTACTTCAAGTTCAACGAAGCCGTATCCTTCACCGTTCCGTGCGAGACCCAGGCCGAGGTCGACCAATACTGGAACGCCCTCTCGGTGGTTCCCGAAGCCGAACAGTGCGGGTGGGTGAAGGACCGCTACGGTCTCTCCTGGCAGATCGTGCCGACCATGCTGTACGGGCTCCTTGCCGACCCGAATCGCGCGAAGGCCGGGAGGGTGATGGAAGTCATGCTCAAAATGAAGAAGCTCGACATCAAGACGCTGCAACAAGCCTATCAACACGGCAAGTGACTGAGTTCCGGGGTTTCAATCAACAAGTACCAGGGCTCGCATCCCCGTAAACCAGGGTTGGGATTCGGATGCCCGAAACGAGCACCGTCTTGGTCGTAGGTGCCACGGGGGACCTGGGAGGTCGGGCGGTGGACGCGCTATTGGCTCGCGGGAAACGCGTCCGCGCGCTCGTCCGCGAGGGAACGGACCCGAACGGTCTCGCGGCGAAAGGTGTGGAGATCGCGCGAGGGGACATGCTCGATCCGGCGTCGTTGGAGAGGGCCATGAGCGGCTCCAGTGCGGTCGTCACCACAGCCGCGGGATACACGCGCCGCCGAAAGGGCGACTCGCTGGAGAAAGTGGACGACCTCGGGAACCGGAACCTCGTCGACGCCGCGAAGAAGATGGGGATCCGTCGATTCGTCTTCACGAGCATCCTGACCTGCGATCAGGCGCGCGATGTGCCCCATTTCTGGCAGAAGAAACTCATCGAGGACTACCTGGAGAAGAGCGGCGTCCCTTTCGTGGCCCTTCGTCCCGGCGCGTTCCTGGGAGGCGGCAGCGCGAGGTTCTTCTCCCGGGGCCTCGAGAAGGGGCGAATGATGGCGTTCGGATCGACGACGGTCCGCTGGACGTACATCCACCCCGATGATGTCGCCCGGTGCTTGGCCCTCGCCGTCGACGACCCTCGCGCGGTCGGGCGTCGGATTGATCTAGGGACCGACCGACCGGTCTCGACCGTCGAGCTCGCCGGAATCTTTGCAGACCTCCTCGGCCGTGAAGTGAAACCGAGTCAAGGGTCGGCGCGTATCTTCAAAGTGGTGGGCACGCTCGGCGGCCTGTTCGTTCCGGCGATGCGCGACATGATGGCCATGGGCCGCTACTTTGAGACGGGGAAGTATGTCGCGGACACGAGGGTGCAAGCCGAACTCTTCGGTCCCGTTCCGACGATCGAGGACACGGCCGGCCGGATGTTGGCGGCACTGAACATTGCGACCCGAGCGGCCTGAGAAGAAACCCTCACGATTCGCGCGAAAGCGATCCAGAAGCACGAGAAGGCACTGGGGGAGCGGTATGAGGACCTCGGCCGGAAGATCCAGCGGCGCCCGGCGGCGGGCCGCAGGCGGGGTGAACGACAACTCGTCGTTCGTCAAGGCGTCGTACTTTAGCGTTTGGCTGCGACTATCGCCGGCGATTCTCGGGGGCATCGGAAGATATGCGTGGCTGGCTATGCCGAGAGAGGCCTCGAGGGACCATGAGGGCGTCGAGGATCGCGGTCCTGTCATTGATTGGACTCCTCTTGATCGGTGCGGCAGCGGTGTTGCTCCTCCGGATGCCGAAGCCGGCCACGGTGACCGACGGCATCGCCGCGAGATATCCTGGCGACGCCGGCATCGAAACCGATCCCGACGTGTTCTTCGTCGAGAGGTTCGACGAGGGCACGATCGCCTCGCTCGCCGCGCGGTACGAGGATGTCCTGAACCAGGGCGACCTGTCCTTCGTCGCGGACGTCCCCTCTGGGAGCGCTGCCTCGAATTCTCTCCTGATGACCGCGGTTGGCGGCGTGCGTTCCGGTGCGCACTTATTCAAGAACCTCGCGGCGGACGGACGGGCCCAGGACGACACCGTCTACCTTCGGTACTATGTGAAGTACCGCTCCCCCTTCACCCCGCACCATAACGGTGTCTGGATGGGCGGGGCGAACCCTCCTGTGGATTGGCCGAATCCCCAAGCCGGAACGAGGCCGGTGGGCGACGACCGGTTCATCGTTGCCACTGAACCCGTCACCTCCACGTTTCGCCTCGACAACTACGTCTACTGGAAGGACATGCACGGCGACCCCAACGGCAACTACTGGGGAAACGATTTCCTGCAGGACGCTGGCCTGAGGGCACCCCTCGACACATGGATGTGCGTCGAGACGATGGTGAAACTGAACGACCCGGTGACCACGTCCAACGGCGAGCTCGCCTTCTGGATCGACGGCGCGAAGAAGAACCATCTCGGCCCCGGCTTTCCCAGGGGAAGCTGGATCTGGGACAGCTTCCATCCCGGCAATGGCAGCGCGTTCCCCGGGTTCCAGTGGCGCACGGACCCGGCACTGAACCTCAACTGGATCTGGCTCGAGCACTACGCCGACACCACCCCGGCCGGGCAGGAAAGCCAGATGCAGCTCGCACACGTTGTCGCCGCGACGTCCTACGTCGGCTGTCTCTCGTAGGCTCCGGGGGGCGAGGTGTAGTGAATTCACGGCCCCAGCCAGCAATAGAGCCGCAGGGGGGAATTGAACCCCCGACCTGCGCCTTACCAAGGCGCCGCTCTACCACTAAGCCACTGCGGCAATGCGGCGCCCAAACTTCGGAGCGGCATAAATACTCCCCGACGATGCCCACGCGGATGGTGAGGACTACACTTTGCGACCCGTCGCAGGAAGAGAGGTCGTGGAGAGTCGTGCGGCCTTCTCATCTCGGTGGTGATGACGGTGCAGTTTATGGATCTCATGGAGAAGGGCTTCGTACTCCTTCTTCGCCTCCATCTCGACGACGACGGTCAGCATCCGGAGCCACATCGCGGGGTACGCCACAAGCCAGATGGCCGAAGCCACCAGAATCGTGACGACCGAGCTGGGGAGAAGGTACCCCAAGCCGACCTCGCCGAGGAAGCTGCGGAGGACGATCTGCGTCGCAATCGAAGAGGCAGCGAGAAACGCGACGAGGCGCAGTCGCTTGACCCAGCGATCGTGGATCGTGGCTTGGGCTAAGTGGAAGAGGCCGTGATACCATTCGCGGAGGCGCTTCACGCGATCCCAGAAACGGGGTCGTCCGGGGGCTATAAGAGTCTTGGCGGCCAAGTATCGAAGTTGAAGAAAGTCCCCGAGCCTGTCCGTCCCTTCCCGCGGGTCGCCGCAACGAAGTTCAGAGGGGCGCCGCTGACGGACCTCGGAAGATCAGCGAACTAATCATTAAGTAACGCACGGGTCTTCGCTTCAGACGAAATGAAGACCGCCGTGTCCTCCTTCGATCTCCGAGCCCTGGTGGCGGAGTGGCAAGACCTCGTCGGAGGTCACGTCGACAAAGCGTACCAGAGGGAAGACGAAGTCATCCTTCGAATCAACGCACCCGTCCGCGGCAAGGCCGAATTGTTCTACAAGGCCGGCCGTTGGCTCTGCCTCCACGAGGTCGAGACGAAGCCGGAGACTCCGCCACCTTTCGCACAAACGTTACGACGGCTCCTCGACAACGCGCGGGTGCGAGGAATCGAGCAACGAGGGTTTGACCGCATTGCCGTGTTCCATCTCGAACGCAGCGGGGAATCGAACGACCTCGTTTTCGAGTTGTTTGGCAAAGGCAATCTCGTCGTGGCGAAGGGAGCCACCATCGCCGCGGTCCTCTTTCCGCAAACGTTCAAGGACCGATCGGTCCAACTTGGCGAACCGTATCGGTTCCCCGAGGCAGGCTTGGACCCCCTCGAACTCGACCGAGGCGGTTTCGCAAACGCGCTCCGCGGAGCGAAAGGGCAGGTCGTCCGCGTCCTCGCCAGCCTCCTGAACCTCGGCGGCACGTACGCGGAAGAAACCTGTCTCCGAGCGCACGTGGAGAAGGCGACGAAAGTGAAGGACCTCACGGAGGCACAAGTCGATGGGCTCTACACCGCCCTCAACAACGTTGCGGTGGCCGTCGACCAGGAACGCCGCCCGGGGGTCGTCTTCCAAGACGGTCGAGCCATCGACGCCACCCCGATCGAGCTCCTCCAATACCGCGACCTCGAGAGACGGGAGTTCCCGACGCTCAACGAGGCCCTGTCACATTACCTGACCGTCGCCGAGCCGGAGATGGCCAAGGTTGAGGATGTCCCCGCGAAATTCGAACGGCGCATCACGCAACAGCGCGAGTCATTGGACGCATTGCGGGAGGACGCGGTGCGGCTCGAAGCCCAGGCGGTTTTCCTCTACGGACATTACGCGGTCTTCGACGAACTCCTCAAGGCGATCCGCGAGGGCCGTACCCCGCCGGAACACGCTCAAATCAAAGCGATCGACCGGAAGACGCACACGGTCACCCTGGCGATCGGTGACTTCGACGCGATCACGTTGGAGTACGACAATGACGTGACGGCGAACGCCCAGGCCCTGTACGACCGCCGCAAGGACGCGCTCATGAAGGCGCAGCGGGTCGAGGAGGCGATCGCCGCAACCCGGGCCGAGATCGAGTCGGCCCAAGCGAAGGCGATCAAGATCGCGAAACGCCCGCGGGTCAAAGCAACGAAGTCGATGTGGTTCGAAGCGTACCGCTGGACGATTTCGTCGGAAGGCCACCTGATCCTCGGCGGGCGGGATGCGCGCACGAACGACCAGCTCGTGAAGAAACACCTGAAGGAAGGAGACCGTTACGCCCACGCGGACGTTCACGGAGCGCCGTCCACCGTAATCAAAGACGGCGCCAAGGCCACGGACGTCACGCTTCGGGAGGCGTGCGAGTTCGCGCTCGCGTACAGCAAGGCGTGGTCCGCGGGGCTCTCGAGTGGGAGCGCGTACTGGGTCCTCCCGGAACAGGTTTCAAAGCAGGCGGAATCCGGCGAGTTCCTGCCGCGCGGCGCGTTCGTGATCCGCGGGAAGCGGAATTACTTCCACGACTTGCCGGTCCGCGTCGCCATCGGGGAGGCCGAGGTGGAAGGCCACCGCAAGATCATGGGTGGGCCCATGGCGGCGGTCACAGCTCGATCTTCCCGGTACGTCGTCTTGGTGCCCGGGAAGCAAGACCGGGAAGCCGCCGCGAAGAAACTCGCGACTGCTTTCGTCGTCCCAATCGAGGAAATCTCCCGCGCGATGCCTGCGGGCGGCGTGGAAATCGTCGAGCGACATGGGATTGAGGTCTAGCCCGCTCGATCCCGTCGCACCAACAAAGCCTGATACGTCGGAGGACGATACCTGCCGGTCGGATTTTGGTGGGGTTATGTCTCAGGCCGACGCACTCGTCGTCCAACTCCCCGAGGAAGAGCGACCGACCAAGTGGTACAACATTCAGGCGGACTTGCCGGAGCCCCTGCCGCCCCCGAGAGACCCGGAGACCGGCCCGTCCCGCATCAAGGCGCTGCCGGAGCTGCTCCTGGCCGAGTGCTTGCGCCAGGAGAACTCGACCGAGCGGTGGATCGAGATTCCGCCGGAGATCCAGGATCTGTACCGCCAGGCGGGTCGACCGCGGCCGCTGATCCGGGCCCGGCGGCTTGAGCAGCGCCTCGGGACGCCGGCGCGGCTCTACTACAAGGCCGAATTCTACAGCCCGACGGGGAGTCACAAGGTCAACACGGCCCTGGCCCAGGCGTGGTACGCGAAGCGGGAAGGGTACGAACGGCTCACGACCGAAACGGGTGCGGGGCAGTGGGGGACCGCGCTCGCGTACGCGGCGAGCCTCGTCGGGCTGAAGACGACAATCTACTGGGTCCGCGCGGTGCACGACTGGAAGCTGCAGCGCCGGCAGTTCATGAAACTGTACGGCGCGACGGTCCACGCGTCGCCGAGCCCAGAGACCTCCGTGGGACGGGCCCTCCTCAAGGAGCATCCGGCCCATCCGGGCTCCTTGGGCATCGCGGTCTCGGAAGGGCTCGAGGACGCACGTCGGGATGAGAAGGCGATCTACTGCCTCGGGTCGGTCCTCAACCATGTCCTCCTGCATCAGACCGTCATCGGGCTCGAGACGCAGCGTCAATTCGAACACGTTGGCGAGTATCCGGACCTCATGATCTCGTGCTTGGGTGGCGGCTCGAACTTCGGCGGGTTCACGCTGCCGTTCCTCGCGGACGCGATCCGAGGCAAAGACATCCAGTTCATCGCGGCCCAGAGCGCCGCGGCGCCGAACCTCCAAGGCGAGTACCGCTACGACTTCGCGGATCACGCGGAGCTGACGCCGATGCTGAAGATGTATACGCTGGGCCATCGCGCGGAGATGCAGCCCGTCCGGGGCGATGGCCTGCGGTACCACGGATGCTCGCCCATTCTTTCTCTCCTGCGACACCGCGGCCTGATCGACACGATCGCCTATCCGGCGGACGAACGCCACGTGTTCGAACGCGCCCGGATGTTCGTCCAGTCGGAGGGCTTCCTCCCCGCCCCGGAGAGCGCCTACGGGATCGCGTGTGCGATCGATGAGGCCCTGAAGGCCAAAGAAGACCGCGAGAAGAAAGTCATCGCCTTCAACGTGAGCGGCCACGGGTTCATGGACATGGAAGGGTACGCCCAGGTCCTCGGCCTTTAAGTCTCCCGCGTGGAGTTCCCGCATCAAGTTGATATGGGACGTCCGAGTGAATCCGGGTACCACGACTGTGGGGTGTGGAGTCCATGGGAGCCCATCTGCGGACGTTCGCCCTATTCGCCCTGTTGACCGGCATCTTCGTGTTCTTCGTCTACGTAATCGGGACCGTCTGGCTCGGTGATTGGGTCGGCGCGGTCGTCACGTTCCTGCTCTTGGCGGGCGCGATGAACGCGATCGCGTACTTCGCCTCGGGCCGGATCGTACTGTGGTCGTACCGCGCGAAGCTCGTGACGGAGGCGGAGGCCCCGAAACTCTACCACATCCTCCGCGAGGTCACGCTGCAGTCGAACCTCCCGATGCCGAAGGTGGCCATCGTCCCAACCCAGACGCCCAACGCATTCGCGACGGGCCGCAACCCGAAGCACGCGGTCGTCGCCGTCACCCAAGGCATCCTCAGCCTCCTCTCCGAGGATGAGCTCCGCGGGGTCCTCGCCCACGAAATCTCCCACGTCGGGAACCGCGACATCCTTGTAATGTCCGTCGCCGCGACGCTCGCGGGCGCAATCTCGTTCATGGCCCGGATGTTCGGCTGGAACATGCTGCTTGGCGGCGGCTCGCGAGACCGCAACGGCAATGCAATCACCGTGATCCTCGCCTTGGTCGGTATGCTCCTCGCGCCAATCGCCGCCCTGCTTGTCCAGCTCGCGATTTCACGGAGCCGCGAATACAAGGCGGACTACAGCGGCGCGAAGACGGTGGGGCAGCCGCTCGCCCTCGCGTCGGCCCTCGAAAAGCTGGAAATCGCGAACCGGCGTCGGCCCCTGACCTTCGGAAGCCCGGCCTCGCAGAGCCTGTTCATCGTGAATCCGTTCTCCGGTGGAGCGCTCGTGCGGATGTTCAGCACCCACCCGCCCATCTACGAGCGGATCGCGCGGTTGCGGGCCCTCGCGCAGGGCGTCGACAACTACTGAGCGCCGAAGTCGCCTAAGGCCCCGACTAGAACGAGGCGAGGGTTGGAGGGGTTTCCTGCGATTCATTATTGTAGCGTTTCGTCGATGCCTTTTCCCGGGAAGGTGGCTGGCTGCCCTCGGAGTCGACCGGCAATCCGGAGGCGTCGCGTGGTCCTTGTTACGTCCAGCCCTCGGGCAAGCCTTTGCGAATCCGGCTGGTTCAGATAATACTGCTGACGGTTCTCGTTGTGTCAGCTAGCGCGCTTTCATTTCTAATCGCCGAACAGATCTTGAGCCAGCCTAATCAGCCAACCACCCTAGCGCTCGTACCCCTGCTTGTGTGGTTTGCTATCCTCTATATGGCCGATTCCGGAATGGATCAACTGACGAGGTCGAGCCTAATCGTGTACGACCTGGGCTTTGTCCCCCCATACCGGAAAGCATCTCTGTTCACCCCTCGACTCCCATCATTTGTCTCGTTCAGCGATGTAATTCGGGTATGGACTGAGACTTACGCAGAACGAGAAGAGCAAAAGGTTCGGGAAGTCGCATTCGAAATAGGAACGGGGGCTCGGATTTCGGTCGCGGAGAGAATGGTGGGCCAAATTGGTATGACCCAGCTCATGTCCGCGTGGACGAACGCGCCGAGAGGCCCTGGGCTCCCGCGGGGTTCCTCACGGCCACAATGGATCGAACAGAAGGCAAGGGATGCGATCCTCTTGGGGGGCCTAATCCTCGGCATCGCCGTGGTCTCGGTAACAATACTGCTATTCCCCGGCCGGAGAGATTTCGATCCGGTGCTCCAAGTTGCGTGGATCACTATTATGGCCCTGGTCGCCGTGCTGGGGCTAGCTGACATCAGATCGGCGAGGCGCTGGGCTCGTGAGACGACTAGGATTACCGAGAACCCGAAGTGATCTCACGCCGATGCAATAGAGCGCTCACCCGAACTCGTGTCCGACGTGCCGGCCGTGGCGGGCATCCAGATCCCGGATTTTGTCGCGGACCTTCGGGTTCGGTTCGAGGACCTCGTACTCTTCGAGGTAGTTCCGGTCCTTGTAGACGACCGTCGTGCGGCCGTCCTTCACGGTCCGGATCACGAGGTTCAGGTCGCCCCCGCCCTCGGGGCCCTCGTAGAGCGTGTAGAAACCGAGGAAATGGCCGATCATCTCCTCGAAGCCCGAATGGGGGTAGTAGAAGCGGAACCGGACGCGGTCCCCTGGGTAGATGTCCATCTTTTCCAGGAGCTTCTCGTCGAGGATGCCTGCTTCCTTCAGGATCCGGCGCTCCTCCGTGATGTCGTCCTTGACCTCCGCCATGGTGCCCAGCGGGACACACACCGTTCGACTTAAACCAGCGCCTCAGGCGGCGACTTTGCGTGACGAACCGGTCACCGTTTCCTTCGAGCTACGAATCTCGGCGATCTTCGTCCATGCCGGCCAGCGCCGCTCGATCGCATAGTCGAGGGACCATCGGCTCGGGCCGAAGGTGGCGTTGATGACCATGAGGAGGAGGAACACGAAGGCGTAGATGATCCCCGTTCCGATATCCGTGGAACCGGGACCGTAGGGACCCCCGAACCCTTCCGGCACGGACCAGATGACGAGGCTCAGGAGAATCCCGCCCGTGTACGCGACCTTGCGCATGAATCCGAGGAGGAGGGCGAAAGCAACAGCCAGCTCGAAGAGACCGATCGTCGTCGTGAAGAACGCGGGGTTCCCGCTCACCGTTTGGCTCCAGAAGCCGAACCACGGCTGAAGCCAACCGGGCTGTCCTTGGCCGGCGTCGGAGATCATGCCGGAGAGCGAGTCGGCGAACCCCGGCTGGAACTTGAGGGCTCCGTCAATGGCCCAGACGAGGCCGAACACCAGCCGGATCGCTGTTTTCAGAGATCCGACATGCCGGACGAACCAGTTGTCCAAGTACACCTGGATGGAAGCCATCGCGCCACCTCGCTGAATCGACCCCCCTCGCCCCTACTTGAAGGACCGGTAGGTATCGACCGTACGGCCAAGGGCCCGGCCTCGGATAAGGGGCGCGAAAGCCGCTCGGAACGGAGGATTACGCGTCCATGTACCGGTAGAACTCGTACGGCGAGGGCCGCAGCGAGGTCTGCAGGTGCTCGTCGATTTTCAGCTCCTCGTACTTCTCGAGGAGGTCTTGCGGGAAGACCGACTTTAGGAACAGGTAGTCCGTCTGCAGGTGCTCCACGGCTTCCTTCAGAGAACCGGGCAGCTCGCGGACGCCATACTCCTTCCGCTTGCTCGCGCTGAGATGGTACAGGTCCTCATCGACGGGGTCACCGGGTTCGATTTTCCTCTTGACGCCGTCCAAGCCGGCGCAAAGCATCGCGGCGAAGGACAGGTACGGGTTACACGCCGGATCCGGCGTGCGGTACTCGATCCGCTTGGCGGCCTCGATCCCCTGATAGTACATCGGGATCCGGATGTTCGCGCTCCGGTTTCGTTTCGACCACGCGATGAACACCGGGGCCTCATAGCCCGGCACGAGCCGGCGGTAGGAGTTCGTCGTCGGGTTCGTGAACGCGCACAGGCTTCGGGCGTGCTCCATGAGCCCGCCGATGTAGTACCGGCACGTCTGGCTGATCTCCGCATACTCGTCGTTCGGGTCGTACATCATGTTCTTGCCTTTCGTCCACAGGCTCTGGTGGACGTGCATCCCGCTCGCGTTGTCGCCGAAGATCGGCTTCGGCATGAAGGTGGCCATCATCCCCATCTTGTGGGCGACCATCTTCATCACGTAGCGGTACGTGACGACGTTGTCCGCCATCGGCACGAGCTCGTCGTACCGCATGTCAATCTCACACTGGCCCGCCGTCGCGACCTCGTGGTGGTGGGCGTCGAGGGTCATCCCAAACGAATCGATTAGGACGCGACACGCTTCGTTGCGGAAGTCTTGAAGGCTGTCGACGGGCGGCGCGGGGTAGTATCCCTCCTTGAAGCGGATCGGGAAGTTCTTTCCGTCGGTCGCCTGCCACGGCGCCTCGCGCGAGATGATTTCGTATCCCGCCCCGGACCACGGGTTCCGTACATGGTCCGCCGTCGGCAGCATCCGGATCCCATCGAACACGAAGAATTCGATCTCCGGACCCCAATACGTCATGTCGTAGCCCTGGTCCGCGGCGAACTGGACCGCCCGCTGGGCCATGTACCGCGAGTCGCGCGTGAACCGCTCATGGCTGCCGCCCTCGTAGACGTCGACGAGGAAGCGGGCCGTCTTGTGCAGGTCGTCGTACCAAGGAAGGACCGCATACGTGGACGGGTCCGGATCCATGACCATATCGGACTCGTGAATCTCCTTGAACCCCTTGATCGAGGAGCCGTCGAGCTTCCCGACGCCTCGCTTGAATTCCTCGGGGCCCAGCGACGTCGAAGGGATCGTGATGTGCTGAAGGGCTCCCAGAACGTCCACGAACTGGAGATCGACCCAGCGGATCCGATCCGTTTCGATTTGCTTCAGCGCCGATGCCACCGTCATCTTTCTGGATTTCGCCGGGGTACTCGCAGAAATTGCCATCGCCTTCCCGCCTAGACGGACCCACCGTCGTGTCCGTCGCTTTGGGGAGAAATCTGAACATATATAAAGTGTTCCGACACGAAATCGTACAAATGGCCGAAATCCTAATAGATAATGGGACAATGTCCGGTTGGCCCCGCGAGTGAGGCGTGCATTCGAACGCCGGCGGGATCCAGGCGGATACGATGACCACCCCGACGGCCCTCGACGAACTCGACATGCGCATCCTGCGGCTCCTGAACGCGGATGCGAGGAAGTCCTATCGGGACATCGCGAAGGAGGCGGACGCGAGCCTGAGCACCGTGTCGAACCGCGTCCGGAAACTCGAGGAGGAAGGAATCATCTCCGGATACGTCCCCGTGCTGAACGAGGCGAGATTAGGTTTCGACGTCCTAGCGGTCGTTGGCGTCAAGATCCACAAGGGGAAGCTGCTCGAGGTCCAACGGCGGATCGCGAAGGACGACCGGGTCACGCACGTCTACGATGTGACGGGCGAGTGGGACTCAATCGTGGTCGTGCGTCTGCGAAACACACGGGATCTCGACGCCTTCATCAAACGCCTCGGCTCCATGGAGTACGTGGAAAACACGTACACCCAGGTGGTCCTGAACGTCGTGAAAGAGGAACGCCGCGTCCTCCTCTGAACGCGGGACGCCGGCTAGAGATTCATCACGACGACGTCTTTCACCGCGCGCATGCCCTGGAAGGGCAGGATGAGGCGACCTTCGGGGTCCGTCTTCAAACCCTTCTTCGGGACGTTCTCGGCGGGAAGCACGAGGACATCGGACAGCTTCCCGCTTTTCGTGTTCACGATGAAGTTCTCAATCGTCCCGAGGATCTGGCCGTCATTCGTCATCACGGTCTTGCCCCGGAGCTCCGTGGCAAATTTCTTCATCCCATCACCCGCATCGGCGAGGGTCCACCGCAGCACCGCCGCGACGGGTCCCATCCCTTTGTCTGACACACATCTGACGCATTCTATTTGAAGATTCCGACGGCCTCGACCGGTTCAAGAGGCGGGCGGGCGCCAGTCCTCGGGAGCCGGGGGCACCATCGCGCGAATGCTCTTCACGTACGGCAGGACGGCGCCGACCGTCCCGAGGATGACCGCCACGAGGAGCACCCACCATCCGAGCCCTGGGCTCCATGACCACAGCGCCCCGGCGGCGCTGTCGGAGCCCCAGAACCCGTCGATCGTGAACGTGCCGACGTCCGTCGTGGCGGCGCCGGGCACGGCCACGATGGGATAGAACAACGCAAGAAGCGCGACGCCCAAGACAATCAGGCTCACAATCAAGAGGCTGAGGGTCGGCATCGTGCGCGAATATCCGATTGAGAAGAGCCCAAACACGACCGCGAGGACGACGAGGAGGACGACATTGAGCAAGTATGCGGTGGCGAGCGCGCTTCCGACCGCGCGAAAGGCAGGGGTGGAGGGCGGAGGGAACGGGCTAGGGAACGGGCTCTGCGAGGACGTGTACGGCAAGATCGTCGTTCGGTCCCAAACCCCGCTAATGTATGTGGTCGTCGTGATCGCGGTCCACGAGAACGAACCGATGTCCTGTTCCGAGCCGGCCACACGCCCCAAGGACCACAACGGCAGCGCGAGGGACACGAGGACGAGCACGATCGCGAGGCCGAGGGCGAGACGCGGGGGCTTGAGGGCAATCACCCGGGCAGCCCACGCCCTCCACGGGCCCGCGGCAGGCATCAGGCCCCGACAAGGAAGCCGGCGGATAAAAACCGGTCGGTCCAGGGCGCTGGCGGTTAGCGGTAGAGGATGTTTTCCTCGGGCCGTCTCCGCTCGAGGCTTTTCCGGAACTTCTTGTCGAACTCCTCGTAGAACTTGATCGTGTCCGCGTCGATGCTCGGACGGACGACTTTCATCGCCTCTTGGAAGTGCGTCGTGCCGACCTTCTTCGCGTGCTTCGTCTCGCGAAGGGCGATCATCGCCGCTTCGCGGCACAAGCCTTCGATGTCGGCGCCGGAGTAGCCGTCGAGGTCGACCGCGAGCTCTTCGAGATCCACCCCATCGAGCGGCATCGTCTTCGTATGGACCTTCAGGATTGCAAGCCGCGCGTCCTTGTTCGGCGTCGGCACGAGGAGGATTCGGTCGAAGCGGCCGGTCCGGAGCATCGCCGGGTCGAGCCGGTCCGGTCGGTTCGTTGCGCCGATGACGCAGACGCCTTCGAGGGACTCGAGACCGTCCATCGAGGTCAGGAGCTGGTTCACGACCCGTTCGCTGACGCCGCTGTCCGTATCGAACCCGCGGACGTGCGCGATCGCGTCGAGCTCGTCCAGGAAGACGATGCAGGGCGCGACCTGCTTCGCTTTCTTGAAAATCATGCGGACCGCTTTCTCCGACTCCCCGACCCACTTCGACATGACCTCGGGACCTTTGATCGAAATGAAGTTCGCCTCGGACTCCGTCGCGACGGCTTTCGCGAGAAGCGTCTTCCCGGATCCCGGGGGACCGTACAACAGGATCCCCCGCGGCGGCCGGATGCCCATCCGCTTGAACGCATCCGGGTCCTTCAGCGGCATCTCGACGGCCTCCCGCAGTTTCATCTTGACTTCCTCGAGGCCGCCCACGTCGGACCAGTTCACGCGGGGCACTTCGACGAGGACCTCGCGCATCGCGCTCGGCTCGACCTCCTTGAGGGCTTGCTTGAAGTCGTCCGACGTGACGCGCATCTTCTCGAGGGTCTCCGCGGGGATCGGCTTGTCGAGGTCGATGTCCGGGAGATACCGCCGGAGCGCCTTCATTGCCGCTTCGCGGGCGAGCGCCGCGAGGTCGGCGCCGACGAAGCCATGGCAGACGTCCGCGAGTTCGGACTGAAGCCGGTCCCGCTCTTCCTCGGCGCCCTCGATGGGCATGCCACGGGTGTGAATCTGGAGGATCTCCTTGCGGCCCATTCGGTCCGGGACGCCGATCTCGATCTCCCGATCGAACCGACCCGGCCGGCGGAGCGCCGGATCAATCGCCTCGTCGCGGTTCGTCGCGCCGATCACGATGACCTGACCGCGACCCGAGAGGCCGTCCATCAGCGTGAGGAGCTGCGCGACGACGCGTCGCTCGACTTCGCCCGTCACCTCTTCCCGCTTCGGAGCGATCGAGTCGAGTTCATCGATGAACAGGACGCTCGGAGCGTTCTTCTGGGCCTCCTCGAACTTCTCGCGGAGGCGCTCCTCGCTTTGTCCGTAATACTTCGACATGATCTCAGGGCCTTGGATTGAATAGAAATTCGCGCCCGCTTCGTTCGCCACCGCCTTCGCGATGAGCGTCTTGCCGGTGCCGGGCGGCCCGTACAGGAGGACTCCTTTCGGCGGATCGATCCCGAGGCGCTCGAAGAGCTCCGCGTGCTTCAGCGGGAGTTCGATCATCTCCCGGACCTTCATCAGCTCCTCCTTGAGTCCGCCGATGTCCTCGTAGGTGACCGTGGGCGTGAGGACCTCGCCCTCGCGGACGGGTTCCTCTTTCATCTCGATGATCGTGTCGTCCTGGATCTGCACGACGCCTTTCGGCGCGGTGCTGATCACCATGAACGGCAACGCACCGCCCATGAGCGCGATTCCGGGGACGATGACGACGTCGCCTTTGTTCAGCGGACGCTTCAACAGTCCCCGCTTCACGAAGTTCTCGATTCCCTGACCGAACGAGATCTTGTGGCCCTCGCTGATGATCGGCGCGATCGTAATGCGCTCCGCCGGGAGGACCTCGGCCTTGCGGACCTCGACCTTGTCCCCGAGGCTCACGCCCACATTCCGGCGCACGAGCCCATCGATGCGGATGATCCCCTTCCCTTCGTCTTCCTGCATCACGCGGAAGAGCTTCCCCGCGGTCGACTTTTTGCCGAGAATCTGGATGATTTCTCCGACGTCGACTCCGAGCGCGACGCGGGTCTTCGTATCGACGCGTGCCCGGCCCAAGCCGACGTCCGACTGGGGCGCTTCGGCCACCTTGAGGACAATCCGCTCAGGCACACCGGTTCGAACTCCCCCGGCTTATATCAAGGTTGTGGGACGATAATCGCGGTCTGACAGAGTCGAGAAATCACGAGAGGGTCCGACGCTCGCGGACTTCGCTCGACGAGTGCACGACGAGCTCCTTCGCCTCGACGACGTCGACATGGCAGTGGGGCCCGATGCGGACCTCGTCTCCCTTGACGAGCGCCGCCGTGGTCGCTTCGAGCTCAATCTCTTCGCCTTCGATCCGGTCCGCGGTCAACTCCCCGCGGATGCGGAAAAAGCCGCCGGTGGCCTTCACCCGGATCTCCTCTGCTTCGATCGTAGGAATCTTCGACGCGCCCTGGAGGTCGATGTCGACTTCCTCGGCCTTTAACCCGCCATCGATGCGAACGGATCCGCTCAATCGAAATTCCTCGGCGTCGACCCCACCTTTGACAGCCAGCGATCCGCTCGAGGAAATTTGCTCGGCTTGAATGGAGCCATCGACCTGAAGCGAGCCGCTCGTTTCGACTTCGTCGGCTTTCAGGTTCCCCGCGATGCGTGTCGATCCCGCGGCCCGGAATTCCTCCACGTGCACGTCGGAATCGAAGATACAGGATCCGGCGATCCGAGCGGTCTTCGCTTCCAATGGACCTTGGACCCGCGCGCTCCCTGCGGACCTGAACTCCGCCGTCTTGATCGGGTTCCCGGTCACGACCCCGCTGCCGAGGATCTTGATCGATTCCTCGCTCAGCTTCGTTCCCATCCCCGAGAAGTCCACGGCGCGCAGCGCTTCGCCGACCGCGTGAGCCGCGTGCCCCGCATGGCGGGACGCCTCCGCCGTCGCCTGCGCCACGACGGCCCCGATCGCCTCACCCAGGTCCGGGGTTGCGGCCTCGGGTGCTTCCGATTCCTCCGGCTCTTCCGGTTCCGAATCGTAGCGGGCCTTGATCTCCAAGTACGTCTTCTCGTTGATCTCGCCGCGGGCGAGCCGTTCCTCGAGCTTCCGGAGGATGTCCTTCCGCTTCATTGGCTCCACCGGAAAGTGGAGGCCACAGCGAAATACATTTCCTTCCGCGTGCGGGCCTCGACCGGGTTTTTCGCGAACCATGTCTCCGTCATTTGTCGGGCCTTCGGCGACTTCACGGCGTCCCCGCGCACTTGGGAACGCAGTTCCGTCTCCAGGGACCGAGCTTTCTTGTGTCCGAACATACCGAGTCGATGGGACCCGGCTTATTTATGCAAGCTTCGCGGATAAAAATGATACCTTCCGCCGGTGTCCCGTCATCATCTCCCTCCGGGGAGACGACGTCCGATGCGAACGGGAAGAACGTTGAAGTAGGCCGAAACGACTCGCCGGACGGGATGCCGGAACCGCTGGAGTTAATCCGTATTGCGGGCTCGGAAACACGCCGCCAAATCCTTCGGCTGCTCCAGAAAGGCTTCGACCATCCGGAGGACCTCGCGAAGAAACTGAAGATCCGCAGGACCTCGGTGGACAAGCAACTCGTCGAGTTGTTTGCGTGGGGGCTCGTGGACCGCGCCGCGATTTTTCCTCCGAACGGACGGCCGCGCGTTGTGTACCAGGTGACGCAACGCGGGAAGGACCTCTTGGACCTCCTCGAGCGCGTCGTGAAAGAGTACACGTCGTCGTTCAAGTCCGACTTCGCCCGTGAACTCGAGGCGTTGGAAGCGAAACTCGCCGCCGGCGAGATCGCGGAGGAGATGTACTTCAAACGCCGCAAGGAGCTCGAGGCGCGCTACAGCCTAGCCCTGTGACTCGGGTTCCTTCCGCCGCGCGCGGGCGATCGCTTCTTCGAGGGTCAGATCGCCTCGGGCCACGGCCCCGGCTAGCTCGGACGAGATCGTCACGACGCCTCCGCTGTCGAGGCGGGACCGCCGTTGAATCTCGCGCACCTCTCCCGGCGTGGGCCGAATCTCGATCGGCGGTTCCACCCGCCGTCCGGAGGATTTTGCGATGTCGATCGCCGCGTCCACGTCGGGCTGTGCGGTGCGGTGTGTCGTCCCGGCTTCATCGACGACCTCTACGCGGAGCTGGTCTCGTGCGAGCGCCTTCAGGATCCGGTCCCGGTTCGTCGGATCGCCGTGACCGATCCGTACCCGAATATCTTTCGCCGGGAACGTGCGGACCGCCTGACGGACGTGGAACGCGACCGCCTCGGGGCTCGCGGCGATCCGCGTATCAATGACCTCGCCATCCCCGATGATCGCGACGCCAGGCTCTCGACCGGGGTCGACGCCGATCCGGAGTTCCTCCCATTCCGATTTCCCCCGCAGGAGCTGAAGCGCTCTCCCGATCGACGAATCGATGTCGTCGACGGCCACGACACGACCTCGACGAATCCGATGGGCCTCCGCAGGTGATGTCAGCACGACTCCGACCGTGTCCGGGATGCGCCGCGCGAACGAGAGGCTGGCGAACGGCACGTCCCGCGCCTTCAGCGCCGCGACGAGGTCGTGGTAGAGGCGGAAATCCTCCGTCAGGATCCCAAGGACCTTGCGCATCGGCGTCCCGAAACCGATGCCGGGCTCATAATCCTGTCCGATTCGGACGCTACCAGAAATGATTCACATCGCTGATTTCCAAGGCGGAACCGATTCATACTGACCTTTTGCAATGTCTGCGGGGAGGAGATACATATTCTGCAAGATCAGGGCGCTCAGACTCAGGTCGGGGCGGAACTCGATGCGAAGGGCTTGCTCCTTCGGGATGCGTTGGCGATCGTGACGGTCGTGGGGGCCCTCGTGGCCTTCTACGGGATGATCAAGCTCGTGTCCTATCTGGCAGGAATCCCCTCGCCTTAGGGTTTCCGGAACCGATCGAACGGCCCCCGGTGGCCGGGTTCTTCCCGGGACCCCCGGAGTTGTTCGAACAGTCGACGCTCCTCCGCCGACAACCGCGTCGGCGTTACGACGATCACCCGGACGAACTGATCGCCTCGCCCGGGCCCCTGGAACCGAGGAAGGCCTTTCCCGCGCAGGCGAAGGGCCGTGCCGGATTGGATCCCGGCCGGGATCCGGAGCCGGCTGGTGCCATCGAGGGTCGGGACCTCGACCTCCGCCCCCAGGGCCGCTTGGGCGAACGTGATCGGCAACTCATAGACGAGATCGTCTCCGTCGCGGCTGAACCGCTCGTCCGGCCGGACATGGACGGCCACGTAAAGGTCCCCCGGTGCGGCGCCCGCGTCCCCGGCGAGGCCACGACCCGGGACCCGAAGCTGGACGCCGTCCGGGACGCCCGGCGGGATTTCCACGGCAATGGTGCGCTGCTCCGCGATTCGACCCTCGCCGGAACATCGCGGACATGGGTGCTCCGGCCACTGTCCGCGGCCGTTACATTTCGGACACGTCGTGATCGTGATGAACTGGCTGTAGCCCCTCCGCTGGGCGTTGCTCACTTGGCCGCGGCCGTTGCACGTCGGGCAGGTGACGAGTCGCTCCCCTTCCGCCCCGGTCCCGCGGCACGCCGGACAGGTCATCGGGTAGTGGAGCGTGACCTCCTTCCGCCCCCCTCGAGCGACCTCCTCGAGGCTCAACTCGACCTCCACCCGCGCGTCCTGACCGGGCGCCGGGCCCCGACGTCGACCGACCGGCCCGCCAACCCCACCGAAGAACTGCTCGAACAGCGACCCGCTGAGACCGCCACCGCGCCCGAAAAACGACTCGAACAAGTCTCGTCCGAAGATGTCCTCGACGTCTCCCGCGTGAGTGAAGCGTGACCAGTCGAAGCCCTCGCCACCCCAGACCTGCTGTTTGAGGCCGTCCGCGCCGAACTGGTCGTAGATGCGTCGCTTCTCGTCGTCTGCCAGGACCTCGTACGCCTCGGAGATCTGTTTGAACTTCTCCTCCGCGGCTTTCGGGTTGTCTTTGTTCAGGTCCGGATGATGTTGCTTCGCGAGCCGTCGGTACGCTCGCTTGATCTCGTCCTTGGACGCCCCGCGAGGGACGCCGAGCCTTTCGTAGTAGTCATCGTCGGCCATGTGGCGCCCTTCCCGCGGGATGGTCCCCGCTCACTTCTTGTCCACGTCCTCGAAGTCCGCGTCGACGACGCCCGGGTCGGACGGGCCACCGGAATCGCCGGCACCCGGAGGTGGGGCTTCCGCCGGCCCGCCTTTCCCGTACATCTCGACCCCAATCTTCTGCGCCGCCTGGTTCAGCGCGTCGATCGCGGCTCGGAGCTGCGAGATATCATCCGTCGTGAGGACTTTTCGGAGGGCTTCGAGCTTCTCTTCGACGGCCTTGCGGGTTGCCTCCGAAACCGTGGAGCCGTGCTCTTTGACGAGCTTCTCCGTCGCATACACGAGCTGGTCCGCGTGGTTCCGCAGCTCGACGAACTCGCGCCGGCGCCGGTCCTCCTCCGCGTGGCTCTCCGCATCCCGGACCGCGGAGTCGATCTTCCCCTTGTCCATCCGCTGGGGGGCCACGATCGTGAGCTTCTCCGTCTTCCCGGTCGCCATGTCCTTCGCGGAGA
>Ga0209157_1001449_pt1 | contig 19743 bp, 21 predicted proteins | sample GraSoiAngelo_135_FD_185892 | JGI IMG/M metagenome (GOLD analysis project Ga0209157, IMG submission 185892) | Grasslands soil microbial communities from the Angelo Coastal Reserve, California, USA - 14_0929_05_40cm (SPAdes) (version 2) | ecosystem: Environmental > Terrestrial > Soil > Grasslands ...
TGGGCGTCGCCGACCGCGTGATCATGCTCGAGAACTCGATCTACTCGGTCGCGTCGCCGGAGGCCGCGGCGTCGATCGTGTGGCGGGACAACTCGCGCAAGGTCGAGGCCGCCGAGCAGCTGCAGCTGACCTCGCGCGAGATCATCGCCATGGGCGTTGTCGAAGAGGTCGTGCCCGAGCCGGAAGGAAGCGCCAGCGCCGACTACGACGGTGCGGCTGAAGCGCTCGACGAGGCGCTGTACAGGCACATGAAGCCGCTGTTCGAAGAGACCGCGGCCGACCTCCTGCAGCACCGCTACGACCGCTTCCGCTACATCGACTCCCTCGTCCACGCCGAGCCTCACTTCGGACCAAAGATCTAGGTATGAGCGGGAACCCAGAGGTGTTCCCGCGCTGACGCGCGGGAGCCCTGGAAGGACGGCGGCTCCGCCGCAGGCGCTGCTCACCCTCCGGTATAAGGTTTGGCTCTTTTGAATGAGATTCCACGTACGACGACTGGGAGACGCGGATAACAAAGTCGCGGCCGGAGTGAATCCGGCCGCCAATGCGACGTCGGCAGCAGCGAAGGAGCGGTGAGTTGAGGGTAGTCGCCCAGCGCGTCGCTTCAGGCTCGGTCAGCTGGGACGGCGAGGCTGCAACCATCGGCCCCGGCTTTGTGTTGTTGGTGGGAGCAGGTGGCGATGACGACGAAGGCACGGTGCAGAGGCTCGCGGACAAGATCATCGACCTGCGCGTCTTCGCCGACGAGGCCGGGCGCATGAACCTGAGCCTGCCCGACGTCAAGGGCGCGGCCCTGATCGTGTCCCAGTTCACCCTGTTCGCGGACATGAGCAAGGGGCGCAGGCCAAGCTTGCTCAAGGCCGGCGATCCCGGGCGCGCCGAGCAGCTCTACGAGCTGTTCGTGAAGCGGTTTCGGGAGCGCGGAATAGAGACGAAGACCGGGAGCTTTGGAGCCGTCATGCGTGTGTCCATCGAGAACGACGGCCCGGTCACGCTCGTGCTGTCGACCGACGAGTGGGTGACACGTGTCTAGTAGGCGGCCGCTGCTGCCATACGCGGCATTCGTCGCGTTGTCGTTGATCTGGGGCGGGTCCTTCCTGGCCATCAAGGTGACGGTCCAGGACATGAGCCCGACCGCACTCCTGCTCTTTCGTTCGATCTCAGGGTTGGTCGCCCTCGCCCTGATCGTGCTCGCCCTCGGCAAGCCGCTGTTCGGGCCGGGATGGCGCGGGCGGGTGATCGGCTTCGCGATCATGGCCGTCACCAACGCGGTCATTCCGTGGATCTCCATCGGGTGGGGCGAGGAGCGAATCTCGAGCGGCCTGGCAAGCATCCTGAACTCCACGACCACGCTGTGGACGGCGATCCTCATCTTCTGGGTCATGCCGAGCGAGCGCCCGAGCCTGGTCAACTACCTCGGGGTGATCGTCGGATTCGCAGGCGTCGTGGTCCTCGTGTATCCGAGCCTCGCCGCGCACGGCATCTCGGGGGACGTCCTCGGGGCGCTCGCGGTGCTCCTCGCCTCGTTGTCCTATTCGGTGAACGCGATGTACCAGCGGCGAAAGATGCGCAACGTCAGCGTCGTCGAGATCAGCATTGGCCAGCTGGCGGCCGGCGTTGTCTTCGCGATTCCGATCGCCGGCCCGTCGCTTCCGCACATCCACTTCCAGCCTCTCTCTCTGGTGGCCGTAATCGCGCTTGGCGCCGTCGGGACCGGGGTCGCCTATCTCCTCTACTACTACGTGATGAACACACTCGGCGCGGTTCGCGCGGCCGGCGTCACATACGTCGTGCCGGTGACCGCGGTGTTCTGGGGTGCGCTGCTCCTGCACGAGACCGTGAGCGGCACGATCATCGCCGGGATGCTGGTCATCCTCGCGGGCATAGTCCTGGTCAACCTGCGTCGCATGCCGCGCCGGCAGGCCGCGGCCGAAGCCGACTCGGCCGCGGCTTGACCGACTTCCTGGAGGAGCACGCCGAGCAGGTCGGCCGGGCGGCAGCCCGGATCAAGGGCCATGTCCGCCGCACGCCTGCGATGACGACCGACCTCGATCCGGCCCTGCGCCTCAAGCCTGAATGCTTTCAAGTGACCGGCTCGTTCAAGCCGCGCGGCGCCTTCAACGCGATCCTGTCCCTGGTCGCGCGCGGCGCGCGCCCGCCGGGCGTGATCGCCGTCAGCTCGGGCAACCACGCCCAGGCTGTCGCCCTAGCCGCGTCGTCGGTCGGCGTGTCGGCGCTGATCCTGATCCCCGAGGACGCCAACCCCGCCAAGGTGGCCGCGACGCGAGCGCTCGGCGCCGAGGTGATCCAGGAAGGGATCACCTTCGCCAACCGCGAGCAGAGGCTGCGGGAGGTGATGGCTGAGCGCGGGTACGTGCTCGTCCACCCCTTCGACGACTGGGACGTGATCCACGGTCAGGGCACGGTCGCGCGCGAGCTCCTGGAGGACGGGCCGGACCTCGAGGTCGTGGCGGCGCCGCTGGGCGGGGGAGGCCTACTGTCGGGCACGGCGATCGCGGCCAAGCGTCACCGACCGTCGCTCAAGGTCGTCGGGGTCGAGCCGGCGGCCGCGGACGACGGCTACCGGTCGTGGCGGTCGGGCAGCATCCAGACGCTCGGCGCGTCGCCTTCGACGCTCGCCGACGGTGTGCGGACGACCGCGATCGGGAAGCGCAACTTCGAGGTGATGTTCGAGCATGGCCTCGTCGACGAGGTCGTGACGGTCACCGAGGAGGAGATCGCCGCCGCGGTCAAGGTGGCGTGGTCCCGCCTGCACCTGGCCCTGGAGCCGACGGGTGCACTGCCGCTCGCCGCCCATGTGGCCGGCAAGCTGACGGAGGGTCGCAGGACGGGCCTCATCCTCAGCGGCGGCAACGCCAACCTCCAGACGGTGGCTACACTCCTGAAATAGGTGATCCCGGTCAAGGAAGTGATGACGCGGAACGTGATCACGTTTCGCGAAGACACGCCGGTCGACGAGATCGCCACGACGCTGACGTCCAAGCGCATCACCGGCGCGCCCGTGATCGCCAACGAGGGCCACGTCGTCGGCATCGTCTCCGAGACGGACGTCTTCTCGAAGAAGGGCAAGACGGCGCGCGACATCATGAGCCCGCGAGTCATCTCCGTCACCGAGGAAACCGGGATCGACGAGGCGGCGCGGCTGCTGATCGGTGAGCGCATACGCCGCGTGCCCGTGATCCGCGGGGGCAAGATGGTCGGCCTGTTGAGCCGGTCCGACGTCCTCGACTTCTTCGCCAAGACGCGCTGGACCTGCAACGTCTGCGGCTGGTGGGAGAGAAGCCTCGAGCGGCCGCCCAAGTGCTTCTCCTGCTCGAGCACCGACCTTCGCCTGGAGAGGGCTGATCCCGGACATTGAGGGCGCGGCGATCCGCCAGTCGCTGAAAGCCCAGAGCTTCACCGAGTCCGTGATCCGGGAGATGACGCGCCTCAATCTGGCGCTCCACGGGCCGGACAAGGCGGTCAACTTCGCCCAGGGATTCCCCGACTTCGATCCCGACCCGCGCATCCTCGACGCGGCGGCGAAGGCGCTGCGTGGAGGCTTCAACCAGTACGCGACGACGTGGGGCGCGCCCTCGCTCCGGCAGGCGGTCGCGCGCAAGTACACGACGGCATGGAGACGGACGGTCGACGCGGATGCCGAGGTCACCGTCTCGTGCGGCGCCACGGAGGCGATGATCGCCGCCATGCTCGCCGCGGTCGACCCCGGCGACGAGGTGATCGTCTTCGAGCCGTTCTACGAGAACTATGGCCCCGACTGCGTGATCAGCGGCGCCGTGCCCCGCTACGTGACGCTGCGGCCGCCTGACTGGTCGTTCGACCCCGACCAGCTGCGCGCCGCCTTCACGCCACGGACGCGCGCAATCATCGTCAACACGCCGCACAACCCGAGCGGCAAGGTGTACTCCCGCGAGGAGCTCGCGCTCATCGCCTCGCTGTGCGTCGAGCACGACGCGATCGCGATCACCGACGAGATCTACGAGCACCTCGTGTACCGGGGCAACCACATCAACATGGCGACGCTGCCGGGCATGGCCGAGCGCACGATCACCATCAGCGGCGCGAGCAAGACCTACTCCGTGACGGGCTGGCGCATCGGCTGGCTCATCGCCCCGCCGTCGCTGACCACCGGCATTCGCAAGGTCCACGACTTCCTCACCGTGGGCGCCGCGCATCCGCTGCAGGTGGCGATCGCGCAGGCGCTCGAGCTTCCCCCGTCCTTTTATGTGGAGCTGCTCGGCGACTACCAGGAGCGGCGCGACGCGATCGTCTCCGGGCTGAGCGAGTGCGGCTTCGAAGTGGCCGCGCCCGACGGCGCCTACTACGTGATGGCGGGCATCTCCGCCTTCGGCGCGGAGGACGACGTCGCGTTCGCCCGCCGCCTGATCGAGGAGGTGGCGGTGGCGACAGTGCCGGCCTCGAGCTTCTACCACGACCCCGAGCTCGGTCGGGGGCACATTCGCTTCAGCTTCCCAAAGAAGATCGAGACCATCGAGCGAGGGCTGGAGGCGCTGCGCCGCATCAAACCGGCTTAACAGGCTGGGTTCCTTTCGCGCCAGTCCGCGCCTAGCCTCGGCTCATGCGCAAACTCATTCGCTCTCCGCTTACCTGGATGATCGTCGCCGAGTTCGTCGTGGTCGGCGCGCTGCTCGTGCTGGCTTGGAACGCCGTCGGCACGGCGGCGCGGCAGGCGGTCGCGCTCCCCGGCATCGCCACGCCCGAGGCGGCCCCTGAGGACACGTCCCTGGCTGACCTCCCTTCCGCGACAAGCCAGGCGTCTCGCGGCCCGCTGCCCGCTCTCAACCTGAGCCCTGCCTTCTGGCGCGAGCGCCTGGCCGAGTTGAACCGCGACGAGGCGTGGGCGGTAGCCATCCAGTGGCGCGTCATCCACTCGGGAATGGACGCCGCGCGGGCCTACCTCGAGACGGTCGTCCTCCCGGCGATCCGGCGGGCGGAGGTTGGTCTGAGCTAGCCCCGCTCCGACTGCATCGTGACGTTGCCGTTCAGGGTGGCGCCGTCCTCGACGGTCAGGCGCCCCACCTTGACGTCACCGTTGAGGCGGCCGGAGCCCCCGAGGGTCAGCCGCTTGCGGGCGGTGACGTTGCCGGTGACCTGGCCGCGGACGGCGATGTTGGCGCCCTCGACGGCCGCCTGGATGGTGGCGCCGGAGTCGATGGTCACGTCGCCGCTGGCTTTGAGGTCGCCCTCGACGTTACCGGCGATCCGCAGGTCGCCCTGGATCTCGAGCCGGCCCTGCAGGATGTCGCGCGGGCCGAGACTGACGACGTTGGCGCCGCCGTTCTGGGTGGTCGAGGCCGGAGCGGCGGTCTTTTCAGCTTGAGCCATTAAGGTCCTCCACTACGTAATGAGGGTGCGAGTGGTTTTCAGGGAGCTAGCATCGTAGCAGCCGTGCCCCAAATCGTCCCCCAAGGTTGAACACCGGCCGTGGCTCTCATGGATCCTGATTCGTCCGACGGGATGGTCGACCATGTGGTCGACTTCTTCGACCGCATCGCTCCGCTCTACGACGCCTGGGCGGGCGGGCAGCACGCGAGGGTCGCGACGCGCCTTGCCGACTTGGCCGCGCCGGTCAAGAACGAGCACGTGCTGGACGTGGGCACGGGCACCGGACTGGTCGCGCACCTGGTCGCGCCGAAGGTCAGTCCAGGCATGGTCCTCGGCATCGACCTGTCGGAGAACATGCTCTCGATCGCCCGCGCGAAGAAGCAGAAGAACGTGCAGTTCGTGGGCATGGCGGCGGAGCACCTCGTCTTCCGGCCGGGGACGTTCGACCTGGTCACGATGGGCGAGGCGCTGACGTATTTCGCCGACCCCAGCGAGGCCCTGGCTGAGGCGCATCGAGTCTTGCGGCCGGGCGGCCGGCTGGCGGCCTCGTGTCAGCGCCGCAGCCTCAACACCCGGGCCCAGGAGCTCTTCTTCCAGGGCCTCACGCCGCTCGCTCGCCGCCACTACCTGAGCCTTCCCCGCTACAGCTCGGAGCGCTCGAGGTTCGGCGAGCCGGACGTGCTGCCGAAGATCCTGGCCGGGGCGGGATTCGAGGTCGAGAGGTTGACCGACATGGTGACGGGCGGGCGCGCGCGCGACGCGCGCGAGTGGACGGAGCTGATGGCCGGCGCCGGACCGCGGCCCTACACGCTCATCCGGGCCCTAGGCCCGCGCTATCGGGACGAGCTGGAGGCCGAGGTCGAGGCGGCGATGGCCAGCCTCGGCGATCCGGACGACGCGTTCAGGTACCACCACTCGTACGTGCTGGTGCTAGCGACCAGGCGATGACCGCCGCCGCGAGCGCGCACAGCGCCGCGGCGATCAGGAAGATCTCCCGGTACTCCTGCAGGAAGGCCGCGGCCACGAGCTGCTCCAGGTGCTTCACGCGGTCACGCAGGTCGGGGTCGGTGAGCACCGGCGTGCCGAGGATCTGGTGGAACCGGTAGAGGCCGAACGCCGTCAGCGCCGACAGGCCCACGAGCATGCCCATCGTTCGCGCCAGGACGACAAGGCTGGTGGCGAGGCCGTGGCTCTCGCCGCGCGTCAGCGCGAGCACGCCGGCGGTCAGCGGCGCGATCACCAGGCCGAACCCGACGCCGCAGAGCGCGAGCGCGACGTCAGCCTGCCGGATCGGGCCGGCGTGGATCGTCAGCTCATTCGCGCTCCAGGTGGACATCTGGACAAAGGCCAGCGCAGAAAGCACGACGCCGGCGGCGGCCGTGATGCGGTTGCCTACCCGCGCTCCCAGCAATCCGCCCGCCACCGCACCGACGGGCACGCCGATCAGAAACTGGGTCAGCAGCAGACCGGAGTCGAGGGCTTCGAGGTCGAAGACGAGCCGGCCGAGGATGGGGACGTCGACCAGGGTCACGATCAGCGCTGCGCCGACCAGGACGTTGGCCGCGGTGACGCCGGCGAACGCCCTGCTGCGTAAAAGCTCGCGCGGGATCAAAGGCTCTAGCTGCCGCACCTGGCGCCACGCGTACGCGCCCAGCAGGATCATCGCCACCAGTCCCGCCGGCGGGAAGAGCGCGTTGAGCGCGCGGTGCTCGGGGTCGTCGGGGTAGAGGCCGAGGACAAGCGCGCCCAGCCCGGCCCCGAGGAGAGCGGCGCTCGGCCAATCGACCGTCGACCGCCCGCCGGGAGCTGAAGCGAGCTCGCCCGCGCGGCCGGCGGTCGCGAGCACCAGGCCCAGGCCGCAGAGAGCGGCAAGCGGGACGTTCAGCCAGAACACGAAGCGCCACCCACCCGCCCCTGCCGAGGCCGCGGCAAGGGTCGCGCCGTAGATCGGGCCGAGCACGCTGCCCGCCTCCTGCAGCCCCGCGACCGAGCCCAGCGCGACCGTGCGCGCCCGGTCGCGATAGAGATCCGCGGCGAGCGCGAGCGCGAGCGGTACCATGCCGCCCCCACCGATGCCCTGGACGAAGCGCCCGGCCACCATCCACGGCAGCCCGGCAAAGGTCCACAGGCCCGAGGTCGCGGTGATGACCGAACCGAGAGCGAAGGCTCCGAGGCACGCCAGGTAGACGGGGATGCGGCCACGCACATCCGAGTAGGCGCCGAGGAGGGGCATCGCCACCACGTAGCCGGCGAGGAAGCCGGTGACGATCGGCGTCGCCTGCTCGAAGTTCTCGATCGTCACGCCCACGTCGCCGGTCATCGCCGGCAGGAGGGTCACGACGACGTACGCGTCCAGCGCCGCCACGAAGAGGCCCGCGCCGGCCAATCCGACCAGCGCGCGCCGGAAGGTCACTGAGAAGGCGACGGGGACGCGATGCTCACCGCGGCGTTGAAGCTGGAGATGTCGACCTCGATCGCGGCTTGAGCGCCCGCGTCGCCGAAGGCGCCGGCGAGCACCGCCTTGGGGATCAGGTGGTCGGAGCTCCGGACCCAGACGTCGGCGGCAACGGGTCCGCTCGAGTTGAGCGCGGCGAGAAGGCCGCGCACCTGCTCTGGCGTGTAGAGCGTCGACACGTGGTCGACGGTCACGCCGTCGAGCTGCTCGCTGGCGACGTACTTCTTGGCGGTGCCGGCGGGGATCACGGCGGGAAAGCCGGTGGTCGGGTCGAAGAGCTTCGCCATGTTGGGAAACGCCTCCGCCTCGGGGCCGGTGATCTCGCGCATCGGCGTGAAAGGGATGTGTTCGTAAACGTGGCCGCCGACGATGAGGATCTGGAGTTTGAACGACACGTCCTGCTGCTTGACGGTGTAGGTCGTGTCGCTGTCATTTGGCATGCGAACGGCAGTCTTCGCGCTCACGAGCGTGAAGCCCTGGATGGAGATCGTTCCCTTTGTCAGCTTGAGGGTTGCGCTCACGGTCTGAAGTTGGGCCATCGCATTCGCGCTCTCGCGCAGGATCTTGTTCGCATCGCCCGCGGGCTGGCTGCCCGAGCAGGCGACGATGGCCATCAGCGCAAGGGCGGGGACGACCGCGAGTTTGCCTCTCATTCGCGCGCCCGGACGATGATGCGGACCGGCCGGTCGTAGAAGAGGTACTCCCATGCCCAGTTGATGAGGACCACGAGCCGGCTGCGGAAGCTGATCACGTTGATCAGGTGCACCGTCAGCCAGATCACCCAGCCGATGAAGCCGGAGAAATGGAACCCCCGGATCTGGGCGACGGCCGAGTTGCGTCCGATGGTGGCCATGATGCCGGGGTCTTTGTAGCGGAAGGCACTGGCTCCGCCGGTGCCCGCCAGGCCTTTGATCGACTCCGCAACGTGCCGGCCTGCCTGCATGGCGACAGGGATCAGCATCGGCAGGCGCGCGTGTCCGTTCTCGGCGCCGGCGAGGTCGCCGATCACGAACACGACCGGGTGGCCGGGCACCTGCAGAGTCGGGTCGACCTTGATCCGGTCCTGGCGCACGAGCTGCGCGCCTGTCGCCTTGCCCACGGCCGAGGCCTTGACACCCGCCGTCCAGATCACCATCCCCGCCGGGAACTCTTCGCCGCCCTCCAGCTTCACGCTGCTTTGCGTGACCGCCTCCACCTTGGCGTTCAGCATCACCTCGATCCCCTTGTGCTCGAGCGAGCGGAGGGCGGCCGCGCGCAGCGAGGGCACGAATGCTCCGAGTACATGTGGCGCCGCCTCTATAAGCACCACCCGGACCTCGTTTGTGTCCAGGTCCTTGTAGTCCTTGCGCAGGACGAGGCGGATCAGCTCCGAGACGGCACCCGCCATCTCCACCCCGGTCGGGCCGCCGCCGACGATGACAAAGGTCAGCAGCATTCGCCGCCGCCCGGGGTCGTCGGTCCAGCGCGACGCCTCGAACTGGGCAAGGATCCGGTTGCGCACGGCCAGACCCTCGTCCAGGTCCTTGAGGCCGATGGTGTGGGCGGCGAGCGATGGGTTGCCGAAGTAGTCGCTCTGGGCGCCGGTGGCCAGGACGAGGTAGTCGTAGGGGATCGGACCGTGATCGGTGAGCAGGCGGCGGCCGTCGAGGTCGACGCCGGTGATGGACGCCTGGAGGAAGTCGGCGTTGCGAAGCGGGCGGATGAGCTGACGCACCGGGCGCGCGATCTCACCGGGGTCGAGCAGCGCCGACGCAACCTGGTAGAGCAGCGGCGTGAAGAGGTGGTAGTTGTTGCGGTCGACGAGCAGGACGTCGACGGACGCGTGCTTCAGAGCTCGCGCGCACGTGAGACCGCCGAAGCCCGCGCCCGCGATGACTACGCGCGGACGCATCGAGGCCTCATGTCGGGACGTTGCGCTGTCCCTTCTGCGGCGGGTAGCGGCCCCGTCCGGAGCCGCGGCGGCGGTTGGCCATGGTCTCCAGTGCGCCCTTGCCCCCGGTAGCGTCGACGAGCGACTTCGGCAGCTTCTGCTTCTTCTTGACCACGGGCTCGAAGAGGTCGCCCAGCTTCTCGACCCTCTTGAGGACCTGGTCGGAGTCGAAGACGAGGAGGTCAGGATCCTTCTTCTTGAAGCACTTCTCGACCTCGTCCCACGACACGGGCGTGGACACCGTCGCACGCTTGCGGGCGCGCAGCGAGTAGACATTCACCGTCGTCTTGTACTGGTCGTTCTGGCTCCAGTCGATGAGCACCTTGCCGCCGCGCAGCTCCTTCAGCTGCTTGTGGACGGCAAGGTCCGGATACTTCTCTTCGAACAGCTGCGCCAGGCCCTTGGACACGACCTTCGTCTGGGTGTAGTCGACCTTTGTGTTCAGGGGCACGTAAAGCTGCAGCCCCTTCGATCCCGACGTCTTGGCGCAGCACTCGAGACCGTGCTGCGCGAAGAGGTCGCGGAGCATCAGGCCGATCCGGCAGCACTCGACGATCGTCGCCGGAGGGCCGGGGTCGAGGTCGAACACCAGCGACCGCGGCTCCGCGAGCGCGTCCGCGTAGGAGAGCGACGTGTGCATCTCCAGGGTGGCGAGGTTAGCAAGCCACACGAGCGTGGGCAGGTCCTGACAGAGGCAGTAGTACATGTCGCGGTTGTTGCCACCGCTCCACACCGTGGCCGTCTGCACCCATGGCGGACGGTGCTTCGGGCAGTTCTTCTCGTAGAAGAACTCGCCGTACACCCCGTTGGGGTAGCGCTTGAGCGTCAGCGGGTGGTCGCGGGTGTGAGGCAGCAGCGTGGGCGCGATGCGCGTGTAGTAGTCGATGACCTGCGCCTTGGTGAACCCAACGTCCGGATAGAGGACCTTATCCAGGTTCGAGAGCTTCAGGGTCCGGCCCTCGATCTGGACCTCGACCGATGTTTCCTTAGCCACCTTCGCGGATCACCTCCCGCGCCGGCTTGTCGATGCGGAAGCCTTTGAACGCCGGCGCCCGCAGCTGGCCGCCGCGCGTCCACTCGACGAACTCGAACTCGGCGACCACCTCGGGCCTGACGAAATGCGCTCCTCGCGGCGACGAGGCGCCGGCCTCGAACGGGCTCTTGTCGACGGCGAGCTTCTTCAGCCTGGCGTTGAGCTTGTCCAGCGTCGTGTCCGTGAAGCCCGTGCCCACCTTGCCGGCGTAGACGAGCTTGCCGTCCTTGTAGTAGCCGACGAGCAGAGCGCCCGGGTAGCCCCGCCGCTTGCCCTCGCCCTCGAGCCAGCCGCCGATGACCAGCTCCTGGCGGTTCTTGTTCTTGATCTTTTGCCACGAGCCGCTGCGCCGCGCGGGCTCGTACCGGGAGTCGAGGCGCTTGGCCATCACGCCCTCGAGGCCAGCCCTGCGGCTCGCATCCTTCATCGTCGCCCCGCCACCTCTCTCGTAGGGAGGGGTCTGCCACGACGCGTCTGTGAGCTTGAGCTCGGCGAGCGCCTTGCGCCGGTCGGCGTAAGGCCGCTCCATGAGCGAGTGGCCGTCCTTCCAGATGAGGTCGAAGACCATGTAGGTGACGGGCACGTCCTTCATCTTCCGCCGGATCTCGTTCTCCGCCGTCAGGCCCATGCGCTGCTGGATCTCCTCGAAGCTCGGGCGTCCCTTGTCGTCGAGGGCCACGATCTCGCCGTCGAGGATCACCTCGCTGGAGCCGAGCGCGCGGCCCATGGGGTGGACCTCGGGGTAGCGGGCCGTGATGTCCTCACCGGTACGGCTCTGCAGGCGCACACGTCCGCCGTCGACGTAGGCGAGGGCGCGGATGCCATCCCACTTGAACTCGAATCCCCACGCGTCGTCAGGGGTCGGCAGGCGAGCGACGAGCTTGGCCATCATGGGCACGATCCCCGACGGCATCGGTTTCCGGTCTGGATCCTGGGGTGGATCCATGCGATGGATCATCCAGTCGTTGCCGCGCGTCTGGAAGAGCACGTACCGCCCCTGCAGCCGCTTGCCCTTGAGGTCGACCATCACCTCGCGGTTGGACCACTTGACCGGCTCGTATGTGCCTTCGTCCCAGATCTTCACCGTCCCGCCGCCGTACTCGCCCTTCGGGATCTCGCCCGCGAACTTGAAGTACTCGAGCGGGTGGTCCTCGACGTGGACCGCGAGGTGGTTCTTCTTCGGGTCGGGCGGGATGCCTTTGGGCACCGCCCAGGACACGCCGACGCCTTCCTTCTCCAGGCGAAAGTCCCAGTGCAGACGCCGGGCGTGGTGCTCCTGGACGACAAACCGAAGCGCCCGGGCCGCTTTCTTGGGCACCCGGGCGCCTGGTTCCGGTGTCTTTTTGAAGTCTCGCTTGGCCTCGTACTCGGCGAGCTTCTTCGTCGGCATCTAGAAGTAGGTTAGGCCACGGCCGCCTCCTGCTCCTGAAGCGCGCTCACGGCCTCTCGCGGCCCGCGCACCCACACAGACGCGACGGCCGCCGCCACGAGGACTGCCATTGGCAGGACCAGCGTTGGGTGCATGGCGTCGACGAACGCGTGGGTGAAGACGTACTCGGCGATCGCGTGGACCTGGGCCGGAAGGTCCAGGCTCGCCCCGGTCTGGCCCGCGCCCACCTCGAAGCCGCTGTGGGCCGCGTTGCTGAAGCCGTCGACGAACTGCGGGCGGTACTGCGTGGGAAGCTGCCCAGAGGCTTCCACCGCCCGGTCGTGCAGGGCGAGGGCGAGGCGGTTCTGCAGGAAGGCACCCACGACGGCGCTGGCGAGAACGCCGCCCAGCTCCTGGATCGTGTTGATGACGCCGGACGCGACGCCGCCGAGGTGCGCAGGTAGGTCCCGGGTGCCGATGCTGAACACGGGGGTCCATATGCAGCCCATGCCGAGCCCACTGAGCACCAGCCCAACGGTGAAGTCCCAGCGCCCGGCGCCCGCGTGGGCGGCCCAGTCGATGTAGCCGGTTCCGGCCGCAAGCGCGAGCAGCCCGGGGATCAGCAGGTACTTGCCGTGGATCTTCTGCGCGAGCGCACCGGCAAAGCCCGAGGAGAGGAACATCGCCACGGGCTGGATCGCGAGCGTGACGCCGGCGTCGATGGCGCTCAGCCCGAGCACCGACTGCATGTAGATCGTGAGAGGCAGGTAGATGCCCAGGATGGCGAAGCCCATCGCCGCCATGACGAACGTCATGAGGGTGAAGTTGCGGTCCTTGAAGACGGCGAATGGGAGGAGCGGCTCGGTGGACTGACGCCGCGCCTGGTAGTAGAGGAAGAGCGCCAGCAGCACTGCGCCGGCGGCGATGATCTCGGGGATCGTGATCACGCCCGTCACGACGCCCCAGTCGTAGCGCTGGCCTTCGATCAGGCCGTAGATCACCCCGAGCAGGCCGGCCGTGGCGAGCGCGACGCCGAGGAGGTCGAGCCGGTGGCGGCGGCCAGGGCGCAGGTCCGGGATCAGCAGGAGCGCGAGGGCCAACGTCAGGACGCCGATCGGCAGGTTGACGGTGAAGATCGATCGCCAGCCGAAGTGGGTGACGAGGAAGCCGCCGACGGTCGGGCCGGCGATGACGGCGAGCCCGGCGATGACGCCGTAGACGGCGAATACGCCGCCGCGCTTCTCGACCGGGAAGAGCGACATCATCAGGGGCAGCCCCTGCGGCGCGAGCACCGCCGCGCCAAGACCCTGCAGCGCGCGCGAGACGATGAGCTGCGTGGGGTCCTGCGCGAGGGCGCTCAACGCGGAGGCGACGGTGAAGATCACCACTCCCGCCGCGAAGAGGTTGCGCGGTCCGTAGATGTCACCGAGCCTTGCCGAAGTGATGAGGAGGACGGCGTAGAGGAGGCTGTAGGCGTTCAGCACCCACAGCACCTGGTCGAGGCTGGCGTGCAGGCCGTCGACGAGCGACGGGATGGCGATGTTGACGATCGTCAGGTCGAGCAGGGTCATGAACAGGCCGAGCACGAGCACGCTCAGCGCGGTCATCGGGTGGTTGCGAATGCGGGTCACGGTCATCAACTCCTTTTGAATCAGCTGAATGCGTACGTGGATGCGCGCGCTGGCCTGCGGAAGGCCAGCCAGCCCAGGGCGACGTACCAGCTCTCGATCTCGACCACGAGGACTCGTTCGGTCACGCCCGCGACTCCGGTCTGGATGCCCTGGACGGTCGGTGTGAAGGTTGCGAAGTAGAGGGCTGCTAGGACGAGCGTCGCCGGCCCGGCGGCGATGAGCGCCGTTCCGAAACCACGCCATCCGGGCACTCGACGAAGAAAGAAGCCAGTGACCGGAAACGTCGCGACCGTCGTGAGGGCGAGCGCGAACCCGGCGAAGTGCATCAAGAACGACTGGAAGGTGAAGAGGCCGTCGATGATGCTTCCGAGCCCGGGCAGTGCGAGCAGGGGTGCTAAGACGTGGCGGAAACGCAGGTTGGGCAGGCGCTCGAACGCGCCATACGCGCCCACGACAATCAAGAGCCCGGAGATAACGAAGGCCGAGTTCATGTAGGGCCCGGTCTGTCCCAGCCCGAGTCCGCTGATCGGCTGACTGATCGGCGAGTACGGGGCGACCTGCGTGCCCCAGAGGTTGTAGCCCGGGCTGACGAACCCCAGCCCTAGCCATGCGACCGTCATCAGGACGGGACCGGCCACCGCCGCCAGAGCCGCCCAGCGCGTGATCTGCTCGCTCACTTCGATCTCTCCTTCTCTAACAATGTTAGTTACTTCGGTGGTAAGGTTACGCCTAACGACGTTAGGAATGCAAGCACCACTACACCTTTTAGAGGAGAATTCACGATGTTGAGCCCTGAAGAGGAGAAGCAGCGAAGCGCGCTGACTCGGGAGCGGCTCGTCGTCGCCGCCCTCGAGCTGATCCACGAGGAGGGGCTGGAGGCGCTGTCCATGCGCGCCCTGGCCGACCGGCTCGAGGTCAAGGCGGCCTCCCTGTACTGGCACGTCCGCGATCGCCGCGAGCTGCTCGAGCTTCTGGCCGAGTCGATCCTGGAGGGGGTCGCCCGACCGCGGGCCCGCGCCACGTGGAGGCAAACCGTCCTTGCCCTCACGGATGCGCTGCGCAGCCGCGTCGAGGCGCAAAAGGACGCGAACCGCATCCTCCTCGAGGTGCCTGACGCCCTCGAGCGGAGCGACACGTACGCCGACCTGCGGGCTCAGCTCCAGGCCGCGGGCTTGCCAGCCGCCGAGGCGGCCGACCTTGCCCGCCTGGCCATGGTCTACGTCGTCACCGGCCCGGCCCCGGCCGACCGGCCCGCCGTCGACTCGAGACCAGCCGGGGAGCCGGCCCTCATCGCCATCGACAGCGGCTCACGCGGCGTCGTCTTGCGCGCAGGCGGCCCGGACATGCGCGAGCTGATCCAGATTCCCCACGAGCGCAGCGGCGCCTCGCCCGCCGTGGTCAGTGGGGAAACTGTCGTGGTGCGCCGCCTTCGGGGCGGCGGCCGCGGCGAGATCGAGCTGAATCCGCGCCGGCCATGGAGGTTCAGGCTCCAGGCTCCGACATGGAACACCGTCCTGGATCTGGCGGGTCTAGACGTCCGTGAGATCTGGGTCGACAGCGGGGCGGCGAACATCGAATGCTCCCTGCCCGCCCCGCGAGGCGTGGTGCCGATCCACATCTCGAGCGGTGTGGTCAACGTTGCGGTGCACCGGCCGGAGGACGCTGCGGTGGTCGCCACCGTTCACACCGGTGCGGTGAAGCTGCGCCTCGAAGAGTTCTCGACCAGGGTCGCGGTGTTCGACGTGCACTGGCAGAGCAAGGGCGCGCTCGGAGCGGCCGACCGCTACGAGCTCGACGTGAGCAGCGGCGTGGTCGACTTCAAGCTCGACACCTACGTGCCTCGGATGCGCCCGCCGGCCGCGGCCGAGGCCCTGCCGTCGCCGTCAGGCATGGCGAGGTCGGCGCTGGAGATCCTGCTCGACGGCGTGGAGGTGCGAGCCCGCTCTTAACAGGCTGGGTTCTCACGCGCGTCTGGGATTCCTACTCTCGGTCGAAAAGACCTGGAGGCGAACATGCTCTTTCTCGCGGGGGACCCCGACATCACGCCCATCACCAACCTGATCCAGACCTGGATCCACATCGGCCAGGCGCTCGTCGGCTCGATCGGCGCGCTGGCTTTTATCTTCGCGTTCATCTGGAAGATCACGGCGGTGGAGTCGAAGTCCGCCCTCGCCGCCAAGCAGTGGATCCAGCGCATCGTCGTCGGCACCATCGGGGTCGAGGTCGCGAGCTCGCTCGTCGGCATCCTCACCAGCTCGGTCCCGACCCGCTAGGCAACCGCGCAGATGGACCTGGCGTGGCTCAAGGCCCTCTACGAAGAGCTCGGCCGGATCGAGGGCTACCTCTACACGATCGTCCACCCCAACCTGGTCGTGGCCAAGATCCTGGACGACAGCGTCGGTCTCCTCCTGAACGTGTGGTTCAAGTTCATCCTCAGCACCACCGACTTCGAGACCGGCGGCGACTTCGTGACCAGCGCGACGATCCAGCGCTTCGAACCGAAGGTGCAGCTCATCGCCAACGCCGCGCTGGTGCTCGTGGCGCTCTGGGCGTCGTACCGGATCATGTGGGGGCACAGCCTGTTCACGCAGTACACCGCGCGCACTCTTCTGCCGCGCCTGTTCATGGCCGCCGTGCTCATCAACTTCGCCATGCCGCTCTTCCAGATGATGGTGACGGCGACCAACACCGTCAGCCACTCGGTGCAGACCCTTGCCGTGACCGACGACCTGTCCATGTTCGTCGCTGCCATGAAGCGGGGCGATCCGAGCACGGGGACGTGGGAGGTGATCACGACTGCCCTCCTGGCCGGCGGCTATGGCGTGCTCGCGCTCGCGTACCTCGTGCGCTACGCGGTCCTGATCGTGCTCGCCGTGACCGCGCCGCTGGCGGCGCTGTTCTTCATGCTGCCCGAGACCAATCACCTGGCGAAGATGTGGACGACCCATTTCACGACCAACCTCTTGATGCAGCCGGCGCAGCTCTTCGTGCTGGCTGTCGGGCTGGCCCTGGAGCGCGACGGCATCAGTCCCGTCCATCACCTCTTCGCGCTCGCGTCCCTGTTGATCGTGTTGAAGGTGCCAGGTGCGATCGGCGGCGCGGAGAAGGCGGCCCACCGCCTGGAGTCGACGGTGCACGGCGCGTTCAAGCAGCTCGTGCACGCGGCGGCCAAGGCGTGATCCGATTTGGGGCCGCGGGCGGCGGTGTGCTCGCGGTCTTTCTGATCGGCGCGACGCAGGTGCCGAGCCATGTCCGCCTGCCAATGGCTACGGTGGTGGTGGGAGCGACGGTGACACAGCCTTTCGGCTGCACGTGGCTCGAGCTCGAGCCGTTCGACCCGGCATGCCCATCGCACCACATCCACACCGGCGTCGACCTGGCAGCGGGCGCAGGGTCTGAGGTCCGCTCGGCGACCGCGGGCGAGGCGCGGACGGGATTCGATCCCGACGGCGCGGGCAACTACGTCGCCGTCCTGGTCGACGCGCACGTGCGCGTCCTCTACTGCCACCTGTCGAGGTTTGCGGTCCAGTCAGGCGATCCAGTCACCGCGGGCGAGCTCATCGGCTTTGTAGGCGCGACTGGCCTCGCCACCGGTCCTCACGTCCACCTCGAGGTCGACGTCGACGGCCGGCCAGTCGACCCCGAGGCGTTTCTCGGCTCTTAACAGGCTGGGTAGGCACCGGCCCTTCGCGCCCCTAGCCTGAAACGCATCTCACGGAGGTGATGCGATGGTCAACAAAGTCTTACTCATCGGCAACCTGGCCGCGGACCCGGACGTCAAGGCGACGCCCAACGGCATGTACGTGGCCAAGATTCGGCTGGCGACGCACTCCTACGCCGGCAAGGACGAGAGCGGCAACCGCAAGGAGCACAGCGAGTTCCACAACGTGGTCGCGTTCGGCAAGCTCGCGGAGTTCGCCGGGCAGTACATGAAGAAGGGCCGGCAGTTCTGGGTCGAAGGCCGGCTGCACACGAGCTCCTGGGAGGACAACGGCCAGAAGCGGTACCGCACCGAGGTGGTCGCCGAGGAGATCAGGTTCACGGGCAACAAGCCGAAGGAGGAAGCGGCCTAACTCAAAGACAGCCCCGGGGTTGCCCACGTAATGTTGTAATCGATGGCCGAGGACGTCGGCGCCTGGTTCGCCTCCCGAGTTCCGTCCAGCTGGTTCACCGGCCCGCCGGACGTGAGCGCGGACGGGGATGAGATCCTCGTCATGGGCACGCTGCCCGACGTGGAGCTCGCCGGAGGCACCGCCTCTGGGGGCCGGGCGGCCGCGCGCCTGGCCCGGATCGACCGCTTCCGGGAGGAGACGCGCGAGGACCGGATCCGGATCGCCCGCGAGGCCGAGCACCACTTCCGGCGCAAGGTCGCGTGGGGCGCCCGGTGCGGCGACCAGGCGAAGGTGTTCACCACGCTGAGCGTCCCGGTCATGACGCGTCTGCGCATGAACGAGCGGTCGATCCTGGACACCCTGGTCGCGGGAGGGGTGGCGCGTAGCCGCAGCGAGGCCCTGGCCTGGTGCGTACGCCTGGTGGGCATGCACCAGGCGGACTGGATCAAGGGGCTTCGCGACGCCCTGGTCAAAGTGGACGAAGTCCGGAGCAAGGGGCCCCTGAACTAGGCCAGTCTCCCGATGAGAGATTTAGAAGACGAGCTCGGCGAGTAGGCCGGATTCATTCCGGCCGTCACCAGGCGTGAAGCGCCAAACGCCGCCCGGACGGCGCATGTGCAACCAGGGGATGGCCCGCGGAAGGGGACGGAGTCCTCTTCCGCGTCTAGCAACGGGCCCCTGAACTAGGCCAGTCTCCCGATGAGAGATTTAGAAGACGAGCTCGGCGAGTAGGCCGGATTCATTCCGGCCGTCACCAGGCGTGAAGCGCCAAACGCCGCCCGGACGTCGCATGTGGAACCACTGGATGGCCCGCGGAAGGGGATGGAGTCCTCTTCCGCGTCTAGCAAGGGGCCTCTGAACTAGGCCAGTCCCCTTTCCGCGCCTAAATCCGCAGTAAGGGGGCTTCCGAACGAGTCATACCCCTCGATACTGTTGGCCACCTTGATCGCCGCCGGGGGACATAAGCACGTCGTGATCATGGGCGCGGGCCCCGCGGGCCTGACCGCCGCCTACGAGCTGCTCAAGCACGATGTGCCGGTCACCGTCGTCGAGAAGGACGCCAGGCAGGTCGGGGGCCTGGCCCGGACGGTCGAGCACCACGGCTACCGGTTCGACATCGGCGGCCACCGCTTCTTCTCCAAGAACGAGGAGGTCGAGTCGCTTTGGACCGAGATCCTCGGCGATGAGATGCTGAACCGCGGCCGGCTGTCGCGCATCTACTACCGCGGCCGGTTCTTCCGCTACCCGATCCAGGCCTTCGACGCACTCTGGAACCTCGGGCCCGTGGAGGCCGTGCGGTGTCTGGGAAGCTACACCAGGGCGCGCCTGACGCCGATCAAGAACCCCAGGACGCTCGAGGAATGGGTCCGCAACCAGTTCGGCTGGCGGCTCTACAGCATCTTCTTCAAGACCTACACCGAAAAGGTTTGGGGGATCAGCACCAGGGAGCTGTCCGCGGACTGGGCGGCGCAGCGGATCAAGAGCCTCGACCTGTGGACGGTCATCCGCACCGCGCTCCTGCCGCGTCGCAAACCGCGCAAGCGCGGCGAGATCGTGACCACCCTGATCGACCGGTTTCGGTACCCGCGCCTGGGTCCCGGGCAGATGTGGGAGCGGGTGGCGGAGATCACCGCCGGCAAGGGACACCCTGTCCTGCTGGGGCGGGCGGTCGCGCGGGTCGAGCACTCGGCCGGCGCGGTCACGTCGGTCGTGACGGCCGGATCGAGCGGTGAGGAGCGGCACCAGGGTACTGATTTCATCTCCAGCATCCCCATCCGCGAGCTCGTCGCGCGCCTCGACCCGCCCGCGCCCGAGCACGTGCGCAAGGCTGCGGACAGTCTCGGCT
>Ga0209157_1001450_pt1 | contig 19737 bp, 18 predicted proteins | sample GraSoiAngelo_135_FD_185892 | JGI IMG/M metagenome (GOLD analysis project Ga0209157, IMG submission 185892) | Grasslands soil microbial communities from the Angelo Coastal Reserve, California, USA - 14_0929_05_40cm (SPAdes) (version 2) | ecosystem: Environmental > Terrestrial > Soil > Grasslands ...
GGCGCTCGTTGCATGGGGGGAAATAAATCCCGAGATTCTCGGGCATGTACTCGTCAAACGTGGCGAGCGGAATGGCGCGGACGGTCTGGACGATAGTTTTGTGAGGCTTCTCGGAAGGACGAGTTTCGAGGATCTTGCAAAGGCCGTTGTGGCTGGCGAGGTCGGCATCCGAGCATTGTACCAGTCAGGATTGAAGCCACGTTTTCGTCTACACCCTCCGCGCGGCGGGTTTAAGCGGAGTCTGAGGAGAGCGGCCACGGATGGTGGCGAGCTTGGCTACCGGGGCGCGGACATCAATATGCTCGTCAAGCGCATGATCTAGCCGCGGTCGAATCGATTGTTCTGCTAGCTCATATACGGCTGGAATGCTTGTCTCGATGGATGGGTCGCTGAATATTGGCTCCTAAGAGAGAGTCTCGCCGTCGCCACAGCCGGTCCGGCTGGTGGTTCGACGTGTTCGAGGAGATGGAGCGGATGGATCGCTTGATGGATGATATGATGCGTAAAGCGGTGGAGATGCCGAAGACGCAGGAGGGTGTCTCGCCTTTCGTCTACGGCTTCTCCATGTCTCTCGGTGCTGATGGGAAGCCGGTCATTAGAGAGTTCGGGAATGTTGCGCCCAGCGCTCGTGGGCCCCTGGTGAAGGAGGAGCGTGAGCCGCTAGTGGATGTTATGGACGAGGGGCGCGAGGTCGTGGTCGTGACTGAACTGCCGGGCGTGGAGCGGGACGAGATACGATTGGAGTCAACGGACAGGTCGTTAAAGATCAGTGTGGACTCGGCGAAACGGCGGTATCTGAAAGAGCTCGACCTCGGGCATCTGGTCGATCCTCGTACCGCGAAGGCCACGTACAAGAATGGCGTCTTGGAGGTCCGGCTCATCAAGAGCGACGAGAAGAAGCCGAGCAGGCCCATACAGATAGAATAGCTACAGACCCCAAAGACGACTCAAGTGTCGCGACGATCAACGCTCTGAAGATTTTCTGGAGAGAGGTCGAACCAGTTGAAACTGGTCTGGGCGAGACCGGCGATTCTGGGCGCAGAATAGGCCGGTCGGACGATTTGCTAGGTGCGAGTTATCCGCACGACTCAGCGCGGAAAAGTCGCGGTTTCAAATCGGATGCTTGGATTTGCGATCTGGGCTTGTTCCAGGCGATTTCCTAGCAAAGGATCGTACTCCATAAGAGTACTCTTGTGTCGCGGGAATTTTTTTATTTCTAAATCCTAGAGAGGGTCGCCTCGCCATCTGAAACAGATTTGCGCGAAATTCCCGGTTTATCGCGCAGAACAGACTGATTGGCGTTTTCCAATAAGTGTTGGTGAGGGCCCATGAAGCGTGAATAAGGTGCTCTGTGGGACCCCCCTCCCGGATTGCTGATCAGGGCTTATTCTGAACGATTTCCCGGGCTGATGTCATTCCTGTCGCCTTCATTCGCAGGGACCGCAATTCTACTATTCAAACTCTAAAAAGTACAGTTCTAACCGATGAAAACCCTGAAAACCCGGTACATGACTGGATCAATCAGACGTTCCATGGAGCGCTCCAACCTCCCCGACCCTCTACGACCGAGACCCATAGGGCCGCTTCCCTCGCCGCTGAGACCGGGACAGTACATCGGACCACGAGAAGAAGAACTCGGAAGAATCCTCAAGGAAATACTCGACAGACTCACCTTGATAGAAAACAGACTCAAGACAATCGAAGAACAACTCAAGCTGAGGAAATAGTATTCCTGGATCGTACGAGAAGAGAGGATAGATTCCTCTCTGCACTGGCGAGTAGTAATGGTTCTAGTAGGATTCCTTTGAGGATTTCCTGAAGTATCCCTTCCGCCACGAAACCAGAGCTACTCCTACAAGAGCCAGAGCAGCATCCCCGGCTGTGCCAGCGATTGCAGGTTGTTGCGACGTGAGCCAAGGCAGTTTGACTTCGAACGAAGCTATGTTTGAGCTGTCGCCCGTCCCGGCTAGGTGGGCCGTAGCGACGAGGGAGTAGGTTCCCATTGGGGCTGTCTTCGGAAGCGAATACGCGGCCATGAAGAGGCCACTTCCAAGGCGGGTCACGTTGAGGGCAACTTTCGTATTATCAGGTCTCGTCAGTGTGGTCGTTAGTTGGAGGTTTGATGAGCTGACGGGTAGACCGCCTGATGTGACTAGAACATTGACGACAGCCTTGTCTCCGGGGAAGTAGACGGTTCCGACCGTGAGGATCAAAGAGAGACCCGAAGGCGCACCGGTAACTTGGAAGGGTGCCGTGGCTGTGACGAAGTTATTACTGTTGATCGTGAAGAGCGACTCCGTCGCTTTCACAAGGGGGCCCCGATTGGGACACTGGTACGTTGAATGTGAAGTTGAAGTTGCCTGTCGATGTGAATGCGAATCCTAAGAGTTGATCATCGAAGGTTACCAGTATCTCCGTCTGGCCATATTGGACGGGGAAGCCTGTTCCGATGACTAGGACCTTCGTGCCGACGGGTCCGGTTGGGGGTGCCAAGCTCAGAGCTGGAGGTGGGAGGACTTGGACGGAGATTGGATCTGAGTGAGAGAAGGTGCCGCTCTGGCTAACAATGGTGATTGTGTAGTTTCCGGGCGGAGTGGTGGCGAGAGTGTTAACGTTGAGGGTCGCTGATGCCCCACTCTGGTAAGGCGAGGGCGTCAGGGTCACTGAGCCGGGAGAAACTGTAGCGGTTAGACCTGTTACTGCAGGAACTTTGACTGAAAAGACGACTGTAAAACTGGTGCTTACTGGTCCTACAGGATAGACTTCGATATCTGAGCTAGATGAAGAACCCGCCAATGCTGTGAGCAATGTCGGGTATGTGCTAAGGAAAAAGTCGGACCCAACAGGCTGCGGGTTCGCAGTCACGTGCACTGACGCATAATGGGACAGAGACCCACTGGTCCCACTGACGGAGAGGTCAAAGGTTGTGGTAATGTTGGTTGTTGATTCCACGGTGAGTGTCGCCTGCGCTTTCCCGTTTGGAGTGAGAACCAGGGTGGAGGGCTGGATCGCGGTGGAGAATCCTGCTGGTGGTGTAGAAACAGCCAGACTTACCGTTCCGGAAAATCCATTCAGGCTTGTAAGAGTTACAACGGAAGATGCTGATGAACTCGATTGAGGTAGGGCGAGTCTGGAAGGGGTAGCGGAGATCGTGAAGTCTGGCGTTGTGGGCATAGCTTGCACTGCGTCTGCCATTGAAAGCCAAGTGTCGACAGCGGGGTCACTGAACGTCACAGCCAAACCGCTAACAGTGGCGTTAACGATGTCGTATTCGGCAGCGGTCGTTCCTGGTGGAGTAATTAGAGTGAAACCGGGGCCAGCAGCTGGAAAACAGCAAATGTTCCCATGAATGACCGACCCAATTATCATATCGTTGGGATTGCTGGTAGAGACTAATACAGATGTATCGCCACTATAACCGTTTGCAGAGCCTGGTAAGGCCGCGTTAGGGTCGAAGGGACTGTAAATGTTGGCCCCGCTCATTCCAAAACAATCAGATTGTTGTAGTTGTTACCGCAACCACTTATCGACTCAGTAACCATGTTGGAGGAAAGAGGATTTGCTGCTACAGCCCAGAATTCTTGAACTTGAGTCCGACCGGTGGGGTCTAAGAACATGCCGGACCTAGCCGCCTATGAGAGACCTGCAGTATCAGATAGATTGAATGTGCACGATGTCTGAAGGTCCAGTTGTTCGATCGCAAACGTGATGAGAATATCGTCCCCATGACTAGTGCTGATAGTTGCGGAGCAAGAACTCGTATAATAGGGGCAGCCATTTGCAGATGAACCGTCCAATCCCAACGAGGCTTGACCGGTCACCGCCCCCGCGGGTTTGACGGTTGAGGAGAGTGTCCCAGAGGCGAGAACAAAGAGGATCATTATCGTAATAATAATGTGCTTGCTCAACGACGGGTAGAATGCCCGGCGCGACGTCCTACTCATAGAATTTCGATAGAAACCAACTCCGTCGCGCTTAAAGACTTTTAGCCGGCATCGCCTCGTATTTCTATGGAAGCCGCAGACCTAATGCAGTTCCAGGCGCCTGGCTGATGCTTTGGATTTGCACTTCGTGGTAGTGGTTGAATACCGAATTTCGGGCAAGACCTAGAACTTGGAAGTTATGAAATGACTATTACGGGAAGTCTACCAAACTTGTCGGGAGTCAGACTTATCCGCAATCATTCAAGAACAGTATGGATTCCGTTGCGGACACTTTTCGGCGTTCCACGTAGATTACTCCTGGTCAAGAAGTTCAAAGAGCAGAAGAGTCAAGTTCACACTCTTGAAGAAGCTGTTGCCTTTGCATATGACTTCGAATACCACGGCGTGACGATTAGGCCGCTTCAGGTCAAAGAAGAAATCATGGCGTTAGTGAAGAATCTGCAAGACCTTAGTCCAAGGGCAGTGTTGGAGATAGGCACCTCTCATGGCGGAAGTCTGTATCTCTTTTGCATGACAGCCTCGCCTGAAGCGTCGATAATTAGCGTCGATCTTCGCGGTGGGGTCTACGGGGGAGGGTATTCTAGACTGAGGATTCCTCTGTATAAGTCATTTGCGAATGGAAAGCAAGAAATTCATTTGATAAATGGCAACTCACATGAAGACTCGACCCTAAGAAACGTCAAAGACATTTTGAAAGGAAGGCCTGTAGATTTCCTTTTCATAGATGGTGACCACACATATGCAGGAGTGAAGTCTGATTTCGAATTCTATTCTCAGCTAGTCAGGGGTGGCGGTATTATAGCTCTCCACGACATAGTTGAGCATTCAAAGGACAAGTCCGTTGAGGTCCAGAGATTCTGGCATCAGATTAGGGCAAGATACCATTACCAAGAGATTGTGAAGGATTCGAATCAGGGATGGGGAGGAATAGGACTAATCTATCAGAATCACGGATCAGACGCAATCAAGTGACATCCTAACCGCTCAGTTTGCTCGGAGGTTGCCTCCATTAATAGCCGTGCAGTCTCTGAGCCTTTTCCGAGGTCTCACCCGGAACGTCGCTTTCTACCACACTCCTGAATACCGGTGAGGAGAGTTCGGCGTAGACTCCAATGATGTCGGCGTCGAATTTTTCATGCAGGGAATAGAATTCTGCTGGGACGGTGACATTGTTATCAACAAATGCTAATGGCTGTACTTACCCAAGAATTCGGGGGTTGTATGTTTCCTAGATTCTCAGCCAGAGTTCCGGATGAGGTCAGGGTGCACGCACCACCGTTGTTGCGCAAGGATATTTCTCAAGCTCTGGTCCTAAGAGTAATGGTTTTCACTATCCCGTCTCTTAGAACAGTCTTTGCTTCGAAGCCAAGCTTCTTTCTGGAGTTCAGGAGGCTTGCGGTTCTTTTCCTGACTTCAAATTCGGGTAATCTCTTGGAAGCTCTAACCAGAACTATTTTAGAATCGGATCTTGTCGCGGATTTGACAATCTTGGCGAGACTGATGATTCGGGTTTGGATGCCTGTTGCCACGTTGAAAACTTCTCCCGAATACTTCGTCCTGCTTGCCAGGACGAAAGCCTCGACGACGTCGTCAATGTACGTGAAATCTCTGGTCTGGCGTCCGTCGTCATAGACTGTTATCTGCTCGTTTTTCAGGGCCTGGTTTATGAATCTGGCTACTACGAATCTCTCATCTTGACCTGGGCCGTATGCGTTGAATATGCGCAATGAAACGCTCTCGATCTTATCGCCGAAGGCTTTCAGATAGTGTTCGACTGCCAGCTTTGAAACGCCGTATGAAGACAGGGGGGAGGGGCTATCGGACTCGCTCATGGGAAGTAGCGCGCGGTTCCCATAGATTTCCGAGGAGGAAGCGTAGACTATCCTTTTGACGCCTTTCTCGACGGACGCTCTGACGAGGTTTTGTATTCCAATGAGTTCCGTGTCCATCACATCTATCGGATTGGCAGAGGCCTGTTCCACGCCTACGACGGCGGCTAGATGGAAGACCGTATCGGCGTCATATATCGCAGACTTTACGCTTTCATAGTCTCTTACGTCCCCACTATTGTCTTTGATGTCTAAGACGGATACTTCATGCCCGTCGCTCTTGAGCCTTCTGGTAAGATGTTGTCCTAGGAACCCGAGTCCACCTGTTATCAGCGTTTTCGTCTTTGAACCACCGTTTGCCTATTGTCCGTGATCCGGCCCTTCCGCTTTGTGGGTCGGGTTGCCAATTCTCTGACTTATGTAGGCGAAGAAAAGCGCTGGCCTGACCCTCACGATGGAGTGCGCTAAGACTCTCCAGAAACTGTCGTGAAGTTTCGCCCTCGCTCTGCCTTGCCTCTTCTGCCTTTCTATGGACTTTCGAATGCTGAACTTTTCCATGTGATAAGCTATCATCCTCTTGTATTGGACGACGGCGCTCGCCTTCCTCAGGATGTACGTGTCCTCATACTGTTCTGTCCAGGAGGGATATCCTCCCATCCCTTTGAGAAATTTCGTGGAGTATATGACAGCGCAGCCTCTGGCTCTCACACGGCTTAGACGGAGCCAGTAGGTTAGCGTTTCCCATGTTCTGTATATCTTGGAGCTTGGAAGAACTCTCGGAACTATGATGTCCGCGTCTGGATATTCCTCCGGTAGTTGGAAAAACGCTTCAGGAACGGACGTGTCGTCATCGACTATGGCTATGTGCGTGTAGCTGTCGAGGACCGGATTGACGATTCTCGCGACGCTCTCGGAGTATGTTTCCGGGGGCCTGAACTTCGGAACAACTCTCAAGACTTTCATTGTTCTTGTTCTCTACATATGAGACTGAAGGCTCCGATAACCAGCCGCAGAAAGAGGCGAAGGATAGCGGTCTCGATTTCGAGAGCCACTACGCCTAGGGCTGTCATTTCCTCGCTCTCTTTCGTATCATACGAGTGACGCTTTTTCAGGGTTGAAAGTCCTTGCTGCATTTGAGACTTCTTCAGTGTGGGGCTCTAGGTAGGCTCAAGATTCCTTAAGGACAGGTGTAGTACATAAAAATGAGTCAGGGTGCATGACGGCTAGGTCGAACGTGAATAGTTTGGAGCTTGGACCATCTGGTAAAGCGGGCTCTTCGAGTGACACATCCTGATGGAAGATAGATTCTTCTTGATTCCTGAGCAACCCTCGCCATCAATAATACCCGCGACGTAGGCAACATCCTTCTCGTCGATTTCCTCAGACGCATCATGTTCAACTCTGCTAAACTATGTATAGTGGTCAAAATTTATCCGATTAACGGGCCTATTCTCGAGAGTACGCGCTGAACTGACAATTCGAGACCACTACTCGGATATCGGAAATATCAGCAATGTCTCCTGTCCGCAATCTAGAGTGTTTTCGTAGGTCACCAATGGCGGGTGGTGATAACATTTCATGGGTCAAACTGATAGTCGGGAACGCATTGACAAGTTTGCGAGGAATGGACGGTGAATCCGTGAATCTAATCAAGACAAGCCCTCTATACAGCCCGGGCGGGGCTTGGGAGCTAAGAGATTACGGGGTTGAAGGGAAGGTTGGGCTGAGCAAACCTACCAAGAATATGTCGACCACATTCTTGCCATGCTTCAAATGCTATTCGTGCGCAGGAATCAAGTCTATGGAATATTTTTCTGTCTGGGGTTGCCTATCATCTGGCCTCTAAGGAGACTCTCGGCTTTGGCGAGGACAAGATCGAACTCCTCCTTATCCTGCGTTGTAAGTGCGTTCTGCTCCCGCATTACTTTTGCCAATCCCTTGGCCGTCAGAACCATCAGCGGTAAGAAGACCTCCCGCTCCTTTCCCGGAATCACCTTGTACACGTATGGGTTAGCTTCAGTTGAAAGGGAGGCATCTGCAGCATAGGCTCCGGTTCTCTTCACGTGAAATAGCCCCAGAAGAATGGCGGTCGGCACGGAAATAAGCACACCGAATATTGCGAAAACTGTCAAGGAGTAGAAGACGACCTCCAGATACTTGTTGCCGACCACTGCGAGCTTGTAGATTACGACCAAATTGCCAGCATAGCCCATAAGCAGGGCGATATACGTGCCATATCCTGCCCTGAAATAGAACCAGCTTCGCCAGATTGACCTTATCAACCAGTGGAATAATTTCATGGGGCTGCTGTGGGCCTCAAGGTATATCAATGTCTTTCCGGAAAGCGGGACGAGAAGTTACTGGATATCGCATTCGCGAGTCGCCTTCTGGTTACAGCGAGTAGCTAGTCCAACATTGACTCACCCTTGCATTGAGAGCGTTTGGGGTTTTCTACGTGACCATACGTTTCAATTTCGGGATCATGGAGAGCTTTCTCCTCAGATAGGTTGCATCTTTGCGGCTTATACCGGCCGGAAGCCGGACAACCGTTCTGAAGATGAAGGCGAGAAACGGCATGACCCCGAAATATCTGAATTGTATATATGCGAAGTAGACTTGCCAGGGTGAGATCTTCACCACGGTGGACGCGGAACCGTGTCTGACGTGATATACAACACTCTTAGGACAATATACTATTCGCCATCCCTGTCTGGCTGCTCGAAGGCAGAACTCCATGTCCTCGCAGTATAGGAACATCTTCTCGTCTAGAAGACCCGATGTTTCAAAAACTCTTCTCTTCACAAGGACCGAAGCGAATGTGCAAGTCTTCAGTTCGGTCTCAGAATCATACTGGCCCCTGTCGACTTCTAGAGCCCCTCTATCGCCGGGCATATAGACCCCGTATACGAAAGTGTATCGATGACCTGTGCTATCGAGGAGTCCGTTTGGACGAAGGGTTTTTGATTGAACGACACCTATCTTGGGATCCGATTGAGCTGTCTCGATGAGCTTTTCGAGCCAACCTTCAGTTACCCAAGTATCAGGATTCAAGAGAACAATGTAGTCGCCTCGGGCTTTGCGTATGAGTAGGTTATTCGCTCTTGCAAAGCCCAAGTTGGGATTAGGGGGACTGTTGTCGTGAAGAAGGACCTCATAATCACTCGTGTGCTCGCGAATGCTCTGCAAGCACTTTTCCAAAAGGTCCGGGACCTTATAATTGACGATTATGATGCTTGTCTTCAAACTGAAGATTCAGGACACGGGATTGCTTTAATCCTTGAGTTCTAACGACGTAGGCTGTCGAACTGTCTGCAACCTCACAATGAACTCTTGAAAATATCATTCATGAACAGGTGATCTATAGATGAGGATTCTGGTTGTTCATCCTAGAATGAGTATCATGGGAGGCGGTGAACGTGTCGCCATTCACTCAATGCTTGCTGGAATGAATATGGGACACGAGGTCACGCTTTTGTCAGAAGAATTCGACGTTCAGCGGTTTGAGGATTTTTTTGGATGCTACGGGTTATTTGAAAAGGTCCGGCAGCTCTCTTACCCAGAGTTCAAACCATTGGTTCGATCGTGGGCTCTTCTTTACCAGAGATTATATTACTACCAGAACCAATTTCGAAAGGTTCTGTCAGGAAAAAAACAGTTCAGTCTAGTTCTCGGGACTCAAGATGTTGGATATGTTCCGAGTATCCAAGCCCCGATAATTCAGTATTGCTATTTTCCTGAATACTTTAGGCATCTGCAATCCGCGCCATCATCGCCCCTGTGGAGGCTATACTATTCGCCAGCCAGACTTTTTTATCGGAACCGGGCTAAACACGTAGACAGGTTCCTTGCTGTCTCCGATTATTCACGAGACTTTGTGAGGCAAATCTGGTGCAGGGACTCGGCTACCCTCTATCCGCCATGCCCCATAGAGCTCTACAAGTCATCCAACAGCGATCGGGAAGACATAGCGATAGCGATTGGCCGGCTAGTGCCTGAGAAACGATTTCATCTTCTCGCAGAGATAGCTCGGAAACTTCCGAAGACTCGATTTATGATAATCGGAAGCGTAGAAAACACAGATGACCCTTACTATAAGTCTCTCGAAAGGAATGCGCCCCCCAACCTTTCGATGGTCTTATCACCGCTAAGAAAGGTAAGAGACGTTGTTTCAAAGGCAAAAGTCTACGTCCACTGCGCTGAGAACGAACACTTTGGAATCACGATTGTCGAGGCAATGGCCGCAGGCTGTGTCCCGGTCGTGCATGACAGTGGCGGTCCACGTGAAATAGTGACCGAGGATGTGGGATATCGATGGAGGAATACCGACGAGGCTTCTCAACTAATCTCGAAGGTTATGGGGAACGAAACGTTGCGGGCTCGGCTTTCTCACCATGCTTCGACACGAGCAGAAGTGTTCAACACGAAAGCTTTCGAGTCGTCTCTTGCGAGTACGTTGAAAGAATATGAGGTGTGAGGGTTATAAGATTACTTCGGATGCAAGGCTCCACTTGAACGCCTCCTCAGGTATAGATACCCCAAAAGAAGAGCCCATGCGAATCCAAACGTGACTATGGATAGATCACGGATCCCCTGAAGGAAGAGATCGAAGAAAACAATCAGCCAGAGTGTTCCGAGCAGGCCATAATAGATATAGTTGTGTTGATAGAAAAGCCCGCGGCCAGTGTCCCCGAACGCGTGCAACGGCAGACCTATCGGCAGCTTGGCGATTGGCGCAATGATTAGGAACCACCAGGCGATGGGTCCCAAGACAACAATCCAGTCTATCGTTACATTCCAGGGAGCGCGAAGGAGTTGGAAAGTACCTATGAACAGGTAAGCGGCGAATCCTAAGAGACCCAAGGTCTGGCTTAGCCAGAGAAAGAGGCTGTCAACGAGCGCGAGTGCGATCATCCATCTTCGACCGTCATAAGCGGCAAGTTTGGCGAAAGGTAGATTGATTCCATACCAGACTAGGCCATAAGGCGCATTCCCTTCGACCTTGACCTCGCCACTAAGAACCCGCCGAATCCTTTGCAATCCTGACATGATGGCCGGCTGCACATCGTGCGGGAGTGGACGGATGGCCATCCAGAACGTTCTTACCGCCGTGACGATTGCTATCGTTGCAATTATCTCCCAAGTCATCACATGGACCTACATTGGCAAGTAGAAGGAGGGCTTAATTCAAGATTCTTGGTTCTGGAAAGGGAATTATGAACTTTCCGCCTAACTTGAGGTAATCCTGCTCCTTCTGAACAATTTCATCCTTGAAATTCCAAGCTAGCAGAAGGGCGTAATCAGGCTTTGATTTTCTCAATTCGTTTGGCGAAACTATGGGGATGCGTACTCCTGGAACGAATCTGCCCTGCTTCAAAGGGGTGGTATCGGTAACGAAGTCGAGCACAGACCTGTCTATGGAGCAATAGTTCAGCAGGATTGTCGCTTTAGCGGGAGCCCCGTAACCAACGATCTTCTTTCCTTCTTTTTTCAGCCTATGAAGCATCTCTAATAACTCAGTCTTGATGGAGTAGACGTGGTTCGCAAATTGTTGAAGCGCTTGAAAGCTTGCTCCTCCTTCTTCGTTGAGGAATGCTTTCTTGAGCACGTCAGATCGCTTCGGGAATGCATGAGTATGCGAGGCCAATCCTCGTAGAGTACCTCCATGGATTTCTGGGAAATGTTGCAGGTCGATCAGCTCTAGGTTGTGACTCTCCAATACTCGTGCTAGAGGCTTGAACCCAAAATAAGAGAGATGTTCATGATAGATGATGTCGAAATTATAATTGTGCATGACATCGACCACCCAGGGGACCTCGAACGCAAAGAGCCCTTGGGGGGCCAGAAGCATGGATACTGTTTTTATGAATCCATTCAAGTCGTTGACATGCGATACCACATTGTTTGCTGTTACTAGTCGTGACTGATTTCTCCCAATTCGTTCCACCGTTTCCGGTCCAAGATATTCGTTAAGGGTGGGTATCCCTTCTTCTATAGCTCGGCTTGCTAGGTTGTGGGCTGGCTCTATGCCCAAGACCCGTGTGCCACGTTGTTTGAAGGCTTTCAGGAGGGTACCGTCGTTACTTCCTACGTCGACCACCAGATCCTTCGAGTTCAGAGAGAGTCTCTTGGTCAGTTCCTCGGAATAACGATCGAAGTGAAGCAATGTCGTTCTGGCAGTGGATGTTAGGAAGACGTAATCGTCAAACATCTCTTTCTTGTCGACTACGTCAAGGAGTTGAATGAGCCCGCAATTCTCGCAGCGAAATACTCTTAGCGGGTATAATGGATCAGGGGTCGGGTCGCTGGCACGCTGAGGCGACAGGAACGAGTTCGCTAGAGGGAGTCGACCCAGGTCGAGGCCAAGTCTCAGCTGAGAGCTACCGCAAGCTCTGCACGCTGATAGTTTCGAGATAACCATCATCATTGTTGGGTCGTTTCACAAGGTGAGATCATTTGAGGTTCGATCATTTGAAAACGTCTTTGATCCATTAGCAAGGTTGATCAGACATCAAATTAGATTCTGTATTGTTTGCTGGAATACGATTAGATGCTTTTTAATAAACACGGCTCGGATCCCAAGTCATGCTACCAGGCGTTAAGGTTCAGGACATCAACAAATCGGTCGACGAACGCGGTTTCTTTGCAGAAATAATGAGAGAAGACTGGAGGTCGCTATTAGGAGAGGATAGAGTCGTCCAGGCGAACATTTCCTTTACATATCCTGGGACGATCAGAGCTTGGCACAGACACGAGAAAGCCCAGGTGGACTACCTGATTGTCCTGAAGGGCACGATGAAGATATGCGCCTACGACGATGAGGAAGACTCCCCGACTCAAAAACAATTATCGGAAATCATCGCAAGTGGCGAGAAGCTTCAGATGGTTCGAGTGCCGGGACACTATTGGCACGGTACCAAGACGCTAGGGCCAAAACCCTCGTTTACGCTGTACATGGTGACTCGCCTCTATGATGCCGGTAACCCTGACGAACAGAGAAGGCCGTGGAATGACCCTCGGATTGTCGATCCGAGGACGTCGAAACCTTTTGACTGGAACTCGGCGCCGCACAAATAGTCAAGAAAACTCGGGGAGAAATCGAGTCTATGGCTTCCACTTACAGACTTTCTGAAATTTTCTGGAATTAGGGAGCATTGGAGGTGGGGTTTCCTAGGGTGGGCGGGTCTTATAATCGGTTCCACTGCCTCATTTTTAGTATGTCAGAACCCACTCACGCTTTATTCTGGGAAAGGCGAGGTCTCGAAAATAGTGGGCCTTCCGGCCGCTGATCGGAGCGAATAGGAAGTGATGGTTCAGACTGACTTTGCAACCATGTGCTAGCGAGTCTGGATGAATCTTCCAAAGATGGGCCCTTACGATGCGGGTCTTTATGGCACCCCAGACTATCATGGGCTGAAGGATCGAGATTCCCCAAATCGCTTCCCTCTTGAAGCCGTCATCATACGGAAACCTAATTTCGCCGTGACTTGAGACCCTACGTATTTCTCTCAAAGCTTGATGTGGATTCTTCAAGTGTTCCAAGACATGCCAACAACGAGTAAACTCAAATGAAGCATCTCGAAAGGGCAGGTTGTGAGCATCGGCAATCACGTCTGGATGCGAGGGTGCACCTGTCTGAGTCCTGAAGGAAATGTCAACCTTGACATTTCCCCAGGGGTCGTTCGCGCATCCCAGATTCAGGGTAGTCAAGCTAAACGGTTCCCCTTCGAACCCGCAAATCGAGTATTCATGCAAATAGTCGATGAATAGTCAAATTCAATTTGACTAATTTGCGAAGTCTTTGCAATTGTATTCTGCCCCAACCGGGCAATGATCATAAGGACATGGGATAACGTGAATACCATGAGAGATCTCGACCCAGGCTTCAATAGTTCATGGAAGCCCCAAACTAAAAAATGACACGGTAAAATCATGGCGAAACCTGGCAAAACCTCAAGCGAATCCCCAATCGCCCGACAGCTAGGCATGGTTTCAATATTGATCGTCACGTGGAATTGCAGAAATGAGATTATGACTTGTCTCATGTCGCTGGCCAGGCTGAAGGATCTTCCTATTGAAATAGAAACTCTGGTAGTCGACAATGGCTCAATGGATGGTACTGTCGAGTACCTTCAAGAAAACGAATTGACCTTCAAGGGTATAGGGCTGAGGGTAGCGTACAATTCGGAAAATGTGGGTCTATCAAGGGCCACAGACCAGGCGTACCAGAGAGCAAGAGGAAATTGGATCTTGCTATGCAACCCTGACGTTGCCTTTAACAGAGGGTTCCTGGAATTATTGCGTTACGGAACCTCTCACACGGATGCAATCATGACGACAGAGATGGTTCACGAAAACGGGAGGGCCCAGAGGGTAGTCACGAGGCGTTTTCCCACCGTCACACGAGTCTTCTTCGACTTCGGCTATGTAGGGTCTTTTCTAGATGGGAAGCTGATGAACCATCTCGTCCGACGAAGATACACCTATCAGGACGAGAAATTTCCTGAAACAGTTTCCGTCGAGTCACCAGGAGCAAGCTTTCTGCTTCTAAACCGTCGCGCGATTGAGAACCTCGGGATCATCTTTGACCCCCGTTTTCCCGTCTGGTGGAACGATGTAGATCTTGCCAAGAGGGCTGAAAGAGCAGGAATCAAAAGAATCCTGATCTCTAGCGTTAAAGTGGAGCATCGTCAGGGTCATGGAGGTGTACTACAGATGGAGAGCGCAACGAGAAGGTATCTCTTCTGCAGGAGTATGATCCTATACGCTCGTAAATGGAATATGCGTCCGAACCTTCTGCAGTTCCTCTTCGTTGTCGATGCCATTCTTGGGCTCCCTCTATCCACGGTGGTGAGGCAGATCAGGAACCGCGGCTTTAGGGTGGCGATAAGGAAGTCACTTCAAGACTCGGCATTGCAAATGAGAGGTGTAATCAGTGTGTAAGGAAGTAACGCCGAGAACAACCAAATTCTTCTTTCCTCGCCTTCGGATATGCATATTCATGCGGACGTATGTTTCCCGCTCCGACGCTGCTCATCCGAACCAGCAGGCATTCGATTCAATGGTCATTGGACTTGAACTGGGCCTGCTTCTTCATCTCCATCAATCCCTCCTGCGCAGTTAGAAAGCGCATTTTTAGGGTCTTCTCTGCCTTCTCGACTCTGAGGCAGCAATTCTTTGGCCTTTGGGCGACCTGATCGAATTCACTGCTAGAGACAGGTTGCACAAGATCAGGCGGGTATCCGAAAGTGCGAGCCAACTCTAGGGCAAACTCGTACCTGTTGAGACATGATCTCCCCGCGGTATGAAATATCCCATTTTCGGTTAACCTTGCGAGTCTGAGGAGTGCGTGAGCCAAATTGTCTGCAAAGGTGGGGGAATTATACTGGTCTCTAATCGCCCTAAGGAGCTCACTCTTAGCTAGCTTGTCTAGAACAAACATTCCAAAGTTCATCGCCTTCGTCGAACCGGATGGTGTTCCACCAGCCCGAACCTGCCAACCATAAACGACGCTGGGCCTAGCAATCGCGTAGCTCGAGAGCTGAGAAACACTGGTTTCAGACTCCAGTTTGGTCTTCGAATAGTAGTTGATCGGATTCGGTAGATCGTCTTCAGTATAGCGGCCGCGCGTTCCATCGAACACCGAGTCGGTCGAAACGTGAACGAGTCTGCTGCTGTTCTGTTGCGCCGCCCTAGCTAGGTTCCTAGGTCCGCCAACGTTGACCCTTTCAGCTTCTTCCTTATGAGTCTCACAATAATCTACATTTGTCAGGGCCGCGACGTTGATTATCGCAAGAGGATGGATTTTGGCCACTAAAGCCAGAGTGGCCTCTAGGTCCGTTATGTCGAGCTTTGCAGAGTTTGGAAAGTCCGAGGGTCTGGCGTTATGTGTGTTATATGTCTCAAATTCATAAGCATGAGCCAAAGAGGCGATTTTCGATCCGACTAACCCAGTGGAACCAACGACGAGAAGCTTGTCCAAGAGCGAAACACAATGAAAGGATGAATGCCTTTTCAAGCTTGAGTGAAAGTAAGCGGGTGGCTGAAAGTGCTATGACCGGAATGATAGAGGCCACCGTTATTTGACGGATGAGATCGTTGTAACTGGAGGTCTAGGTTTTATCGGAAGCAATTTCATTCATTATCTGCTTCGATCCTCTCGTAAGAACTTCAGGGTCACTAATATCGATAACGAAAGTCTTGGAAGCAACCATGCAAGTCTTCAAGACATTAGCGAAGACAAGCGTTATCATTTCGTCAAAGGGGACCTCGCCGACTATGAGTTCACTCGGCGAGTCGTGAAGAATGCTAACATAATCGTGAACTTTGCAGCACAGACTCACGTCGATAGGAGCATTGCGAACGCGGAGCCGTTCTTTGAGAGCAACGCTAGGGCAGTCTTCAACCTTGTTAGAGCCGCTAATGAGGCGAACGTTGACAGGGTAGTGCATATTTCGACGGACGAGGTCTACGGATCGATCGACCATGGGTCTCTTGACGAAGAGAGCTCCCTCAATCCGTCCAGCCCTTACTCAGCAACCAAAGCCGCGGCTGACCTATTCGTGGGTGCCTGGACCGCGACTTACAAGCTTCGGACAGTTATTCTTAGGTGTACGAATAACTTCGGCCCGTGGCAACACCCTGAGAAGTTCATTCCTAAAGCCATCATCAGATCCATACAAGGAAAAAGTATTCCAATCTATGGTGGAGGAAGACAAATCCGAGATTGGATATATGTGGATGATTTCTGCGCCGCAATAGAGCTCGCGATAGAGAAAGGAGATGGGGGGCAGATCTACAACATTTCGGCCGGAAATGAATTGTCGAATAGAGATCTCGCGCAACGTTTGCTTAGGCTTCTCGATATTCCCTCAGCCGAGTTAGTTGAAGTTGATGACAGGCCGGGACACGATTTCAGATACAGCCTGAACTCCGAAAAGGCACGCCGCCAGCTCGGATGGAAGCCCGCAATCGAATTCGACGCCGCATTGACGAGAACTGTGAATTGGTACCGTGAACACACGTCTTGGTGGAGGCGTCTGGCGACTGAGAAGGTTCTCTCGGAGCTTCCATGGAAGGAAAAGTGGTGAATTTCTGTCCACTTGGCGGCTGTCAGAAGGGGAGGTGGAAAATGCCCGGCGGACGAGTATGGTTCAAAGTGTAGTTACAAGAGGGCTCCGGAAAATAAGGAGAGGAATTGTTCCGAGCAGCCTGCCCATTTCCACCAACTTGGAAAATGGCGAATTAGTCACCTATGAATGCCCATGGACAAGACGCTCGGTGGCAGGACCACCGGTCCACATCCGTGCTCCTCCTTATGGGGGGCGCGAGAGATGCCCAATTTCCGAAAGCAAACAGCTTCGAAAACGCTGAGCCGCTCGCGACAATCCGAATACTATATCAATATCTCGTGGGAGACTCCGATTGAAGATTCGATGCAGAAGCGAATCGCCCTTTTACCAATTATTTGGGGCTCATACGGCCTCGGAGAAGTGGTAATCGTCAACTATCTCCTAGGACCAATACTCAACAGCCTCCCCACCATTCCCAACGATAAACCGATAGGAGGCTCATATTTTCCCGTTCTGTTTTTCAACATGGCTGCCCTGTTGGCAATGATTGGATTCAGTCTTTGGGCTCTAGGTGTATGGACGATTGATCTAGCCAATCCGAAGGCGAGAAGGGACATAGCAGCCGTAGGAGTCATGTTCGCAAGTGGCCTCCTGGTCTTCTACTACGCGATATTCCTCTTTCCTCTCGCAATTTCATTAGTGTATTTTCTGGCGACGAACATAGAGTAACCTTGATTGAATTCTGCGACAGTCCTCGTCTGCGCACATAATGAAGCGGACTACATAGGCGACTGTCTAGAATCAATTCTAAAACAAAAAACCACCGCCGGGCTAATCATCGTCGTTGCAGATCGATGCACCGATCGAACAGTGGATCTTGCGAAGCATCAATTGGAGGGACGCTTATCCCTAATGAACAGGCTCGTTTCATTCTGGGAACTACCTACACATTCTCTCCTTTGGGAGAACAGCCACGTGGAGGGGCCCGAGCTATCTCGATGGAGGTTCTCAAGGCAGTAGGAGGATTCAGAGATGTCTACGCGTGGAGACCGACCTTGACCTACGGCTCCGGAAAGCGGGCTTCAAGGTGAAGCTCGACAAAGGAGCAATTGCGTTGCATCGACGACGGATGACACTTGCTAAATCTATCGCTTATCAAATACAAGCCGGACGAGCGCGAAAGGAGCTTGGTATTTCTCCAGTACGAACTCTGCTGCACTCGATCATCAGAACGCGCCCTTTCGTTTTAGTAGGATATCTCACCATGTGACCAAGCCGGTTAACGCCGCCCCAAAGGCATCGGGGCTAGAGGCTCACAAAAGTGCTTTCGCCCACCACGAATTTTCTTCCTGCCGACCGATGAGCGGGATCTGAAACAATCCGTGAATTCCTTCCGATGATGCTATCCGTAATCCGTTCCCTACAATTCACTAAGGTTCCGTCGAGAACGATGCTGTTCTGAACCTCGGCGCCAAGAATCTTTACTCTGTTCCCAATGGAGGTATAGGGTCCGACGCGTGCCCCGTCTCCGATCTCAGAATTCTCGCCTACGATGACGGGTCCGCGCAGTGCTGTGTCAGTGTGTACGATGGACCCCTCGCCGACCTCCACGTTTCCCGAAACGGAAACGCCCTTCTCGATTTTGCCCTCGACGAGTGGTTTCAAGTCTTTCAGTACAAGCTGGTTGGCTTCCAAAATGTCCTCTGCCCGTCCCGTATCTTTCCACCAGCCTGACACCTCGTGATAGCGAATCTTTCCCCCCATATCCAACAGCTCTTGTATCGCATCGGTGATCTCCAACTCATTCCTCCAACTCGGCTTCAGCTTCTCAATGGCCGCGAATATGCTAGGCCGGAAGAAGTAGACTCCCGCCAAAGCAAGGTCGCTAATGTATTCCTTCGGCTTCTCCACTAGCTTAACGATTTTTCCGTTCTGTATCTGGACGACGCCAAACCTGCTCGGATCCTTCACCTTGGTCAATACAACAGTCGCGTCAGAGTCTGACTTGAGGAATTCCTCCCCTAGTTCAGGAACACTGTCCTTCAACAAGTTATCGCCAAGGTGCACCACGAAGGGAGAGTCTCCCAGAAAGCCGCGTGAGATCAGGACCGCGTGGGCTATGCCTTTCGGGTCAGGCTGGTCGATGTATGTGATCTTGACGTTATACTTTGAACCGTTTCCGAGAGCGTCCACTATGCCTTCTTGTAGGGGTCCGAGGATGACTCCGATCTCTTTGATCCCTGCGGCTCTGATCTGGTCGAAGCCATACATAAGCATCGGCTTGTTGGCGATGGGAAGCATGTGCTTGTTTCCCGTATAGGTCAAGGGACGGAGTCGGGTACCATGCCCCCCGGCGAGCAGTAGTCCCTTTAGATTCGTCAGGTAGCCATGCCTCCAGAGTTGTGTGCACTTATCGCATCAATAAATGAGTTGATGTTCGCGTATGGCTTGCCATTACAAAACAAGAAGCACTCTCTCCGTTAGACTCGGGAGGCTCGGAACCACCCTCAGGCGAGGCCGCTCATCGACCGAAGCTACAAGGCCTAAGTGTGTGTCGAGACGCTGCCTAAACAGGGTCGACGCTGAGGACACTAACGGAGTAGACTCCCGGGGCGTCTGATTTGAGGAAAATAGCTAGCGTGACTTGCTGAGGCGTGTTCCAGCCTTGACTTTGCCAGATCGATACAGGGTCCATCCTCACGGTGTTCCAGGCAGATGCCTCTGTAGGAACGACGACGGTAGTGTTGGATGAGTATGTGGCTATGCTTCCCTGGTTCGTCCGGTTCGAGAAAACGAAAAACAAGATGTGAGTTCCGTCTGTCACGCTGGCGGCGAACATGACATTCGCCGCAACGCTCTTCGTGCCCTGAGGCTCGAAGTTGATGTTTACGCTGG
>Ga0209157_1001451_pt1 | contig 19736 bp, 20 predicted proteins | sample GraSoiAngelo_135_FD_185892 | JGI IMG/M metagenome (GOLD analysis project Ga0209157, IMG submission 185892) | Grasslands soil microbial communities from the Angelo Coastal Reserve, California, USA - 14_0929_05_40cm (SPAdes) (version 2) | ecosystem: Environmental > Terrestrial > Soil > Grasslands ...
GTATTGCGCAGAAAACGTCTTCCCATTTTTTTCAAATTGCGCAGCTACTGTCCAGTAGGGGTTGGGAACGTGCAGCCTGATTTCCAATTCCCTGTCGACTACAAATGCAAGGGTCGGTCCCTGCACCCTGCCAATTGAGAGGTTGCGGTATCTTCTGGCTGTCTTGAGCGACTGGGCAAGTGCCCTTGATAAGTTGACGCCGTAAATGAAATCAAGCATGTGACGCGACCGTCCAGCCTCTGCAAGGCCGCTGTTTGGTTTCACAAGGTTGGCGAACGATTCCCTAATTTCGTCGTCAGTCAGGGTTGAGAATTTTGCTCGTAGCGCTTTTTCGTACTTGCCGCCACACGCGTACTGCAATATGCTATGGCCTATCACTTCGCCTTCTTGGTCGTAGTCGCACGCGTGTACAAATACCGACGCGTCTTTTGCAATATCAGAAATGACCCTGATCGCTCTAGCCACCCTTGGGTTCTTGACATTTGGTGCCCACTCTAGATCAAGCACTGGATAGACGCTTCTGTTCCTAGTCGCATCAGCCACACCGTAAAGGTGGCCAAGCGCCGTGCAAACTTTGTAATGCCGCCCATCACTTGTCACGTCAAAAACCGAAATGCCTGCCGGCCTTGATTCCCTTGCGTCGCCAAGCGCCTGCGCAATCCTCCTTGCAGCATCAGGCTTTTCGCAGACAACAAGCGTGTACAAACATTTCATTTTGCAATTTTGCTCATATTAACCCGATCATTTAGTAGGCTACACAATGCCCTTGATTCTTCTGCTGCAACCGTAATCAAGCTATTTATAATACAAAACGCCAATTTTCATGAGATGACTAACAGTAAAGTCTGCGTCCTTGGCGCCGGAAGCACAAAATATGGAAAATTGAATGAAAACATCATCGAGATCGCACTAAGTGCGGCCAAGGATGCCATCGAATCAGCCGGGATCACCCCAAAGGAGATCCAGGCAGGTTACATCTCGAATGTATTCGGGGTTGCCGACAAGCAGGTCCACATGGCGCCTGTCATCATGAGCAACCTTGGCATCTCCCACGTTCCTGGGCTTACAATTGAATCAGCGTGTGGCTCAGGCTCTGTAATGTTTAGAGAAGCGTACGCCAACGTGGCGGCTGGCTTTTACGACTGTTTGCTTGCGCTTGGGGTTGAAAAAGTAACGCACACAGGCACGGTGCACAGCACGACTTTGTTCTCCTATTGCTCTGATTTTTTCTATGAAGGTGGCAACGGCGCGTCTTTCCCCGGGCTTTTTGCTTCTATGGCTCGCGCATACATGAACACGCACAAGGCAACTGAAGAGGATCTGGCAAACGTCGCGGTCAAGAACCACGACAACGGCCTCTTGAACCCAAAGGCGCACGTGCACAAGAAAATCACAGTAGACGACGTTTTGAAATCGCCAGTGGTTGCTTCGCCATTGAAATTACTTGACTGCTGCCCGTTCTCTGACGGTGCTTCCGCGACAATCCTCTGCAGCGAAGAGTTTGCAAAAAAAAGCGGCAGGCCATACATGGAGGTAATCGGCTCTGGCAGGGGCGCTTCGCCGGCAGCTGTTCAAGGCAGAGAAGACATTACCACGATCCCGAGCACAGTGGCTGCGGCAAGGCAAGCTTACAAGATGGCCGGCGTGACCCCGAAGGACATCAACTTTGCCGAAGTGCATGACTGTTTCACGATTGCAGAGATCATCGACATTGAAGATCTTGGATTTTTCCCCAAGGGTAAGGCTGCCCACGCGGTCAGGGACGGAGCCACGCGCCTCAAGGGCGAAATTCCAGTCAACCCATCCGGCGGATTAAAGTCAAAGGGCCATCCGATCGGCGCAACAGGTGTCGGCCAGGTAGTTGAAGTGTTTGAGCAATTCACAGGCAAAGCCGGAGAGCGCACCGTGCCAGGTGCCAAGATCGCGCTTACACACAACTTTGGCGCCACCGGCGCAAGCGCCGCGGTCCATATATTCAGAAAAGTTGACAGGAAATGATGGAGAAATTGTCAGCGCAGGAAAGCACTCATCAAAAATTCATCGAGGCTGCGAACAGGAAAAAGATACTTGCGCACAAATGCACTAATTGCGGCCACCTGATGTTGGAGACGGTGCTCTTTTGCGAGAAATGCTCTGGCAGCAAGTTCGAGCACGCAGAGCTTGAAGGCACCGGAACAGTGGTTACATATACAATCCAAGCAGTTGCGCCTGAGGGCTTTGAGGACGCCGGCTCGTATGCATGGGTCGTATTCAAGATAGACAATTCTCACTTGAGAGCATCAGGATTTTTGCCAGGTATCAAGACCCCTGCGGAGCTGCCGATAGGCACTCGGGTGAGAGTGGCAGGCTTTGATCCTAAGCATGGCCTGATGCTCCAGAAATAGTGCCTGTATGTAATACTGCACACCTAACTTTCTCTTATATCCTCAACACGCGTCTCTACCATCGTGTACATGTTTGAATCCAAGGTTTACGAATGCCAATCTTGTAGCCAGTTCTTCTTCTTCAAACTAGATGCCGACGATCACACGAGCAAGACTGGTCACGCCAAATTCAAGGTGATTGATTGGACATCACCGGCACAGCCGTCGCCTAGGATCAACAGGGCCGGCAAGACGCCGATCTAGCGTAGCAGCAGTTGCGCGTTTTGTAAAAAACTGTCAAGGAAACTTCTCTTATTCCAGTTATTGCAGGCTGCTAGTATGCTATCGGCGGACGTAGTTTGCGGCAAGTGCGGCTCAATCATTTATCAGATGCGAATGCTCAAGTCAGTCAAAGACGCTTTGCGAGCGACAAACAGCCACTGCCCCGTGTGCGCCGCAGCACTCAATCCCGGCGACTTTGCTATCGCTGTTAACAAGCGCTAGTTCAGGCGGTCGTGCTTGCGGAAGCCACCATAGTATGCGAGCGCCGCGATCGCTATTGCAACCAAATACCACGCGGGTACCACAAAGCTGCCAACGTCTATTGCGCCCAGGTGCATCGAGGTCCAGTCTGTCGATTGCATCAATAGCCCACCTTTCGGGTCGCTCTCAAGCGGCACAGCCCACCTGTTGACAAACCATGCAAAATCTTCGACAACTATCGCTGTGATGAGGTTGGCAATGCCCACGAATGCCGCTTTGACACGCTTATGCCGGCCAAGCAGCTTGAATAACATGTCATCCCACAGCGCAGCAAAGCTGATGAGAACAAAGATGAAAAGCATTGGAAATAGATGATATTGATACATGTTTCCAATAATCGGCTCAGTCTCCCTGCTTCTATCGAAATTCGAATCGGTGACCACGACCTCTCCGTTTGAAATCTGGAGCGCCGGGTCCTTGATGTAATAGTATTCGAGGTGGGCAAAGCTGATACCAAACACGACTCCAATGATCGCGGTTGAGATGAACTCGATCTTGCGCGCACCAAGATGTCTCGCAATGTGCTCTCTCTTTGAGAGACGATTGCGATCCTCGTCTGCCACCATCTCGACTATGTATATTGTGTATCACTTTTAAAGATACAATTTTTTTCGTAGCTCAGCTTTATAGCAGCTTTTGGTCCATAGACGTCAACACAGGGAGTTTTCCAGCTTTGCTTAGCGGATTGGTAGTAGATGGCAGGAGGAGACAAGCGCAAGCAATTCATGAGCCAGATCACCAAGGCAACCGGCGTAGTCTATAACCAACTTGGACGTCTCACGATGCTCGAGAAAAAGCTTGCGTCAATAGAGGCGTACTACTTCGAGCAGATAACCTCGAACATCAAGTCGGGCAACAACAGCCGTGCCAAGATGCTCGCAACTGAACTGAGTAACTTGAGAAGGCTGCGCCGAAGTACGCAACACACTAACATCGCGCTTGAGGCTATAGTGATCCGGTTCAGTACAATAAACGAGTTCGCTATGATCCTCGACACCATCGACCCGACGATTGATATGATAAAGGGAATCCAGACGGAGCTGAGCAAGGTGATCCCAGCTGCCAGTGTGGCACTCTCCGAGGTCTCAACGGTGACCACGGACCTGCTGCTAAACGTAAACGTCAAGGCAGACGCCAGGATCTCGACTCCTGTGGACGCAGACGCCCTTTCAATCCTTAATGAGGTCGAGGGCATGCTGGAGAACGAGGCAAAAGCCAAGCTCCCCGAGGTGCCAAGCAACATCCCGACTCAAAAGCACGAAGCGCCTGCCGAAGAGACAAGGGTATTGGTTGAAAGCTAGACAATAGTTGACTTATTGGTCAAGCCCAAGTAGGGCCAATCGTACTCTTAGTGAAAAATATTTTACAAAGTAGTTTTAATCATTTACCTTGATAACGGGGTGCAATGGAACAAGTGAGTCTTGATTCTCAACTAAAGGATTCCAAGAAAGGCGGGGTCTTAGAGTCTGCTTCAAAGCGCGTTAGAATGATTTTCTCAGTAATGGCAAGCCCGAACAGGATCGACATACTGCGTATTCTCAATACAAAGGGGCCGCTCACATACTCCGAGCTCAAGGCTCTGGCCGGCTTTAAGTCAAAGAAAGAGTCAGGCAAGTTTGCGTACCACTTGAGAAAATTATTGAGGCAGTTGCTTGTTGCCCTCAATAAGGCAGAGCGAAGGTACACGATTACAAACCTGGGCAAGCTTGTTCTGAGTCTTGCCCGCCAGATCGAAGAACGCTCCATAATCGAGAGTGGCAAGATGTATGTGAGGACAAGCAGGCACACTATTGAGGAGTTCAATTCCCACAAGATAATCCAGTCACTCGTGCGGGAGGCCAACCTGCCACTTGAACTGGCTCAAAAAATTACTGAAGAGGTCGAAAACAAGATCTACAAGTTCCAAACCGCCTACCTCACATCTTCTCTCATACGGGAGACTGTCAACTCTATCCTCATAGAGCACGGCCACGAGGAGTACAGGAACAAGCTTGCAAGGCTAGGCCTGGCATCCTCGGACATTGTCGAGATGCTCTCAGGCGACGGAGCAACTGTAGATAGTGTTATGGCAAGAACCGCCAGCTCGGTGTTCTCTGAATATCTGGTGTTCAACACGCTGCCGAAGGACATCGCCGACATGCATCTCGCCGGCGAGATCAACATTTCTAATGCTGGCGTCTGGGGTCTGCTTCCCGATACTGTGTTTCTAGACCTGTCAGAACTTGAAGATGGCCTGGATCTGAAAGGACGGTTCCTGAGCGTGACTAGGATTCCCGCGATCAAGGGCTCGGACGACGCAATTGCCGCGCTGCCGGCGTTGGTCTCCCTTCTTTCAAGGGAGGCTTCAGCAGAGGTAGTTATTGAAGGGATTGTGTCCCCGCTGCTCAAGAACATGAAGGATCCTGAAGACATTGCTTCGCGCTTTGCAAGGGTTTTGACTGCTTCGTCAGCAGCGCCTTCGTATTCTGCCGGCCTTCCGGTAACAACAATTGTCGTGCCGGACGGGTTGGACACGCGGCAGCTAAATGCTTTGCTCGATGGCTACAAAAAGTACGTTGATGCCACCCCTGCGCCAAGGCTTGGCCTTGCGCTGGCAGGCAAAATGAAGGACAGCTTTGACCACGTAGCTGCAGTCGTGCGCAGCGGTGGCATCATTTCAATTGGCAGCGGCGTGCGTGCAAGCAGTGGCATCCGCAAGTCTGGCAGCAAAGGCGTAGCTTCGATGTCGCTTCATTCGCTTTCGATAAACCTACCGCGACTTGCATACGAATCAAACAAGGACGAAACCTATTTCCGCGCAAAGCTGGCGCTAATGATCAAGCCATCGCTGCAAGCGATGTCGATGCGCAAGAAAACAATAGTCGACTATGCCAAGAAGGGCCTGCTCCCATCTCTTGCAAGCGCCACCCAGTCGATGCAGAGGGGAACGTCCACAATAGTGATCAACCTTACGGGTGTCCGGGAGTCGGTCTACAACATCCTTGGCGAGTCTTCGGGCGATGTGCTCCAGAAGGTGTTAAGGACAGCAGTCGAAGTCGCAGCCACTCAGGGCAAGCAGCTTGGCGAAGAAGGGGCGAGCATTGCAATGGTCTCAGACGACTCCGGCGAGAGGTTTGCCAGCCTTGACTCTGAGAAGTACGGCAAAGTCTCTTTCACGGAATTTCCGAATACTACCAGCTATTCCCAGGGAATGACGCTAAATGGTAGGGAAATCCTCTCAGACAGAGCTGCTGTTCAAGAGTGCATAGCCATAGATAAACTATTGAACGGAGGCTTTGCAGCAAGTGTGGACGTGAGTGACCTGTCGGCAGCTGAAGTCAAGAGCGCGATCGAAGCTGCAATAGAGCTACCATTCTTGCGTCCCCGCATCAGGCTTACCGTATGCACAACGTGTGGCCGACGTTCCAGATCTGCTGCAGACAAATGCGAGCACTGCAAGTCCCCACAAAAGCTGACGGTGTATTCGTAGCAGCGGCAACAGAGCTGCTGCGGCGCGTCATTATTTTTGTTGTTATGATAATTGCGAGCCAAGATAGGCTAAGTAGCTGGATATTCAACATTTGCTGCCTTTGCCGGAAATGTTTTAGGCGAACTTAGATCTAAACAATTATTGTACGCAGCTGCAAAACTAGCCTTCCGCCGCATATCAACAATTTTTTTTAAATAAAGATTTTGGCAAAGATGCGTACGACATAATTGATTCAACTTTTTGACCATTTTTTAAGAAAAATTGTTCAGGCACAAGCTCGATGGGGATCTAAATATGCAATGGTAAAAATTTTCTACCAAATTAAGACGCTGACTTCTATGTAAAAGCATAATAACGACTAGCTTATGGTATAGTGCGGGATGGCGGGAGTTACTGAGTTTAATCCAAATTCTGACGGAGCACTAATCGCAAAGATACGCAAACGTGACGGACGCATTGTAAACTTTGAAAGCTCGAAAATTTCAAACGCAATATACAAGGCGCTTGCGGCAACAGGCAAGCCTGATTACCCATTAGCGGAAAGGCTCGATACAAAGGTTGTCCAGAAAATGGTACAGCAGAGTGAAAAGACCGGCGTTCCAAGCGTCGAAGACGTGCAGGATATGGTCGAGTCGATACTCATCGAGGAGGGTCTTTCTGAGACGGCAAAGGCCTACATACTGTACCGGCATGAGAGACGAAAAGTCCGCGACGAGAAGATGAAGATCCTCAACAAGAAGGACCTTGACGAGGTGGACAAGGCGTTTGACATCAATTCCCTGAGGGTGCTGGCTGCGCGCTATTTGCTAAGGGACAGCAACAACGAAATCATTGAAGGTCCCAAGCAGATGTTTGAGAGGGTTGCAACACTCGTGGCAGTCGCAGATGTCCTTCACGACCCAGCTATCTTCAATCTTGCAGGCGGCCACACACAGAACATCGAAGAGGCCGAGCGATACTATGGCAAGCTAGACGACTTTGACAACAAACTGCACCTCGGCGACTATTACTTGAACAGGTACCATTTTGAAGCAATGATTCGCCACTACATTTACTGCGCACAACACGGGCAGATGAAGATCAGCTTCAAAGAGGTGCTCAGGATGATAGCAGAGAACAAGATGGAGCAGTACGAGGAGCGGATCTGGGAATACTACAACCTTATGGTATCAAAGGACTTCCTTCCTAATACTCCGACGTTAATGAACGCCGGCGCAAGGCTAGGGCAGTTGTCCGCGTGCTTTGTGCTTGACATGCCAGACGACATGGCCGGCATCATGAAGGCGTCGACTGACGCTGCAATGATCTTCAAGTCAGGCGGCGGAGTTGGCATCAACTATTCCGACCTGCGACCGGAGGGCGACATCGTCGCGTCGACGTCAGGCGTCGCGTCGGGCCCGACATCATTCATGCGAATTATCGACACTATCACAGACGTGGTCAAGCAAGGAGGCAAGCGCCGCGGAGCCAACATGGGCATACTCGAAGCATGGCATCCAGACGTCGAAAAATTCGTAACCGCCAAGACAAAGCCGGGTGTCTTTGAGAACTTTAATGTGAGCGTGGGGATCTGGGAAGATTTTTGGCAGACTCTTGTGAACAAGGAAGGCAACCACAAGTACACACTGCGTAGCCCAAGGACAAAGGAGCCAATGAGGCAGATCGATGCGCAGCAACTGGTCGACCTGATCGCACTCAGCGCGTGGAAGAGCGCCGAACCGGGAGTGATATTCTTCGACAATATCAACAAGTACAATCCGTTAATCAGCGCAAGGCACGGTCCGCTGCGCGCGACAAACCCGTGCGGCGAGCAGTCGCTGTATCCATACGAATCATGCAACCTCGGATCAATCAACTTGGCGAACTTTGTCAAACGTAAGGCCGATGGCGCGTTCGAATTTGACTGGCAGCGCTACGAGCAGGCGATCAGGCTATCGACAAGATTCCTTGACAACGTTATCGACATGAACAAATACCCTGTCGAGGAAATTAAAATTGCAACCAACGAGACAAGGAGGATCGGCCTTGGCATCATGGGCATTGCAGATCTTTTGTTCCTGCTCAAAGTTCCTTACAACTCCAAAGACGGCTATGAGTTCATGAACAAGCTTGCGGAGGCGGTGTCGTACTACAGTATGGAAGAGAGCGTTGCCATTGCAAAGTCGCGTGGGCCCTTCTCGATGTTCAAGGACAGCGACTATGTGAAAGGGCGTATCCCGGTGGCAGGCTACTACGAGCTGCCAAAGGAGACCCACTTCTACGACTGGGACACGCTGATTGAAAAGATAAAGAAATACGGCATCCGCAACTCGTGGACATCGACGATCGCGCCTACGGGCACGCTGTCCATGATCGCCGATACTGCAAACGGCGTCGAGCCGGTGTTTGCTCTCGTGTATGAAAAGCGCGTGACTGTCGGCCGATTCTTCTACACTGACAAAGTGTTCGAGAACATGCTAAGGGAGAACAACCTCTACACCGACGAGATACTGACCAAAGTTGCAAACAACTATGGCTCTGTACGTGGGCTCGCGGAAATCCCCGAATGGATGCAGCGCATATTTGTGACTGCAATCGACATACACTGGACCGACCACGTGATGGCTCAGGGAGTGTGGCAGAAATGGATCAGCAACGCCATTGCAAAGACAATCAACATGCCCGGCGACGTAACGGCAGAGGACGTTAAGTGTGCGTACCTTTTGTCGCACGAGCTCGGACTGAAGGGCGTTACTGTATTCAGAGACGGCTCGCGACACGAACAGGTGCTGCACATCACCGGCAAGAACACGGGTGAAAAGGCGTTTGCAGTAAAGCCAACCAGGTACGTGGCAGATTATGTAGACCACAACATTGGGGAGCCATACGTCTTGGAGCAGATGCAAAAGATATTCAAAGAATCAGGAGTGGAAGAGGAAAGGCCGGTGCCAAAGACAATGCCGCCTCGAGAAATCCCGGCAGCAGCGAAAAAGCCGGCCCCACAGCAGGTGATGCAGATGACTGTGATGGACGCAAACGAGGACCGCTGCCCTACATGCAACGCAAAGCTGATAATCACCGAAGGGTGCAACGTCTGCATCGAGTGCGGCTTTAGTGGCTGCGGCTCGGGCTAACTTCCTCTTTACTTCTTGTCAACCTTTAATGATAAACTCATTTCCATCAATGTCGACAAATATCGCATAGGTCTCAGTGAATTCGTTCCTTTGATTTCAGCTCGCTAAAGATTTTTTCAATATTGCTGCAGAGAAAAAGAAGAGACTGCTTTAGTTCCTTCCAACTATCTTGCCTTGCAAGGACCCTTAGCGTGAGTTCAATCGCTGCGCCCAGATTACTCAGATGCAAGCAGGATAGGATATTCAGTTAAAATACTTATTACAAGCAAAAACCATGATTTCTTAATGGCAGTAATTGTTAACTGTGCTGGCGATAACGAACTGGCAAATAAACTCTACGATTATCTGGGATCCGAATTCTCGCCCACACCCGCCGATCTTATCTCGCTTAAGGAAGATGAAATAACAATAAAACACACAGAACTAGGCATTAAAAATGATGCCGTTCGAAAATCTCTGAATAAATTTGTTGAATCAAGTCCTGATCTTGGAAGCTATTCCATAACTGAGTTTGGCGACATATTTACAGTTGGCATCCCGCAGAGTCTCGATAAAGTCATCCTATCGTGCGAAATGTGTGGATATCTTGCACAGTATGAAGACGAATTGAGCATTCACAAAAGGACCCACGGACTTCTCTTCATACCCTGATGCTGCGTAATTCTGACCTTTTTCCTGTCGGCTTGAAGATCATTTAAAATACTGCTTTGCACATAATACCGTTGAAATGTCAAGCATTCGAGTCAACGAAAGTCCGAACCACTTCATGGTGCTGGACGCGATCTCGAGGGGAGTCAAGACCATTGACAAAATAGCCAAAGTTACGAGGCTGGACAAGGCCGAAGTAGAGCTAATCGTAAATGATCTGGTGGCGCAGAGGCTGGTAATAAGCGAAGAAAAGAAGAAAATTTTCGGTGGCAAGAAACTAGAATTTTCAGTCAGCCACACCGGCCTACAACTGCTTAACTCAAAGAAGCTAGAGCTTGAAAAGCAGGCGCAGCAGGTGCAGCAGTGGTACCAGAGCGGCCAGACTCAACAGCTCCAATCCTACATGGACGGCAATAGGATGTGGATACCAATGATGCTTTTCTCTGGCATCATGAACGCGATGTTCTTCATGTCCATGATGTCACTGATGGGAATGGCGATAAGCCCGGCAGAAACAGGATTTGCTGGCGACGGTGGATCAGATGCAGGCGCAGCTGCTGATGGCAGCGGTGGCGACGCAGGAGCCGACGCCGGTGGTGATTTCGGTGGCGGCGACTTTGGCGGCGGAGATTTCAGCTTCTAACCACTTCCAATTTTTCTTCCATCTGTCTCTTTGACGAATATTTAGCTGCAAGCGTTGCAAGCAGGATCACGATCGAAACAATAACTATCGTTGCGGCAGGGGGGAGGTTTGCGGCATACGAAACTGCAATTCCGGTTACCACCGAAAATATTGATATCCCGACTGAGATGAGCGCAGTTTTTTTGAAGCCTTTGCCGAGCAAGAGCGCGGTGATGTTGGGGATCACGATGAGTGCCGATACAAGCAGGATGCCGACAAGCCTCATCGACACGATGACCGCGACGCTTGCAAGCACCACGAAAAGGTAGTTCAGCTTTGAGATCGGAAGTCCGCTGACCTTTGCCTGCTCTTCGTCAAACGTAACGTACAGAAGCTGCCTGTACAGCAGGATGACTATGGCCAGAATAGCGCCTGCCATTGCAAGGATTGCAAGCGTGTCCTCTATGCTGACTACCAGTATGCTCCCAAAAAGGTAGCTGGATATGTTAAAAAGCTGGCCTGACAGGCTGAAAAGCAGTAGCCCCAGCGCCAGACCGGACGCCAGCAATACGGCGACTGTGGCATCAGCCGGTATTTTTGCAGACCGGCGCAACTTTGTGATACCAAGTGCTCCCAGCACGGAGAACGCGACGCCCGTCCACAGCGGGTAAACGTTTGCAACTAGACCCACCGCGATGCCGCCAAATGCCACGTGAGAGAGCGCGTCGCCAAAAAGTGAGTTGCGCCTTAGCACAAGAAAGAGCCCGATCACTGATGTCGTTATCGCGATGGCGACTCCGGCGATGAGTGCACGCTGCATGAAACCGAGTTCTAGCACTTCAAGTACCATCTACATCGCCCCGTGATCGTGGTCGTGCATGTGCATGTGCGCCTGCATGCTTGACTCTGAATATGCCCTGAGCAGGTCCGGGTTTTCAAAGAACTCGTGGGTCTTGCCGTGAAAGAACATCGAGCGGTTGATGCACGCCACGCTGCTGGCGATCCTGTTGACTGCGTCAAGATCGTGCGACGCCCAGATTATCGTGATCTTTTTCTCTTGATTCAATTTTTTCAAGAGCGCGTAGAACTTGTTTTGCGATTCAAGGTCGATGCCGGTCGCCGGCTCATCAAGTATCAGGAGCTTAGGGTCATTGACAATCGCCTTTGAGATAAGCACGCGCTGCTGCTGGCCACCGGATATCTCGCCCACCCTCCTGTCCTTTTGCTCAAGTAGCCCGACGGTGTCAAGCGCGGAATTTATCTTGTCCTTTGATATTTTGCCACTAGTGATCCCGAGCGACACGATCTCCTCCACCGTCGCCGGGAAGTTCTGCTCGATCGACTTTCTCTGCGGTATGTAACCGATGCTCTTGAGCGCCTTGGCGTCCTTTTTTATATCTTGGCCAAAGATCTTGATCGTGCCGGAGTAACCGCCGAGCAGACCCAGCATGCAGGAAAAGAGCGTGGTCTTGCCGGCACCGTTTGGGCCTATCATGCCCAGCAGATCTCCCTCGCTTATGGAGAACGAGATGTTGTCCAGCACCAGGTTGCCGGAATACGCGTATGACAGCTTGTCTATCTCTATTACCTGCATTCCAGCCCCACCCTCAGGTTCGCAATGTTCTCTCTCATCTTGTCGATGTAGCCGATGCCGGCGTCTTGCTCTTGCTGCTTAATTCCTTCTACCGGGCTCAGCACAAGCACCCGTCCGCCGGGGATCTCTCCAGCGATGGTGTCTGCCAGCCGGCTGTCGACGAGGTCTTCTGAGTAAATCACGTTGATGCCAAGCTGGTTGGCAAGACTGATGACCTGCTGTAGCTTCTGGGGCAATATATCGCCCTCCGGCGAAACGTCGTGTATGGCATGCTGCGTCAGGCCATACCTTGCAGCAAAGTAGGCAAAGGCGTCATGGAATGTTATAAAGTCCGATTTTTCACAGTCGGCAAGCTGCAGTTTTATGAAGGAGTTGAGCTGGTCCAGCTCTGCCAAAAAACTATCCGCGTTTTTCTTGTAATAGTCTGCATTGGCAGGATCTGCGGCTGTTACCGCTTCGCGGATTTTTTCCACCTGATGCTTTGCAATTACGGGATCGAGCCAGATGTGCGGATTAACTCCATGATCAATTCCCTGACTGGTGTCGACAACAACCTTGGTTTCCATGTCGCCAGCCCAGCTTTCAAAGCCTGCACCGTTAATAACCAGGATGTCTGCATCGCTTACGCGCGATCTGTCCTGCGCCGTTGGCTCCCAGTCGTGGGGCTCTATGCCGGTCGGCACTAGGCTCGACACACTAGCCTTGTCACCTCCAACCCGAGATGCAAATTCGTAAAGCGGATAAAATGACGCGACCAATCGGACCTTATCATGTTCTTGGCCGCCCTGCTGCGCGGGCCTCCCAGTGTAAACTGTGGCCAACATTGCAAGCGGGATCACAATTGCAATTGCCGCAAGGGCAGCCCTGCTCTGATTCACATCATTACTGTGTGTTATTAAGAATATATATTTATGTTAATAACAAATATGGTATTCCTTATAAGTATCTTAATAATATTGCACAGCGTTGACCATAGTTAGTGTTTCACTCAATGATGACATACTAACTGAGATAGACAAGTTGCAAAAGGCCCTGGGCTTTTCCGGGAGGTCAGAAATTGTCCGCGCCGGAATCAGAAATCTGCTGGCCGAAGAAAAGGACAGACAGAATTTGTCCGGTCACCTTTTTGTAGTGCTCTTGGCGATACACGATGAAAAGTCCGATGATCAGGTAACGGAAATGGGGCATGATTATGACAAGCTGATAACCACGCACATACACAACAAGATAGACGGCGACAGGTGCCTTGAAATTTTCTTGCTAAAAGGCCCCGCGGAGGAAATAAAGGACATGACCAAAAAGTTCAAGTCGAACAAAAAGATGGACCACGTCAAGCTGATCACAACGTGATCACCTTTTTCACGAGCCCGATCGGGCTCGGGCATGCAACACGCGACATTGCGATTGCACTGAGACTTAAGAATGACATCACATTTGTGAGTGGTGAGGGCGCGGCAAGCATGCTTGCAAGGAACGGATTTAATGTCCTCGATGTTTACAAGCCGGAAAAATTCGTGGTAGAATCCGGCCAGCTCCAGCACTCCTTCAAGTGGCTCATGGACTACTATTCATATTACAAGAAATGTAAGGTGATCGCAAAAGCAATCCTGGAGAATCGCGATGGGCTGATCGTAAGCGATGAGGATTTTGCGTCAATTGCAATTGGCGAGGAAATGGGCCGCAGGCGGGTGCTGATAACTGACGTGACAGAGACGCACTTCACAAGCGGCCTCGCGTCAATAATAGAGAGAAAGATGAACAAGTCCATGCACAAAATGATGCAGGCGTGCGACTGTGTCATCATTCCTGACATCGGAGATGACAACAGCAATATTCGCCATGTGGGCCCAATAGTGAGGCAGACAAACATCGGCCGCGACGCTCTGCGCAGCCGGTTTGGTTTTGCTAAGAAAACACTTGTAGCTAGCGTTGGAGGCACCGATGCCGGCGAATACCTCATTGATAAGACCATTGAAGCACACCAAAAATTGCAAGACAGACTGGACTCGGAGCTTGTGGTTGTTTCGGGTCCGTCGCTTAAACTGCCAGATTCGCCGGACTATCGCAACCTAGGATTTGTCGATAACCTCCACGAGCTGGTCTACGCGGCCGATCTTGTAATTTCATTGGCCGGCAGGTCCACGATGGACGAGTCGATTACATCCGGTACTCCTGGGATTTTCATCCCGATAAAGGGTCACTTTGAGCAGGAAGAGGGCGCGGCCCGTTTAGGTTACAAATACGAGGACATTTTTCGGCTCGAAGCATTGATTGAAGAAAAGATGGGCCACAGGAACAGGGCAGTGGACGCTATCGGCGCGGAAAGCGCTGCAAAAATAATTTCCTCCCTTAGATGACGCAACATTACTTGTTGCAGGCTTTGTTCACGCGAAGCTTGCATCTTGTGGTGCTGTGGCGCCAGCTTCCATTCATGAAAAACTCTAAATGCGCCGCGCCATCGCGGTCAGTAACAGTCCTTTCTTGCTCATTTTTTGGAGCGCCAGATCCAATTCGAAGATGGATGGAGTTTCTAAAACTCATATGGTTATACAGAGCTCCTGTTGCTGTTCTCAATAGTCTTTGCGCACTCATCACAATATCTTTCTATTACCGCGATCCCGTCGCCCACGTCAAACAAGGCGTCTTTTGTTGCCGGCTGGTCGCAATCTTTGCATACTCTGGGACTGTTTGAGAGGTTGTGATAAGCCCTAATAGAAGTAAAAATCCTATTCATCATCATCTACAGGTGCCCGAACTATAAGAATGTAGGCTTTTGTTTGTAAAGGGCTCGCAGAAGTGAGTAAAAAAAGGTGCCGGTGCATCAAAGTCAATGCGCAATTGCGCATTACTTCTTCTTTGGTTTCTTCTTACTGCTGGCTTTCTTTTTTGTTGCCATAAGATTGATGCAGAGCCAGACTATTTAACGATAGCTAAAGCTGCCCAAACTATTCCGGTGGCGCGAAAGCCTGCTTGCTGTCAGTGCGCTTCTTCACTTTTGTTTCCGTCATTCTCTGCGGCGTGTAAAAAATGTCGTGGTCATTCTTGAGGTGGCTCAGAAAAGCTACTCCATTGTTGATATTGTCTTTTATTATCAAGTCCCGTCCGCAATAGCTGCATTTTATTATATGCTCGTCTGGACCAGCTGCTACCAATGCACAGTGTCATTGGGGCAGCCAAGATAAGGATTTTCCTGATAATCAGGCAGTGCGGGCCCGACTATTCAGATCCCTTACCCTGTTCCTGATGGTCACTTCCGTCACCCCAGCAGCCTCTGCGAGGTCCTTCTGGGTTATGCTCTCGCCGTTATTCAGGCATGAGAGATAAAGGACTGTCGCTGCAAGCCCCATCGGGCCTTTGCCGGCAGATATTTCTGTCATTATCAGGGCGCCCATTTTTTCTAGCGCCAATCTCTTTGTCTTTTCGCTTATCTTTACTTTGTTTGCTATCCTGACTATGCATTTGGCCGGATCCGGCAGGGGAACTTTGATGTCAAGCCCAAGAATGAGCATTCTATAACTGTATGTTATGTCTTTGCGCCTCAGGTTGCTGATCGCCGCGATTTCTTTGAATGACCTTGGCGCGCCCATATCCCTGCACGCGATGTACAGACATGCAACCAGCATTGAGGAGATCGACCTGCCCCTAGTGAACTTCCTTTCAAACGCTTTCCTGTAGATGTAGGCTGTCTTTTCCACCACTGCGTCTGACAGCCCGAGCTTGCTTTTCAATTTGTGAAGCTGCTCAAAAGCGACACGCAAGTTTCTATCTGATGGGTCAAGCTGTGTTCTAGAGTCCCAGATCCTCAGCCTGCTTATAGATGACCGCATCTCAGAATTCAGGATGTTGCCACTTGCGTCCTTGTTGGCCCTCCCAATTACAGTTGCGAGTCCCATGTCGTGCTGCGCAAGGGACGTCCGCGCCCCTGCTCTAGCACGGCTGCTCTGCTCGACATCAAAAATGCGCCATTCCGCACGGGTTTCGACCGCCTTTTCTGACAGCACTATGCCGCAGTTGTTGCAAATCATCTCGCCAGTTTCTGGATCGGCTACTGCCGTGTCTCTTTTGCATAAGGAGCACATCGTTGAGAATTGAATCACTAAGTTGAATGTCTAGCTGCTGCACTAGTATATAATGGCGATGGCAGCAGCCCTAGAATTTCGAACTGTCAATCGCATCCATTATTACTTGCGCAGCATGGATGCCAAAATTGGTCTTGCAAAAATTTTCATTTTTTAGCTTCGAATCCAGCTCGCCTTTCCTAAGCAATTCCGAAACCCTATTGACTGCCGCAAGGTAGTTCATAGAAGACTTCCACGTGAGTATGACTTCGCACTTGTCACACACCCGGCACTTCGCATTTGCTGCATAAACTGCATTGCAGAACATGCACCTGTTGTATACCATTGATTTGCCTGCCCTTGGCGCTCCTATTCCAAAATGGATGGTGTTAAAACAAGAAATGCAAAGGTACTTGCCACAGCTCACGCACGTGTGATATTCTTCCCCTTTTTTGCACATCTCGCACGTTACCAAGTGATCACGTTCCATATGGGATCTTTTTCGAACACACGTCACAATACTTTTCTATCATCGTGACGCTGTCGCCCACATCAAAATAGGCTTCGAGCGTAGCCAGGCTGCCGCACGTTGAACAGTGTTTCGGCTTTTTCTCCTTGGGACTATGAACAAAAGGTTTGAGCGTTATCAGAGACTTCACCACGCGCCTCTCACATGCTCCCGAAAGTCGCGATTGCAAGTGACATGGCGATTATAGCTCCTGCAACAATCAGGAACTTATCGTTATTTGTCATCTCTTACTGGTGCCGTCCCGGCACATAAGAACGTACTTAATCTGGAACGCATATTGCTTTGCGATTCCTAAGTACAAGGAAAGGCACTTACATAGGTTAGTCCTATTGATGAGTAAGAAAATGCCGATGCTTATGCTCAAGTGCAAGACCTGCGGAGAAGTCTTTCCGGGCATTTATGTGCCTGAAGGAAGCGACAGTGATATTAAATCAGCAGCTACAAGTGTGGACACCTTACATACCTGCTCAAGGGGACACAATAACGAATACGCTATGGCCGATTACATGGACTGGTCTTGAGTGAGCACCAAGACAATACTTGTCAGCTATCCTGACAGCTTTAGGCTTGAAGAAGGGAGAATTCTGGTAGAATCGGCTGACTGCAAGATCGTGAAGGTTTTTACGCAGAAATATCTTAACCATTCACGATATGGGTTAGGCGCTGGCAAGGCTGAAGAGATTAGAGATTTTGTAAAAGGAGAAGAGGGCATTGAGCAGGTGGTTGTTGACGAACACTTGACTTCAAAACAGCTTTACAATCTGAGCAAGCTTGTAGGAGTGCAGACGGTAGACAGGGAGCGGCTGATACTCGACATCTTTTATTCTAGGGCCACTACCACGGAGGCAAAACTACAGATCGAGCTTGCCGAGATCCAGTACGAGATGCCCCGGGTCCGGGAAATCGCAAAAATGACTTCAGGCAATGAAAGGCCCGGGAAGGGGGGCATGGGAGAATACACGGTGGACGTAAAGTTCCGGGACCTGAAAAGGCGGATGAACTTTATTAAGGAAAAGTTGGTTGAAGCCAAGAAAAAGCGCAATCTTTACCACCAGCAGCGGACAAAAACCCAGATGCCTGTTGTCTCACTTGTGGGTTACACCAGTTCGGGCAAAACTACACTGTTCAACCTGCTCACAAAGGAGCACAAAGAGACCTCTAACAGCCTGTTCACGACGCTTTCGACAACCACCCGAGTGCTGAAGTTCAATGAAGAAAGACAGGAATTGCTGCTCACAGACACTGTGGGTTTCATCAGCAGGCTGCCGCCCTACATGATAGACGCATTCAAGTCAACTCTCGAGGAGTCGCTTGCCGCAGACCTGATCTTGCTCCTGCTTGACTCTTCTGAGGAGCTAGAAAATATAGAAGTAAAATATTCAAGCTGCTGGGACGTACTTAGGGAACTACACGTAGACAGCGGCAAAGTTATTATTGTTCTGACAAAGCACGATGCGGCAAATGCTCAAAAGATGTATGAAATTGTGCAACATTTGCAGCTGGGAGATCCGCTTGCAATATCGTCAAAGACAGGCTACGGGATCCATAAACTAATGAACGTGATGGTCAAGATGTCGCGCCAAAAAATGTCTGCCTAAGACCTGCTTGCAGTATAGGCAAGCTGCGTTTAATAGGCTCTTCAGCATAACAATGCTGTTTATTTTGACGTCGATTGAGCAAAAATTGACCACAAAGCAGCGCCTTGAGATAGAAACGCGGCTTGCCAACTACAACATCCCGGTCCAAATTTTGCAGATGGTGGCAGACCGCTGCGAGTGCAGGCTCGATGCTAGCGTCAGTGGGAGAGACCTTCCAAAGAAACCCAAACTGTCAATCCTGCTCACAAGGCTAAACGACAAGGCGGTCATGCTGCTTGAGCAGATATTTCTCGACTGCCACGACTCATTTTCAAATTTCAGGTTTGCAGTATTCCTCTCATCGATGTATAGTCCCTTATTGCACAAATTTGTAATGGACGAAAAAATTGCCGGCGAGTCCGGGTTGGAATATTCGTTTGACGTCGGCATCTACGGGCGAAGCACTGAAAAGCTGGTGGCCATAGGCATGCAGAACAATGACAAAACACAGCAAGCAGCAGACAGCAAGTCATTGCGCAAGTTTCTGAGCGCTGTAAAGGATCTTCGCGCTATGCACGCGAGCATGCGGGGGGCGTACTACTCGTCTTCATATGGTTACCATGACGACAACCCATGGCGTCTGGCCAGGAAAATGCATACCTATGGAAGCGACAACGAGAAGGCGGAGATTAGATTCTTCGACTACAGGGACAAGATATACTCTGAAATCAAGTCCCCCTGATACTCCTACTTGGCAAAAGTACTAATTGGAGGCGCTTTACATATAGGATGATAGACCTTGGAAAAATGTGCTACGTGCAACCTGACGATACATCCCAATTTTGCAGGTCACCATAAATGCGGCTATGCCAATTGCCCTGTCTGCAAAGCAGCAGTGACAAATTCAGAATACTGGAGCCACATACGGTCCCACCCTGGACATGAGAATGACGCGCCGCCAAAGAGAATCTCTCCTCCACAAAATATGGGAAACATGCGCCCTCGCTACAGATAGATTTTAAGATCTTATCCTTCAAGCCCTGCCAGGTGGCCGTCCTGTTTGATCTTCTCTGCATGTGCAGAGATGTAGCGCCAAATAATATCGGCCTTGTCGGACTGAAAGTCCCACGGCGCTATCAGCACCAGATCGTTGTCTCTGATCCACATCCTGCGCTTTATCTTGCCTCGGATTCTGCAGGTTCTTACCTTGCCGTCGGTGC
>Ga0209157_1001453_pt1 | contig 19727 bp, 19 predicted proteins | sample GraSoiAngelo_135_FD_185892 | JGI IMG/M metagenome (GOLD analysis project Ga0209157, IMG submission 185892) | Grasslands soil microbial communities from the Angelo Coastal Reserve, California, USA - 14_0929_05_40cm (SPAdes) (version 2) | ecosystem: Environmental > Terrestrial > Soil > Grasslands ...
GAGATCCGGGAGGTCGGCGCCGTAGGCGGTGACGCGGAGGGACGCTTCGCTCCACTCGATGGAGACGTCGACGCTCACCTGCGCGCCATTCGCCGGCATGGCCAGGGCGGATGCATCCTTCAGGCCGCGGCGGAACGCTCCGTGCTCGTAGAGGCGCTCGATCATCTTCCGGTGATGTGCCGGCGCGTAGACGATCCGGCGCGGGCCTTCGTTCGTCTTCAGAAAGGAGAGCATGGTTGCTGTACGCGCTTTCGAGCCGGTCCCCGCGATCTGCTTGAAATCGACCGGCGCCTCGTCACCGAGCTGCACGCCCACCTCGGTGAAGCCGAGGGCGAGGTTGCTCTTCTGGGAATACGGATGCACGGTGACCGCCTCGGCGTAGAGGCCGAGCATGCCGCGTTCCTTCGCGCGGCGCTGCGCGAACTGGAGCATCTGCTCGAGCAGGCCATGGTGGCGGAAGCGCGGATCGACCAGGCCTTCGCCGAGGTAGCCGACCGGGGCGCCGGCGTGCGCAACCTCGCAGGTAAGACAGCTCGCGACCTCACCGTCGGACGTGGTGCCGATGTACACCTCGAGCAGGCCGCCGCGGAGCATCTCGCACATGCGGTCCGGGAAGTAGAGATAGTCGTCCGGCAACGTGTAGCCGTAGACGGCGTACGTGCAGCGCGCCACGGCGATGGCGTCGTCGGGCGTCATCACCCTCACCGTCACGGGCGCCGTCGCGGCGGTGGATGGCGACGTGGTGGACGGCGGCGGAGTCACCGGCGCAGCCTGGCCTCCGGCCATGTAGGCCTGGATGTGCGCGAACGGAAGACGCTTGACGATCTCGACGCGGTTCCCGCGGGTGCCGCGATTCAGGAAGCGCACCGTATCGGCGAGGCCCGCCAGTGACGCTCCCGCGAGTCCGGCGCCGGAGCCGGCCTCGAGAGTCATGAAGTCGAAGGGCAGGCCCTGGTCCTCCACGACCACCACCAGGTGTCCGGGCCGGCGCAGGAGCGCGACATCGAAGCTCGCACGGTCGCCGGGTCCGAACCCACGCTCGACGACGTTCAGGCAGACGGTCTCGACCGCGCGCTCGAGCCCCGACACCTCCGGCGTGCCGAGTCCGAGCTCTCCGGTGGCTTCGCGCAGAAACGCGAGCACGGCTCGCAGGTAATCACGCTCGGCCGCCACGTTGATGCGTGCGATCTGTCGCTCTGCGGCTGACTCGACGTCCATGACGCTCCTTGCCTCGCGCGAGATCCCGGCTGGGCGCACATCATCGGGTAGAGCCGGCCCTGACACAAGCGTCCATGGCGTCGTGGCGCGCCCGTCGATCATCGACGCCTCGTTTTGCGAAACGACGAGGGTGAGGCGCCGAAGTGCTTCTTGAAGGCCGTGCTGAACGATCCGAAGTTCTCGTAGCCTACGAGCGAGGCGACGTCACCGATGGGATTCCGGCCGGCGGCGATCAGGCGCCGGGCCTCCTCAAGCCGCCGGATCTTGATGTAGGCATGCGGGGTCTTGCCCGTGTCGTGGCGGAAGTGCCGGAGCAGCGTGGACGGGCTGGAAAAGGCCAGACGCGCGATCGCCGCCGTCTCGGGCACGCCGCGGGCGGCCGACTTCTTCGGCGCCCCCGCGCAGGCCAGCAGCTCGACCAGCAGCTGTCGCTCGAAGAACGCCAGCGTCCGTACGCTCTCGCGGCGTGACACCACGCGCGCGAACACGTACTCCTCGAGGAGCTGCTCCAGCCAGCGACTTCGCGCGAGCTTCTGGCAGCGGCCGAAGACCGTCTCGACATGCGACCTGGAAATCTTCTCGTCGGCGGCGACCTCGCTGAGCAGCGAGGCCGACGGATAGAGCGCGACGGTGTCGAAGATGGACGTGACGCCCTCGTCCTCGTGCGCGAGGCCACGAGGAACGATCAGCACCGACGCCTGGTCGATCTCGTAGCTCGACCGCGAGCCGCCGGTCCTCACCTTCACGACGCAGGAGCCGCGTGGCATCACGAGCATCGGTCGATCGTGGGCGTGGGCATCCTTGTAGAAGCCGACGCTCCGCTCGTAGGCGATGCCCATGGGCCCGGAGAGATCGACGATCTGGTCCAGGAGGTGCCCGTGGGGCGCCGACTCGAAGCCTCGCCACTGCGGGAAGGCGAAGCGCACATGGCGATTTTAACGAAATCATCGACGACGGTGGGGAACCGGTCTTCCCCGGCGGCGAGTACGATGTCGACGGTGACACACGCCACAGCGATGCGTGACACTCCACGATGGCGCCGGCCGTCAGACGGCGGCGCGGAGGCGACGATGAGTGATCGATTGATCGAAGTGGTCGAGCTCCTGGCGACGGGAGCGTGGCAGCAGGCTCACGAGATCGTCCAGAAGGAGAAGTCGACGCCGGCCGCCTGGCTGCACGGCATCGTGCACACGCTCGAGGGCGATCTCGACAACGCGCGCTACTGGTACCGCAAGGCCGACCGGGTCTTCCGCGGGCCGGACGCGGTGCAGGAGGAGATCGCCGCCGCGCGGACGATGCTCGTCGGCGGCGATCCCCGCGAAGCCCGGGCCTAGTTGCGGTAGGACGGATCCGTGCGGTCGAGGCGCCGCAGGAGCCCCGGCCACACGATGGCGCCAGCGCCGCCGCGGCGACGCTGCGCCCGCTCGGCCTCGGCGTAGCCGGTCTCCATGATCTCCTTGGGGACCGAGATCAGCTCGCCGCCCCCCGACTGCGCGCGCACCTGGATCGCGCACGACGCTTCCAGGTAGTACATGGCGATGAACGCGTCGGCGATCGTCTCCCCCACGGTGAGCAGCCCGTGGTTGCGCAGGATCAGCGAGGTCCGGTCACCGAGGTCGGCGACCAGCCGCGGCTTCTCGTCGTCGTTGAGCGCCGGGCCTTCGAAGTCGTGATACGCGAGGCGCGGCAGGGCGAACAGCGCGTGCTGGGAGATCGGCAGGAGGCCCGCCCGCTGCGTCGAGACGGCGACACCGTTGAGCGTGTGAGTGTGCAGCACGCACTCCACGTCGTGGCGGGCGGCGTGGATGGCGCTATGGATCACGAAGCCCGCCGGGTTCACCGGGTAGGGCGAGTCGTCGAGCTTGTTGCCCTGGAGATCGACCTTCACCAGGCTCGACGCCGTGATCTCGTCGAAGAACATGCCATAGGGGTTGATCAAGAACTGGTCGCCGGCGCCCGGCACCCGCGCCGAGATGTGCGTGAACACCAGGTCTTCCCAGCCGTACCGAGCCACCAGCCGGTAGCAGGCAGCGAGATCGACGCGGACCGCGCGTTCCTCGGGTGAGATCATGGGGCTCCTTTGCCGACAGGATGTGGTCCGAATCCTAGACTGGATTCGCGACAGCGTCCAGCGCGCCGCGACTTTCCGCGGGACACGACGTCGCTTATCATCTGACGCGCCCAAGGACGTTCGCGTGAGGAGACAGGGATGCGTTACGAGATGATCTCCGCCGACTGCCACATCGATCTCTGCTGGCTGCCGCCCGACCTGTTCGTCACCAACGCCGCCTCTACCGAATGGCGCGACCGGATGCCGCACGTGGTCGATGGCCCGAAGGGCCCGCGCTGGACGACGAAGAAGGGCGCCAACCTCGGCCTGGCCTGCGGCATGGGCGCGGCGGGCCGCGAGTACGTGCCCGGGCGCATCCATCGCTCGGACCGCATGGCCTCCACGGGGCTCTACGACGACGGCAAGCGCGGCATCCGGCGCCTCACCGATCCGGATCTCCGCTTGCGCGACCAGGATCGCGACGGCGTTCAGGCCGAGATCCTCTACGGCATCCTCGGCGTCACCGGGCGGCTCGGCGATCCCGAGGCCGCCGTCGAGGTCATGCGGATCTACAACGAGTGGCTGGCCGATTTTTGCGCGACGCATCCCGAGCGCTACGGCGGTCTGGCGTCGATCCCGAATCATCCGATCGAGGCGGCCATCACCGAGGTCGAGCGCGTGGCCAAGCGCGGCGTGCTGCGCGGACTCGACATCGCGAACTCGACGGAGCTGACCCCGCTCTGGGATCCGTACTGGAAACCGCTGTGGGAGGTCGTCGACGCCTCCGGCCTGCCGCTCCACTTCCACACGATCGGCGCCCGGCTCCCCGACCACCTTCAGAAGCTCGTGATGATCGGCGGCGACCCGTCCCGCGCGGGCGCCGACGTCACGCCGGCCGAGCTTCGCAAGGCGCGCTCCGCGTTCGCGACCCACATCACCGGCTTCCAGATCAACATGGCCAACGTCCTGATGGCGCTGATCTACGGCGGCGTGCTCGAGCACCATCCGCGGATGCGCGTCGTGCTCGGCGAGGCCGGGATCGGATGGATCCCCTACGTCCTCTGGCGCATGGACGGTGAGTGGGAAGACCAGTTCAAGGACCTGGACCTCACGATGCCGCCCAGCGAGTACTGGAAGCGCCAGTGCTGGGCCACGTACCAGACCGATCCCGTCGGCATCAAGCTCCTGGACGAGCTCGGCCAGGACAAGATCATGTGGGGCTCCGACTTCCCGCATCCCGACGGTGTCTGGCCTGACTCCCGCGAGTACATCCAGCGCGAGCTCGGCCACCTGCCCGCCGACGTGCGGCGAAAGATCGTGTGCGACAACGCTGCGCAGCTCTACGGTTTCAAGAACAGCCGGTGAGGAGACCACGATGAAGACACACCGACTCTACACGGGCCCCGATGGGCACTCGCACATCGAGTCCTTCGACCTGGGCAAGAAGCCCGACTGGGCCAAGGGATTGCCGACCACGCAGATCTCGTTCCGCGAGTGGCCACGCGGTGAGTTCATCGACTGGCATCCGGCGCCGCGGCGCCAGTTCGTGATCATCCTGTCCGGCCAGCTCGAGATCGGGCTGGGCGACGGCTCCAAGCACGTCTTCGGCCCCGGCGACGCCCGCCTCGTCGAGGACACGACCGGCAAGGGCCACACCACGCGCGTCCTCGGCAACGATCCCGTGCTCACCGCGACGATTCCCCTGGCGCACCAGTGATGGCCAAGATCCTGTTCGCGCCCAAGCAGCCCGACGCGGTCGTGGACATCGCGCGGTCGATGACACCGCCGGGCTTCGAGCTGGTCGTCGTCGATCCCGGCACCCCCGAGTTCTACAAGGAGGCGACCGACGCCGAGTACTACCTCGGCCTCGCCCGTCAGATGGGCGGCGAGTTCTTCCGCTCGGCGCCCAAGCTCAAGCTGGTCCAGCTCCTCAGCGCCGGCTACGACCGCGTGGACGTCGAGGCGGCGCGCAAGGCCAAGGTGCCCGTCGCCAACAACGGCGGCGCCAACGCCATCGCCGTCTCCGAGCACGCCATCCTGCTCATGCTGGCCGTGCTGAAACGGCTCGTGAGCTTCCACAACGACGTCGTCGCCGGCAAGTGGCGCCCGAGCATCGCCGACCCGCCCGTCTACGAGATGTCGGGCCGCACGCTCGGCATCGTGGGCCTCGGCAACATCGGCAAGAAAGTGGCGCGCCGGGCGGCGGCCTTCGACATGCGCGTGCAGTACTACGACATCGCGCGGCTCTCCGAGGACCAGGAAGACGCGCTCGGCGTCCGCTTCGTGCTCTTCACCGAGCTGCTGCGCACCTCCGACATCGTCAGCCTGCACGTGCCGCTCGACGACACCACGCGCAACCTGATCGGCGCGCGCGAGCTCGCCATGATGAAGAAGAGCGCGGTGATCATCAACACGTGCCGGGGGCCGGTCATCGACGAGAGCGCGCTGTACAAGGCGCTGAAGGACCGACAGATCGCGGCGGCCGGGCTCGACGTGATGGTCGAGGAGCCGCCCTCGCCGAACCACCCGCTGTTCACCCTGCCCAACGTCACGCTCACGCCGCACTCGGCGGGGCCGACGTGGGAGAACTGGACGGCGAGGTTCAGGAACGGCTTCGACAACATCGAGCGCGTCGCGGCCGGGCGAGCGCCGAAGTGGGTGATCCCGGAGCTTCAGGCGTGACGCCGGCGACGACGATGGAGATCGGCTGTCATCTGCCCACTCAGGGCCCGGTGGCCACCCGCGACGCGTTGCTCACGTTCGCCCAGCAGGCGGAGAAGCACCACATCGCGTCGCTGTGGGTGAGCGATCACGTCATTTTCCCGCGCTCGGCCACCGGCAACTATCCCGGCGGCCGCTTCCCGCATCCGCCCGACAAGCCGTATCTCGAGCCCGTGGCCACGCTCGCCGCCGCCGCCGTGATCACGACGCACGCCCGCCTCGGCGCCTCCGTGTTCATCCTCGGGCATCGTCATCCGGTGGTCATGGCCAAGCTGTTGACGACGATCGACGCGCTCTCCAACGGCCGCCTCATCTGCGGCGTCGGCGTGGGCTGGTGGAAGGAGGAGCTGGAGATTCTCGGCGCGCCCTTCCACAAGCGCGGCCGCCAGGCCGACGAGGCGATTCGAGTGCTCAAAGAATTGTGGACCAACGACAAGCCAACATTTTCAGGCGAGTTCTTCCGCTTCAGCGACGTCGGCTTCGCGCCCAAGCCCGTCCAGAAGCCGCATCCGCCGATCTGGGTCGGCGGCGACAGCCCCGGAGCGTTCCGGCGCGTCGTCGATCTCGGCGACGGCTGGCACGCGACGTCGAAGACGCCCAAGGAGCTCGGTGAGGCGATCACCCGCTTGCGCGCCGCCGCCGACCGGGCCGGGCGACGGTTCGACACCATCACGCTCTCACTGCGCTTCGGCCTGCGTGACGAGCTGATCGCCCAGGGCCCGCACGCGGTCATCGATCTGCTCGCCGAGTACAAGCGGCTCGGCCTGCGTCACATCGTGCTCGAATTCCGTCGCGACGACCTCGGCCGGATGCTGGAGATCCTGGACCTGGTCGCCGGGACCATCCGGCCCGCGGTCGACGCGGCCTGAGAGGGACACCATGACGAACACGCACGTCTACGTCGGCTCGGCACGCACGTCCGGAACGCTCGGGGGCATCTTCCGCCGGGCCGCGGGCAACGGTCACTGGGAGCAGCTCACGAAGGGACTGCCCGAGGCGGTCAACGTCCAGGCCATTACCGTGCATCCCACGAATCCCGACATCGTCTATCTCGGCGGCAACCGCGGGTTGTACCGGAGCACCGATCGCGGCGAGCGCTGGGAGCGGCTCGGCTTCTCCGACGAGCGCGCGGAGGTCTGGTCGGTCCTGGTGCACCCGAGCCACCCGCGGACCCTCTACGCGGGGACGTCGCCGGTCGGCGTCTACCGGAGCGACGACGACGGCCAGACGTGGCGGAAGCTGCCCGGGGCCACCGCGCCCGACCGGATCAAGATGAGCTTCGCCTGCCGCGTGATGCGGCTGGCGGTCGATCCGGCGCGGGCCGACGAGGTGTATGCGACGCTCGAAGTCGGCGGCGTGATTCGCTCGCTCGACGGCGGCGAGACGTGGGACGACTGCACGAGCGGCCTGCTCGAGATGGCCGATCGGCCGCATCTGAAGAGCCGCATCCAGAGCGACTCCGACGCTGAAGGCATGCTGGACGGCCACGCACTCTGCGTGAGCTCCGCCAGTCCTGGCACGGTCTTCCTGGCCGTGCGCATGGGGCTGTTCCGGAGCGCCGACCGCGGCGCGACCTGGCAGGACATGGAAGTCGGCCGCTTCTCGCCGCTCACCTACGGCCGCGACATCCGCATCTCGCCGCAGGACCCGCGGGTGTTCTACGCCTGTCTCAGCCCGGCGGCGCGCAGCGAGGACGGGTCGCTCTATCGCAGTGCCGACCTCGGCCAGACGTGGAAACGCTTCGATCACGGCATCAAGGCGAACAGCACGATGATGGCGGTGGCGCTCCATCACCGGGATCCCGATCAGGTCTTCTGCGTCTCCCGTACCGGCCAGGTCTTCGGCACGCTCGACGCGGGCCGCACCTGGCGCGAGGATGCGCTGCCCGTCGGCGTCAAGGACGTCTACGCGATCGCCTGCGGATGAGCGCCGACATGAGCGACAGGATCACCGTGTTCAACCCGGTCGGCTTTCCTCCGAAGGTCGTCCCCAGGCCCCTGGCCCCACGCCTGCCTTCACTCCAGGGCAAGACGGTCTATCTCGTCGACTGCCGGTTCGACGACTCGGACGTGTTCTTGAAGCAGATGCAATTGTGGTTCGCCGACCACATGCCGAGCGTGAAGACGGTGGTCAAGCCGATCTCGAGCGTGTACCTGAAGGACGACCCGGCGACGTGGGAGGAGATCAAGGCGAACGGCCACGCTGCCGTCGTCGGCGTCGGCCACTGAAGCACCTGCGCGCCGGCGGTCGCCGCGCACGCGATGACCATCGAAGCGAAGTACGGCGTGCCTACGGTCGCCGTGCACACCGACAAGTTCGACCGCGTGGTGAGGTCGGTGGCAGACGTGAGCGGCATGCCGGGGCTCCGCCAGGTCTTCGTCCCCCAGCCCATCATGGGCAAGACGGCCGTGGAGCTCCGCGCCTACGTCGACGGCAAGAATCCGATCAGCGGCCGGCCCGTCATGCAAGAGGTGGTCGAAGGCCTCACGCGCTCGTTCGACGGGAGTGACTTGGGCGTCGAGTTCGACCGCTCGACGCCCCGGCTCGTCGAGCCCGATACGGAGGAGAACCTCCACCGCCTGTTCCTCGACAACCACTGGACGGACATGCTGCCGATCGTGCTCCCGACCGAGGAGCGCGTGGCCGCCATGCTGGCGAGCAGCCATCGCAGGCCCGACGAGATCGTGGGACGCATGCGGTCCACGCACTTCCGCGAGTACTGGGAGTACTCGGTCGAGAAGGTCGCGGTGAACGCCGTCATGGCGGGGGCGCGCCCCGAATACTTCCCGGTGATCCTCGCGCTAGCGGCCACGGGCGTGACGGCGCGCGGAAGCAGCTCGAGCGCGATGGCGACGATGGCGGTGGTCAACGGACCGATCCGCCGCGAGATCGCGATGAACGCGGGCACGGGGGCCATGGGGCCGTACAACCACGCCAACGCGACCATCGGCCGCGCCTACGGCCTGCTCTCCCAGAACCTGCAAGGCGGCTCGGTGCCCGGCATCTCCTACATGGGCAACCAGGGCAACAACTACGCGTACAACAGCGTGACGTTCGCCGAGAACGAGGAGCGGAGCCCGTGGGAGCCGTTCCACGTCCAGCACGGGCTCCCGCCCGACGCGAGCGCCGTGAGCGTCTTCACCGGATGCCGGTCCACCGCCTTCACCCTCGGGCTGCGCGAGAAGCACTGGCGCGAGCACGTCCGGAACCTGCTCCGCGGGATGGATCCCTACGGACCGCCGACGCTCTTGCTCGATCCGATCGCCGCGCGCCAGTTCGTCGAGCGTGGCGGGTTCACGAAGAAGGACGCGCTCATCGACTGGCTCCACGACACCGCGCGACTGCCGGCCAGCGAGTACTGGGACTATCAGCTCGTCCAGAATTACGTCTACCCGCGGGCGACGTTCGGCGAGGAGCCGTGGGCGTCGAACCTCCGCGCGACGCCGGATGAGCTGATCCCGATGTTCCGGCGCGAGGACATCCACGTCGTGGTGGTCGGGGGCGAGACCAACGGGTACTGGCGCATCATGGGCTGCACCTACCAGGACACCGTCTCGGTCGACGACTGGCGCTAGCGGACGAACGCTGCTGGACGACTGGCGGTCGATGTAAAACCTGCCCGGCGAACGCCGGTCAGCGAGGAGTGGCGGGAACCGGGACCCAGGGCTCAGGACAGCTCGGCGCGTTCGGGTAGTAAGCGCTCGCGCTCGGGCAGTAGTACCAGTACGGCTGCCCCCCAGGCTGCTGCTGGATGTAGACGGGTGGCTCGGGCTGGATGACGGTCGGAGGGTAGTAGTACGCCGGGTCATCCCACCAGTACGGAAACGCGAGGAAGGGCGTGACGCCGACGAACACGCGGCCTCGGTGATGGAAATGATGAAAGCCCGGGTGATGGCCGTGGTGACCACCCGAGGAGCCGCGACGCCCGCCGTGGCCGCCACAGTGGCCGCCCGTGGCGTAGGCCGGAGCCACCATCACGAGGGCGACGAGGGCCGCGAGCGCGATGCTCACCAAACGCTGCTTCATCTCGACTGTAGGACGCCCGGAGCCGGCGCCGCGTTCATAGTACGATATCGCTCACGTCGACCGGTGGCCCCGGCGACGAGAGGAGCCTGCGATGCCGTTTGACCTGGTGATCAAGAACGGGATGGTGGTCGATGGATCCGGTTTGCCGGCGTACCCGGCCGACATCGGCGTGCGCCACGGCCGGATCGACACGATCGGCCGCATCCGCGAGCGGGCGCGCGAGGTCATCGACGCCGACGGGCTCGTCGTCGCGCCAGGCTTCGTCGACGGCCACACCCACATGGACGCCCAGATCTTCTGGGATCCCCTCGGGACCTCGTCGTGCTACCACGGCATCACCACGGTCGTCATGGGCAACTGCGGCTTCACGCTGGCTCCCTGCGCCGCCGCCAACAAGCACCTGGTCATCCAGAACCTGCAGCGCGCCGAGGACATCTCGCCGAAGGCGATGGAAGCCGGGATCGAGTGGCGCTGGACCACGTATCCCGAGTTCCTCGACGTCCTCGATACCCTGCCCAAGGGCATCAACTACGCCGGCTACGTCGGCCACTCCGCCGTGCGCACCTACGTCATGGGCGAGCGCGCGTTCGACCAGGCCGCGACCGAGGACGACCTGCAGGCGATGGAGCGTCAGGTCCGCGACGCCATCCGCGCCGGCGCGGTCGGCTTCACCACGTCGCGCTCCCCGAGCCACGAGACGCCGGATGGCCGGCCCGTGGCCAGTCGCGCGGCGGCCTGGGACGAGGTGCGGCGGCTCGTCGGCGCCATGGGTGAGCTGAATGCCGGCATCTTCGAGCTGGCCGGTGAGAACGTGGACCGGGTCCCCGATCACCCGGCGCTGCGCGACTACCACGTCCGCCTGCGCAACCTCGCCGTCGAGACTGGACGGCCGGTGACGTTCGGCGTCTTCAGCCGGCGCGGCGTTCCTGGCGTGTGGAAGAAGTACATGGACCTGCTCGACGAGACCGCGGCCGCCGGCGGCCGGATGTTCGCCCAGGCCCACAGCCGATCCCTCAGCGCGCTGCTGTCGTTCAAGACGCAGATGCCGTTCGACTGGCTGCCGGTGTGGAAGGAGCTCCGCCAGCTTCCGCTCGCCGAGCAGCGGCACCGCCTGCGCGATCCCGCGACGCGAAAGAAGCTCGTCGAAGTCTCGGGCGAGCGCGATGGCCGGCGTCCGCTGGGCACCGAACCGAAGCCGCCCGACTACGACTGGCTGCTCGTGTTCGACACCGTCGAGGGGCCGCACCGCACGGTGGCCGAGGTCGCGCGCGAGCGCGGCCAGCATCCGGCGGAGACGATGATCGAGCTGGCGCTCGAGAAGGACCTGGACCTCTTCTTCCTCCAGCCCGTGGCCAACGAGGACCAGGACATCGCGCTCCAGATCATGCGCAACCCGCGCGCGGTCACGACGTTCTCCGACTCCGGGGCCCACGTCTCTCAGCTCATGGACTCGTCGCTCCAGACCCACCTGCTCTACCACTGGGTGCGGGCGAAGCAGGCCTTCACGCTCGAGCAAGCGGTCAGGATGCTGACGCTCGTGCCCGCCACGCTGTGGGGCTTCCACGACCGTGGGCTCGTCCGTCAGGGCATGGCGGCCGATCTGGTGGTCTTCGATCCTGACACGATCGCGGCCGAGATGCCGGAAGTGGTGGACGACCTCCCCGCCGGCGCCCGCCGACTCGTGCAGCGCACGCGCGGCATCGCGGCGACGGTCGTGAACGGCGAGGTGCTGCTGCGTGACGGCAAGCACACCGGCGCGCTGCCCGGGCAACTGCTCCGCGGACCGCTGGCCCGACGGTCGTAGCCGATCGAGGACCGCTGAGCCATGCGCGCCGTGATCTGTCGCGCATGGGGCCCGATCGATGATCTGACCGTCGAGGACGTCGCTCCGCCGACGCCGGGCCGGGGCCAGGTCGTGATCGACGTTCACGCAACGGGCGTGAACTATGCCGACTCGATCATGGTGGCCGGTCGCTATCAGACACGCCCGACGCTCCCCTTCAGCCCCGGCCTCGAAGCCGCCGGCGTCGTGACGCAATGCGGGGACGGTGTCACGCGCTACAAGCCGGGCGATCACGTCATGGCGATCCTGGCCTACGGCGGCTTCGCCGAGCGGGCCGCCGCTGACGAGGTCGAGACGTTCGCCATCCCGAGCACGATGCCGTTCGACGAGGCGGGCGCGTTCCCGATCGCGTACATCTCGAGCCACGTCGCCATCCGCTGGCAGGGCCGGCTCGAGCCGGGCGAGACGCTGCTCGTGCTCGGCGCGGCCGGCGGCGTCGGGCTGACGGCGGTCGAGATCGGCAAGGCGATGGGGGCGCGCGTCATCGCCGCGGCCAGCACGGACGAGAAGCTCGCGGTCGCGCGCGAGCGCGGCGCCGACGAGCTGATCAACTACGCCACCGAGAAGCTCACCGACCGCGTGATGGCGCTCACCGACGGCAAGGGCGCCAACGTGTGCTTCGACCCGATCGGCGGTGACCTCTTCGACGCCGCGCTCTCCTCGCTCGGCTGGGGCGGACGGATCTTATTGATCGGCTTCGTCGCCGGCGTCCCCAATATTCCGGCCAACCGCCTGCTCGTGAAGCACCGGTCCGCGCTCGGTTCGTCACTGCGCTATTTCCGGTGGCACGAACCCGACAAGCTGCGGCGGACCGTCGACGAGCTGTTGCAGTGGTACGCGACGGGCCAGCTCAAGCCGTGCGTCACCCATCGCCTGCCGCTCGAGCGCACGGTCGAGGCGATCCGGCTCCTCACCGACCGCAAGGCGCACGGCAAGATCGTCGTCATGCCAGAGCTGCCGGCGCGGTGACGACGGCGCTCAGGGTCCGCGAGCACGGGCCTCACGTCGTCGTCGTCACGATCGACAATCAGCCGCGCCGGAACGCGATGACGCGAGCGATGATGGCCGAGCTCGGACGTCTGTGGGAGAGCCTCGAGCGCGGCCCCTGTCGCTGCGTCGTCCTGACCGGCGCCGGCGATCGCGCCTTCACGTCGGGCGCCGACATGAGCGGCGATCTCTCCGCCGATCCGTCGATCGCGCGGACCGTGAACGACGCGCTCCTGAAGACCCGGCCCTACGCCAAGCCGATCGTGGCGGCGGTCAACGGTGATTGCGTGGCCGGCGGCCTCGAGCTGCTGCTGTCGACCGACATCCGGGCCGCCGCGCCCCACGCGCGCTTCGGCCTGCCCGAAGTCCGCTGGTCGATCTATCCGTTCGGGGGCGGGACCGTCAAGCTCGTGCAGCAGATCGGCTACGTCCACGCGATGGAGCTGCTGCTCACCGCGAAGCTGATCGACGCCGCCGAGGCGGCGCGGATCGGCCTCGTCAATCGCGTGCTGTCCGCGGCCGACCTGATGCCGTGGGCGCTCGCCACCGCCGAGACCATCGCGGCCAACAGCCCGAGCGCCGTGCAGGCGGTCAAGGAGCAGATCAGCACGACGATCGCCGTCCACGCGCAGTCGCGCGAAGCGCTCGATCAAGAGCTGGGCGATCGCGTGCGGGCCAGTCCCCACTTCTCCGAAGGCGTGCGGGCCTTCCTCGAAAAGCGCGACCCGAACTATACGTAGCCGAGTACAGTAGACCCCCCCGAAGCTCCGGGCAGGAGGAGATCGATGAAGAACGTCGCAGTCGGACTCGCAGTGGTCATGGCCGTGCTGATCGCGGCGCCGATGCTGCTCACGCCGGCGACGGCGCCGGCGGCCGAGGATTTGAAGATCGCGCTGGTGGTACCGCTGTCCGGCCGCTGGGCCCGCCAGGGCCAGCTCAAGAAGATGGGCGCCGAGATGGCGATCGCCGAGGTCAACGCCCAGGGCGGGATCAAGTCGCTCGGCGGCGCCAAGATCGTGCTGCGCGAGGCCGACGCGGGTGACAGCGTCGAGAAGGCGGTGAGCGCCGCCCAGCGCGCGCTGACCCGCGAGAAGATCAGCGCTGGCATCGGCTCCTGGCTGAGCTCCTTCACGCTCGGCGTCACCGAGGTGGCCGAGCGGCTCGAAGTCCCGTGGTTCACGCTCTCCTACGCCGACTCGATCACCGAGCGCGGCTTCAAGTACACGTTCCAGTCGAGCCCGGTCTCCTCGGCCCAGGCCGAGCAGGCGCTCGAGCAGCTCGTCGAGATCGCCAAGCGCAACAACCAGCCGATCAAGAAGGCCGCGATCATCGGCGACAACACCGCCGCCACCGTCTTCTTCTTCAAGCCGCTGCGCGAGAAGCTGCTCAAGGCCAAGGGCATCGAGGTCGTCGTCGACGAGATCTGGACGCCGCCGCTGGCCGACGCCACCGCGATCGTCCAGAAGATCCGCGCCACCCAGCCCGACATCATCTTCTACGGCGCGACCAACTTCCCCGACTCGATCCAGGTGCTGCAGAAGATCAAGGAGTTCGGCGTGAAGTCGCCGATCCAGGGCGTCGGCGCGTGGCTGGTGACGCCCGAGTACGTCAAGGCCGTCGGCCCCGAGCTGCTCGACAGCATCAAGGCCGTGGTGGCGGCGCATCCGCTCAAGGGCCAGGAGGAGCTGGTCAAGCGCTTCAAGGAGCGGACGGGCGAGCCGTTCATGACCCAGGATCCGCTGATGAGCTACGCCCACGTCTGGATCATCAAGGAAGCCGCCGAGCGGGCGAAGTCGACCGATCCCAAGGCGATCCGCGACGCCGTGGCCAAGCTCGACATCACCAGCGGCCCGGCCGCGACCGCGCTGGCCCCCGGGCGCATCCGCTACGACGAGCACGGGCGGCGCATCGGCGCGATCCCGATCATCGTCCAGTGGCAGGGCGGCGAGCCCTTCACGGTGGCGCCGAACGAGCTGGCCACGCGCAAGCTCGTCTGGCAGGCGGGGAAGTAGCGCACGGCACGATGAAATAGAGCACCGCGCGAGCCCGACGTGGCGCTGGGCGATTTCCTCCAGTACGTGGTGACCGGTCTGCTCGTGGGCGGCGTCTACGCGCTCATGAGCATCGGGCTCGCGCTGATCTTCGGCGTCATGCGGGTCGTCAACTTCGCCCAGGGCGACTTCATGATGCTCGGCATGTACATGACGTACTTCCTGACCACGGCGTACGGCATCGATCCCCTGCTCGGCGCCGTCGTCATCGTTCCGCCGTTCTTCCTGGTGGGGGTCGCGGTCCACCGCGTGCTCCTCGCGCGCGTGACGGGAGGCGGCGATCCCCAGCGCCTGATGGACACGCAGCTCATCCTCACCCTCGGTCTGTCGCTCATCATCACCAACGGCACGACCATGCTGCTCACGCCGATGCCCCGCGGCATCAAGACGTCGTACGCCACCCAGGCCTTCGCCGTCGGCCCGATCTTGATGAACGAGGCGCGCTCCTATGCGTTCCTGATGGCGCTGTTCCTCGCCGGCGTCGTGTACCTGTTCCTCACGCGGACCGATCTCGGCAAAGCGTTGCGCGCGGCGGCCGACGAGCCGGAAGCCGCCGGCTATCAGGGCATCGACGTCCGCGCGATGCACGGCCTCGCCTTCGGCGTCGGCATCGCGCTGGTCGCGGCCGCCGGCGGGTTGCTCGCGACCTATCATCCGATCGAGCCTACGGTCGCGGTCAACTTCATCGTGCTGATGTTCGTCGCGGTCGTGCTCGGAGGCCTCGGGTCGATCCCCGGCGCGTTCGCGGGCGGCCTGGTGATCGGCATCGTCCAGTCACTCACGCTGCTCGTGCTTCCCTTCCAGCTCCAGAACGTCGGCGTCTTCATCGCCTTCCTGCTCGTGCTCTATCTGCGCCCCCAGGGCCTGTTCGGCCAGCGCCTGCGCGCGGTTTAATGGATCACACATTGGGGGGCCCCGAAATGGCCCCCCAAACCCCCCCGCGCTCGTCACGTCCCGGCAAAGCCGGGATGCTCCTCGACCTCCTCCCGATCGCACTCATCGTTCTGGCCGGCCTCGCGCTCACGCTCCTGCTCGGCGAGCGCTACCACCACCGCGTGCTTCAGCTCGTGTTCATCTGGGCGACGATGGGACTGGCCTGGAACATCATCAGCGGCTACGCAGGCCAGACCTCGTTCGGCCATCAGGCCTTCTTCGGTGTGGGCGCCTACGTGACGGTGCTGCTCGTCGTCACCTTCCGCCTCACGCCCTGGATCGGCCTCGTCGTCGGCATGCTGGCCGCGATGATGGCCGCCGTCCTCATCGGGTTCCCGACGTTCCGGCTGGCCGGCATCTACTTCGCGCTCGCCACCCTCGCCTATCCGCTGATCCTGAGGATCCTGATGGACTTCCTGGGCTACCAGGAAGTCGCGATCCCGATGATGCGCACCCGCCCCGTCGCGTTCATGCAGTTCAGCGATCCCCGCGCCTACGACGTGCTCGCCCTGGGCGCGCTCGCCGCCACCCTCGTGCTCTCGCACTGGATCGAGACGTCGCGACTCGGCTACGCGCTCCGGGCCCTGAAGGAGAACGAGCAGGCCGCCGAGGCGATGGGCGTGGACACCTTCCGCGCGAAGATGTTCGCCTACGTCCTGAGCGCCGCCCCGGCGGCGGTCGCCGGCGTCATCTACACCCACGCGATCCTGTTCATCGTCACGCCCGAGGCGGTGTTCGGCGTGCTGGTGATCGTGCAGACGCTCGTGGTCTGCCTGGTCGGCGGCGTCGGCAGCAAGTGGGGGCCGATCATCGGCTCGGCGCTCATGGTGCCGCTGAGCGAGATGCTCGACGCGACGGTCGGCGACCGGCTGCCCGGCATTCAAGGCGTCGTGTACGGCGGCGCGCTGGTGCTGGTGATGATCTTCGCACCCGAGGGCATCTACTGGCGCTGGCAGACGATCGCGCGCCGGCGACGTGCGACTGACACGAGCGTAGAGTCGGCCACGGCGGTCGCGCCGACGCCGCGCATGGTGGCCGATGCTGCCGGCCGGCCGAGCGTGGAGCGCGGCGCGCCGCTCCTCGACGTCCGTGGCGTCTCGAAGGCCTTTCTCGGGCTTCACGCGCTCGACGACGTGAGCTTCACCGTCCGCGGTGGTGAGATCCTCGGCGTGATCGGGCCGAACGGGGCCGGCAAGACGACGCTCTTCAACGTGCTGAACGGCTTCCTCGCGCCCGACCGCGGCGACGTGCGGTATCGCGACGAATCCGTCGCCGGGCTTCGTCCCAGCGCGATCTGCCGTCGCGGCGTCGGCCGGACCTTCCAGGTCGTGCGCGCGTTTCCCCACCTGACCGTGCTGGAGAACGTCATGGTCGGGGCGTTCGTTCGCGAGCGCGCGCCGGGGCCGGCGCGCGAGCGCGCGCAGGCGGCGCTGGCCGCGGTGGGCCTCGCCGCCCGTGCTGGCGTCGTGCCCGGCGGCCTCACCACGCTCGATCTCCGCTTGATGGAGCTCGCGCGATGCCTGGCCACCGCTCCCGAGCTCATCCTGCTCGACGAGCCGCTCGCGGGGCTCTCGCGCGACGGCGTCGACACGATGATGACGCTGGTCCGCCGCGTGCGCGACGCCGGCGTGACGGTGGTGATCATCGAGCACACGATGTACGCGGTCGTCCAGCTCGTGGATCGACTCGTCGTGCTCGATCACGGGCGCCGCGTCGCCGAGGGCCTCCCCGCCGACGTGGTCCGCGATCCCGCCGTCATCGAGGCCTATCTCGGCCAGCGCTGGCTGACTCGTTCCATGGGGGGCCCCGAGATGGCCCCCCATACCCCCCAACCCTCGGGGCGCCCCGGCGGAGCCGTGGCTCCCCTCGACGCATGCTGAAGCTTTCCCAGGTCGGCGTCGCGTACGGCGGGCTGCAAGCGGTGGCCGGTGTCTCGCTCGACGTCGCCGAGGGCGAGTTCGTGACGATCGTGGGACCGAACGGCGCCGGCAAGACGACGCTGATGAAGGCGGTCGGCGGCGGCGTGCCGCTCCAGTCCGGCCGCGTCGAGTATCGCGGCCAGGACATCAGCGGACTGCCGGCGCACGCCCGCGCCCGCCTCGGCATCGCGCACGTGCCGGAAGGCCGCAAGGTCTTCCCGTCGCTCACCGTGCTCGAGAACCTCGAGATGGGCTCGTATCGCGCCGAGGCGCGACGTCACCGCGTCGAGGGCCTCGAGACGGTCCTGGGCCTCTTCCCCGTCCTGCGTGAGCGCCGCCAGCAGCTCGCCGGCTCACTGTCCGGTGGCGAGCAGCAGATGCTGGCCATCGGCCGGGGCATCATGGCGCTGCCCGATCTCCTGCTGCTCGACGAGCCCTCGCAAGGCCTCGGGCCGCGAATCGTGGAAGGCATCTTCGAAGCGATCGCCACGATCCGGCGCAGCCGTCCGGTGACGATCCTGCTCGTCGAGCAACGCGTGGTGGAGGCGCTCGAGTTGTGCGACCGCGGCTACGTGCTGGAGACGGGACGCGTCGTCCTCAGCGGCGACCGGCAGATGCTCCTGGCCGACCCCCGCGTGCAGCACGCGTATCTCGGGGCGTGAGGGAGGTTCTGATTGCCGACGCGGCTGCGGTCACGTGCGACTCGATCGTCACTGGTCGGATACTCTTGCGTGGTCCGGTGTGGCGGTGGGATGCTGGCAGCACCGTGACGATGACGCCGCGTTACTGGAACATGTGGTGGACTTTGACGATGGCCGCAGCGGGACTGACACTGCTGGTCGTCCTCGAAGCTCTCGGAATTCTCCAGGACGTTGGCCTGGCGCGGGGCGTCGCCGGTGTGCTCCTGACCATCGTCTTCGGGCTCACCGCCTCGACACGCTCGTCACTCACGGGTTCCGTGGTGACGTCGTGCCCAGGCTGGACCGCATCATCACGCTTCTCGAAGAACGGCTCCCGCCAACGACGACGTAGCGTCGAGCCACGCCGGCAGCGTCAACGCCCGCTGAACCGCGGCGTCCTCCCCTCGCGATGAGCGACCATGCCCTCGTCGATGTCGTGGCTCCACTCGAGCGCGTGGCGGAGCGCGTCGGACAGCGTGCGGGCCGCGGTGAACCCGGAGACCATGCGCGCGTTCATGATGCGCTTGGCCCCGCGGGTGGCGATCGGGCCGCTGGCGCCGATGCGGGCGGCGAGCGCACGCGCTTCGGGCAGCAAGCGCTCCTCGGGATGCACGGCGAGCACGAGCCCCAGCCGCTCCATCTCGCCGGCGTCGATCGTGCGGCCCGTGCAGATCAGCTCGAGGGCGCGGGCCCGGCCCACGATCGCCGGCAGGCGAACAGGACCGCCGGCGCCGGGAAAGCCACCCCACAGCGCCTCGGGCAGCGCGAACGTCGCGTGCGCGGCGGCCAGGCGGATGTCGCAGGCCAGCGACAGCTCGGCGGCGCCCGCGCGGGCGGCGCCGTTCAGCGCGGCGATCACGATCTGCGGGAGCGTCTCGATCGCGTCGTACAGGCGGTTGGCGAGGCGCACCATCTCGAGGATCTGCTCCTTGGTATAGCTCGCCCGCACGGTCGGGTTGAGGATTCCCATCGAGAAGAACTCGCGGCCGCTGCCGGTGATGACGACGGCCTGGGCTTCGTCGTCGCCGCCGAGACGATCGACGACCTGCTGGAGGCCGAGCAGGACGTCGCGGGTGAGTCGGTTCTGATCCCCGGGCCGATCGAGCGTGATGGTGATGACGCGGTCAGCGCGCTCGACGCGTAGCTCGTCCGATCCCATGACAGCCTCCTGGAAGCACGGCGGTGAGCGTCTCGCGGCCCGGGCGGGCGGGGCGTCACCTACATATGCTTCGAGGCCGAGGCTGTCAACTCGCAGGGTGCGGCTTGCGGCGTCAGCTCAGACGACGGCTGCGTCCGGCC
>Ga0209157_1001457_pt1 | contig 19710 bp, 20 predicted proteins | sample GraSoiAngelo_135_FD_185892 | JGI IMG/M metagenome (GOLD analysis project Ga0209157, IMG submission 185892) | Grasslands soil microbial communities from the Angelo Coastal Reserve, California, USA - 14_0929_05_40cm (SPAdes) (version 2) | ecosystem: Environmental > Terrestrial > Soil > Grasslands ...
GCCGACGATCGCGATGGTGGACGGCTACGCCGTCGGCGCCGGCTCGAACCTGGCGCTCTGCTGCGACCTCATCGTCGCCTCAGACCGCGCGAAGTTCGGCGAGCTCTTCTGCAAGATCGGCCTCGCGGTGGACGGCGGGGGCACGTGGCTCCTGCCGCGCGTGGTCGGTCTGGCGCGCGCCAAGGAGCTCGTCTTCACGGGCGACGTGGTCGACGCCGCCGAGGCGGCGCGCCTGGGCCTCGTCAACCGGGTCGTGCCGAGCGCCGAGCTCGAGACGGCGACGCGGGCGCTCGCCGCGAAGATCGCCGCGGGCCCGCCCCTCGCGCTCAGGCTCGACAAGCAGATGCTCAACCGCGCGGTGGCGACCGACCTCGGCGGCGCGCTCGAGGCCGAGGCCTCCTCGCAGGGGCTCGCGATCGCCTCGGACGACCATCGCGAAGGCGTCGCCGCCTTCTTCGACAAGCGCCCGCCCAAGTTCACGGGCCGGTGAGTCGCGTCGGCGGAAGGCGCCGCAGAGAGATCCCGACGCGGACGGCCCGCTAATTCGTCTGGGGCCGCGGTTCGGGAGCCGGTCGCTCGGGAGCGCCGGTGGGCGGTGGAGGCGCGGGCGCCGAGGGCTCGGCTCCGCCGGTGGGCGGGTGCGTCGGGCCGGGCGCGCGGGGCGCCTTCTTGATCGCGTCCTCAAGCTCGGGCGTGGCCCGCCGCATCTCGTCCGTGATCTTCGCGGCGTCGAGCGCGCTGCCGAGCACCCGCGGGGTGATCAGCAGGAGCAGTTCCGTCTTGTCGATCAACCGCTCCTTGAAGCCGAAGAGAACGCCGAGGATCGGAATGTCCTTAAGAAACGGGATCCCCCGATTATTGATCGTCACCTGGTCCTGAATGAGCCCGCCGAGCACCAACGTCGTGTTGTTGAGGAGGACGACCGACGTCTCGGCCTCGCGCTTGATGATCTCGACAGACCCGGTGGGCGCAACAGGGTTCCCGATCGCGTTGACTTCCTGCTTGACGTCGAGGGCGACGGTGCCGTGCTCGCCAATGCGCGGCGTGACGGTCAGGACCACACCAGCGTCACGGTACTCGACCGATTGAGTGCCCACGACCGCTGTCGTCCCCCCAGCGGGAGGCGAGACGGCGCCGCCGATCGGCACCTGCTGACTCGTTACGATCGGGACCGACCGCGAGACGTTGATGACCGCCTTCTTGTTCTCCGACGTCAGGATATGGGGATTGGAGACGATGTTGACCCGGTTCTCGCTTGCCAGCGTGTTGAGGATCGACAGGAACTGACCCGAGTCCATTCTGAACGCTGTGAGCCCCTGGCCTATAAGGCCCACGACCGGGAGCCCGGCCGGAATCGACAACGTCCTCGTGGAGGTCGGAATCGCCGCGGAATCCGCGTTCACGTTGGCGACGTTGAACCGCCCCGTCCGCAGCGCCCAGTCGATGCCGAGGCGCAGGTCGTCCTTCAGCGTGATCTCGGCGACGAGGACCTCGATCAACACCTGGCGCGGCATCCGGTCGAGCTGCTTGATCGTCGCCTCGATCTCCTCCCAGAGCCGCGGATAGGTGGTGACGATCACCGCGTTGGTCACCTCGTCCGCGATGAACTTCACCTGACCCTCGGCCACGCCCGCTTCGCCGATGCCGGGCACGCCGACGGCGGGCGGGGCGCCGGGCACGGTCGGTGGGGGGGGCGGCGTGAAGGCGGGAGGGCGAGCGCCCGGAGCGGACGGGGCGCCCGGCGCGGGCGCCGCCCCTCCGGCCTCACGACCGTAGATCTGGTTGAGCGTGGAGGTGAGATCCTTGGCCTTGGCGTTCTCCGCGTAGTAGATGAACACCCTGCGCCCGCCGTAGATGTTGATGTCGAGCTGACCGATCAGACGCTTGATCGTCTCCACCTCGTGCTTCTTGGCGTGGATGATGAGCGAGTTCGAGCGGCGCTCGGCGATGATGAGCGGTCGCCGCTCCTGGGCCGCCCCTGGCTGCCCGGGCACGCCCGGCGTAGGGGGCGCGGTGGGCGGCGTGAGGGTTCCGGGCGCCGTCGGCGGCACGCCGGGCGCGACCGTCCCGATACGGCCGCTCGCGAAGAGCTGGTTCAGGATGTTCGCCAGATCGGCGGCGTCCGCGAACTTGATCGGGATGATCTGGAGCTCCTCCTGCGCCACCTGCACGTCGACGAGCCGGATGATGTCGAGGAGGCGCCGGATGTTGGACGCCGCGTCCGTGATGATGAGCACGTTCGTCTCGCGGTGGGCGATGAGCGTGCCGCGCGCCGAGATGAGCGGGCGCAGAAGCGTGGAGAGGTCGGCTACGGACGAGTAGCGCAGCGGCACGATCTGCGTGACGATCTCGTCCGTGATCCGGGTCGGGTCCGGCGTCTGGCCCACCACTGTGGGCACCGCGCGTTCGCGCGCGCCCTCGATGCGCACGATCTTGTAGAGGTTGCCCGCCTTGACCGCCGTGAAGCCGTGCACCTCGAGGATCGCGAGCAGGACGCCGAAGACGTCCTCTTGCGCGATGCGGCCCGAGGTCTGCACGGTCACCTTGCCGCGCACGTCCGGCGCCAGCACGTAGTTGAAGCCGATGATCTCGCTCGAGGCCTGGATGACCGTCTCGATGTCCGCGTTGTCGAAGTTGAGCACGACGAAGCGGCCCCGCTGTGCGGCGGGCACCTCGGGCGCCGTCGGCCCCGGCCGCGGCAGCGTGGGCGGCCGCTCGACGCGCGGCGGCTCCTGCGGCGCCTCGACGCGCGGCCCGATGGAGGCAGGCGGCACAGGGGAAAGCGGGGCCGGCGCGGGCGGCGGGGGCGAGGGCACGGTGACCACCCGCGGTGGCGCGGGCGGCGGCGCAGGCGGGCGCGGCGTTGCACACCCTGCGAGAAGCGTGAGCACGCAGACCGCCGCCGCGAGGCGCTTCACGCTACTGCTGCGGCTGCGGCGGCTGCTGGACGCCTTCGCTCGCCGACGGTAGGGGGAGACGATTCCCCAGGCTCGGTGAGAGACGCCGGCCGGGTACGAGTGGGTTGACCGGCGGTCCCTGGAACGGCGGCACCGGCTGCTGAGGGGCCAGGACCCGCGGGGGGATCGGCGCGACCTGCGGCATGGGCTGGGTCGGCGTCGGAGGCACCACGCCGGGAACGCCGGGCACCGGCGGCTGGCCGGGCACGGCGGGCTGCGCCGGGGGCGCGGGTCGCGGCTTGGACGGATCGCGGAGCCTCACGTCCATGTTCCCGTCGGGCCGCGAGATGAGCACGTGGTCCGCGGTGATCGCTTCCACCCGGCCCCCGGCGATCGTGTCGCCGATGCGGTACCCCGCGACGCGCTTCGTCAGCGGGTCCTCGAGGTATGCGATCGGGTTCGTCTCGCGCAGGACGACACCCTGCAGGTTCGGCTTCGGCCCTCCGAGGAGGGCGCCGGTCGTCGCCGTCGCCGGCGCCTCGCTGCGTGTCGGGCTGAAGAGGCTCCGGCTCGCGATGACGTTATACGCGCTCACGGGCGCGTGGGCCACGGGGGGCCGGGCGCCGGCCGGGCCACTCGGTGGTGTCACCGGGCGCGGGCGCCCGGTGAGCGGTGGCGGCGCCCAGACGAGCTGCTGGACGATGAAGGCGACGCAGAAGAGGCCCACGCCGCCGAGCAGGACGTTGAGGATGAGCAGGCGCTTGGGCATTAGATCTTGGTCTTGCCGGGGAGGATGTACCCCGACAGCGTGAGCGTGGTCAGTAGCTCCTTCGGCTGGCTCACGTTGACGACGCGCACGCGTACATCCTGGACGGTCAGGAGCTTGGGGGCGCTGTCGAGGCGCGCGAGGAGGTCGACGAGCTGTCGGACCTCACCGGACACGGCGATCTCCACGGGGATCTCGAGCAGCTCGCCGCGCTCGGCCGGCGGCAGGATGCGCTCGCTGCGGACTTCCGTGTTGGCCTGCGCGGCCATGTCCTTGACGAGCTTCTGCAGCTCCGACGCGGCGACCGCGGGCGTCGCCGAGGTGAGGAACCTGGCGGAGACGTCGTTGAGGCGCTCGGTCGTGCTCCTGAGCTCGGCCTCGATCACGCCCTTGCGCGCGATCAGGTCGCGCTTCTTCTGCAGCACCTCCTCGCGCGCGGGCACCAGGTCGCCGGCGCGACGGGTCGCCTCGAGGATCGGCTCGACCACGAACGACCAGCCGCCGATTACGACGGCGACGGCCAGCCCCGCCGCGATGATCGTCCGTTCGCGCCGCGAGAGGTTGGCCATCATGGACGGCGGCCTCCAGGCCCGACGCGCGGTGGCGTGCCCGGCGTCGGCCGCGTGGGGGTCGCGGCGCCGCCGAGTGCCGGCGGCTCCTCGTCGCGCTTGGGGCGCGCCGCCGTCGGGGACGGGGACGGCGGCGCGCCGACGGCGGCCGCCTCCGGGCGCCCGACCTCCCAGGCGGCGCGGATGCGGAACTGCTCCCTGTCACGTCCCCGTGTGACGGGCGATGCGAATTCGACGCGCTCGAGCAGCGGGGAGTTCTCGAGGACCGGGATCAGCGCGCTCGCCTGCGCCGCCTGGCCGGTCAACTCGACGCCCTTGGTGTCGAAGGAGAGCATCGTGAGCCAGGCGTCACCGGGGAGGATCTCGGTCAGCTCGCGAAGCACGGGCAGGGGCCGGATCGCGCTCGCTTCGATGGTCTGAACCGCGGTGAGGAGCGCGCGCTTGCGCTCCAGCTCCCCGAGGGTACGCTCGACGACCCGGACCTCGGGATCGATGCGCGCGACGTCCCGGTTCAGCGCGTTGAGCACGCGGTGCTCGCGGTAGCCCGGGACCAGCAGCGCGGCGATCGCCAGGACGACCGTCGCGGCGAGCATCCCCACCGTGGTCCACTGAGGGCGGGTGAGCCGGCGCGGGCGCAGCGCCGACGGGATCAGGTCCAGCGGCCGGACGCCGCGACCGGACGCGACGGCGACCGCGAGCTCGCGCGCGCCACGCGGTTCCTCGGTGATCGCGGCCAGCCGTCGCTCGGCGCGCGGCGTGTACGGCGGGCGCGTGACCGGCGCGCCCAGTGGGGCGAGGGCGTTCGCGACCGTCTCGGCGTGGTCACCGGAGACCCAGACCGCGTCGCACGCCCGCCAGCGGGCGACGGCGAGGCTTCGGCGGGCCTCGGTGGCGAGCTCCGCCTCGTCCGTCGCCGGCACGTTGCGGCTCAGGACGAGCGTGTCGCCGTTCAGGAGCAACAGGTCCGCGGTGTCGCCGCACCGGTGGATCCACGCGACGCGCTCGCGGCGGACCGTCTTGACGAGCGCGAGGAGATCGTGGGCCGCCACCGTGATGGAGACGGGTCGGAGCTTCGCCTCCTCGGCGAGCCGGACGGCCGTCTCCACTACGCGCCGGTCCGCCGCGGCGATGAGGACGCGCTTCGTCTCGCTCGCAGGCTCTCCCGGCTCGCCGTCCGGCGGCAGCGTGAGGAAGTCGAACGGCGCATCGTCCGCCGGAAAGGGCAGGTGCCGGTCGAGCTCGAACCTGACCATCTCCCGCATCTCGCCGACAACCGGAGGGAGGTCGATCGGCTTGACGGCCACCACCGTCCGGGCCAGGCCGAGCGCGACGCTCCGCGGGGCGAGTCCCCGCGCGTCCAGCTCTGCGCGGAGCGCCTCGGCGGGGTTCTCGGCCTCGATGACGAACGTATCCACGCGGGTTTGCTGGATGGCGGCCCCGCTGAGCCGGTCGCCCAGGAGGACGACGGCGAGCCTCAGTGGTCCGAATCTCAGCGTTGCTCTTCCGAAATTCATCCTTGCGAAACTCATCCCCCTAAACTATGCGACGTGACGTCGGAAAATCTACCACCAAATCCAGTGGTTCGGGCGCGATTCGCGCGCTCAGCGCGGGCTGGACCACTCGAGGATCTGGACCGTGGGAGGGGTCGCGTTCGCCGGCTTCTGGACGATGGCGGTGAGCCGGGCGTCGACGCGCCCGCCGACGATGCCCTGCGCCTCGATCCGGAAGGTCTGTGTCGTGACGCCGAAGCCGCTGACGCCTAAATTGCTCGGGAGGGTTGCGTAGGGGGCGAGGTGGCGCTGCTGCATGACCTCGCTGATCTTCGCGTCCGAGAGACCGAGCGCCTGCATCGCGCACGTCGTCGCGGTGTTGAGGTTGACCGTCTGGCCCGGTGTCTTCACGGTCACGACGTCCACGAGGCCAGGTCGCTCCGGCGTTCCCCAGAAGATGGCCGGCGTCTCCAGCACGCCGTGGATCTGCAGGAGCTCGGTGGTGGACTCGAGGTTGGCGTTGTGGGCGCGGTAGGGCAGCGGGAGCTTCAGGTAGAAGTCGTCGCTCTCGGCGCCGTTGAGCCGGTGCTCCTCGTTGGGGTCGCGCCAATCCTGGAGCGAGTCGCCGATGACGTCGCGCACGCTCTTGTCCAGGCCGAGACAGAACTGCAGGAGGCGGTCGACCCGGTCGGGGGGCGAGGCGTTGAGGTTGATCCGCGCCTCCTCGTCGGTGATCCGGTACGAGTACTGACCGCCCTCGAAGTCCACCTTCTCCCGGGGCAGCTGGGGCAGCGGGAGCCGATCCTGCCTGTAAAAGGTGAGCAGCCCGTGCTCGTCGAAGGTCACGTAGCTGGACTCGGCGACGATCTCGCGCACCGCCTGCGCGAATGCCGCCTCGGACAGGTGGCTGGCGAGAATCCGGTCCTTGTACGCGCGGACGGCGGTCGCCTCGAGCCGCATCGAGTAGGCGAACTCCGCGCCCACGACGCCCACGATCGCCATCACGAGGAGGACGACGATCAGCGCGAACCCGCGCTCGGCCCTCATTCGGCCCTCACCCGGAGCGAGACCGTCAGTGGCGGCAGCCGTTCGGTCCGCCCGTTGAGCGTGGTGCCGAGCGTGATGCGGACGGCGCGCGGCGTGGTCTTGTCGTTCGCTCCGTCCCACGCGTCCTGCCACGCGCCGCTCTCGTCCATGTACTGGAGCTTGAGCTCCGTGACCGTCGGGTCGTGGAAGACCACCTCCGCGTCGGTGAACGGGTTCCGGTTCGGCAGCGCGCGCTGTCGGACCACGAGCCCGGGACGCTCCGCGCTCTCGTCGAACCCGACCACGACCGCGGCGAATGCGATCGGGGTGGGAAACGGTGCGGGCGACGACTGCGCGACGAACTCGAGACGCGTGTCGCTCCCGGAGAACAGGAGCACCGACTCCGGCGCCTCGCCGCGCGGACCCGCGTAGGGATACGCCGAGCCCACCGTGCGCGCCAGCGAGAGCGCGACGCCGCGCACGTGCTGATAGGCCTCGGCGCGGTCCTCGCCCTGGCGCCACGCGCCGAGGGCGACGCGCATGCCGCCGAAGGCGATCACGAGGAGCGCGCCCACGATCGCGAGCGCGATCAGCATCTCGAGCAGCGTGAAGCCGCGCGCACGGCGCGTCACTGACGGGCTCCCGGCGTCTCCGGCGACTGGGCCGAGGTGCGCAGCGTGGCGACCTCGACCGAGCGCCGGTCGCCCCACCGCACCCGCACGGTGATCTGGTAGACGTGCCACTTGTCGGTGGCGGGTGTCCGGCCGAGGTCGGGCGTCGGGACGATCGTGATGGCCCGCTCCCACGTGAAGGGGCCCTCGACGTCGCCCTTGCGCTCCTCCGCCGGCCTGACGACCTCGCGGATCTTCTGGTCCGCGAGGAGCATCGCCTGCTGGTGCTCGCCCGCGAGGCGCAGCAGTCGTAGACCCTCCGCGAAGCCCTGGATCGCCGCGACCACCGCGATGCTGAGAATCGCGAAGGCGACGAGCACCTCGAGCAGCGTGAACCCACGCTCGCGGCGCGAGGCGGGTCCTGGCGGGGTCGCGTCTCCGCGCCGGGTTCGGGGCACCCCTCCTCGACCACGACGGCTCTCAAGTCCGCCGCGTCGGGTCCTACACGGTGCGGCGTCCGTGCTCTGACTACACGGGTCTCGGAGGGGGGCCGCCGAGCCCGGCGCGGACGCGCATTCCCCCCGACCCGCCTCGCGCCGTGCAGTGGTCGTCACGCCCGCGCCGCGCGACAGGACCCGCCCCACCCGGCTCATTCGCGCACGCTCCGCACGCGGCCGGTCGCGGCGTCCACGGTCACGCGGTAGGTCGTCCCGCCGGAGCTCAGGCGAAACGCGCCGCCGCTCGACGTCCCCTCCGGCTCGAAGCGGACGACGAGCGCCCCGGGCGTCGCCGGCTCGATGGCCAGGCGCGCCGGGACGTCGCGCGTCTCACGGATCGTGTCCTCGCCGACCACGAGCGTCAGCCGGTGCGCGTCCGGCTCGACGACGACGCGCTCGGACTGCCGGCGGGTGATCGCCTGCTCGCGCGCGTGCCGGAAGAACGCGGCGAAGGCCGCCACCTCCGCGCGTACGCGGACGGTGTCGGCGCTCTTGCCGATCGTCGGGACGACGACGCCGACGGCGACCGCGATGATGAACAGCGTGACGAGGAGCTCGAGGAGCGTGAAGCCGCGCGGCGCTACTGTTGCGCGCTCTGGTCCCATGACGTGATGTCGGCGCTCTCGCCCTCGCCGCCGGGCTGACCGTCGGCGCCCTCGGACCAGAGGTCGTAGTCGCCGTGCTGGCCCGGGCAGCAGCGGTACTTGTAGGGGTTGGCCCAGGGGTCCTTCGGTACGGCCTTCTTCAGATACGGACCGTTCCAGTTGGCCACGCTCGGGTTCCGCTGGAGCGCGTCGAGGCCCTGGGCGGTCGTCGGGTAGGCGCCGATGTCGAGCCGGTACTGGTCGAGCCCGGCGCCGATCAGCTCGATCTGGGCGCGCGCCGCCGCCTGCTTCGACTGGCCGACGCGCCCGAACAGGCGCGGGCCCACGAGGCCCACGAGCAGCCCCAGCACGATGATGACAACGAGAAGTTCAATCAGCGTGAACCCTGCTTGCGCCCGGAGGATGTAGGAGGGGATCCGAGGGCCCCGCCCGCGTCGGGGTCGGTGAGCCCCTCCGAGACCCGTGTCGTCAGCGCACGGGCGCCGCAAAGCACGTGGCCCGACGCGATGCGCTTGAGAGCCGTCGTGGTCGAGGAGGGGCTCGCCGGCCCCGACGCCAAGCGAGGGCCGCCGGGTCATAGCGGGATCTCGTTGATCGAGAAGATCGCAAGCAGCATCGCCACGACGATGAACGCCACGAGCACCCCCATGCCGAGGATCATCGCGGGCTCGAGGAGGCCGAGCACCCGCTTGAGCTCGACGCGCACGTCGTTCTCGAAGGTTTCGGCCACCTTGAGCAGCATCTCCTCGAGCCGTCCCGTCTCCTCACCAACGCGCACCATGTGCACCGCGAGCGCGGGGAACCGGCCCTCGGCCTGCATTCCCACCGCGATCGTGCCGCCGCGCTTCACGCCGTCGGCCAGCCGTCCGACGGCGCGACCGATCGCCTGGTTCGTCATCGTGTCGCCCACGACGGCGAGCGCGCCCATGACCGGCACGCCGCTCTTGAGCATCGTGCCGAGCGTCCGCGCGAAGCGCGCCGTCTCCACCCTCGTCGAGAGCGACCCGACGAGCGGCAGCCGGAGCAGGGTTTGGTCCCACGCGAGGCGCCCCTCGGGTGTCCCCGTCCAGACGCGCCACGCGAGGACCGCGGCGAGGACCGCGAGGAGCAGCACCCACCAGTAGTGCTGGAAGCCCGCGCTGATCGACAACAAGATCTGGGTCGGCAGCGGCACGGCCTGGCCGAGGTCGGCAAAGATCGTCGCGAAGCGTGGGATCACGAACGTCATGAGGAACACGATCGCGCCGATGCCGACCGAGAAGATCACCAGGGGATAGGCGAGCGCCGAGACGAGGGCTTCGGCGAACGCGGCGCGCGATTCGAGGAACTCGGCGAGGCGCCGCAGCGTGACCTCGAGGACGCCGCCCTTCTCGCCCGCCCGGACCATGTTGATGTAGAGGCGGGAGAACGGTCGAGGGTGGTGCTTGGCGAGCGCCTCGCTGAGCGACGAGCCGCCGCGCACGCTGTTGAGCAGGTCGGTGACGATCGCCTTCACCCGCGGCGTGGAGGCGAGCTCCTCCTGGATCGCCAGCGCGCGGTCGAGCGGGAGCCCCGCTTCGACCAGGGTCGCGAGCTGCTGCGTAAACGCGAGCAGGTCGCGCTGGCTGACGCGCGAGGAGACGCCGAACGCCAGCCAGCCCGCGCGCTCGGCGTGCGGAGCCACGCGGATCGGGAAGTAAGCGTCCTTCTGGAGCCGCTCGACGACGGCGTGCGCGTCGGGCGCCTCCATCACGCCGTCGATGGTCTGGCCCCGTCGGTCGGCTGCCCGATACACGAAGACGGGCATCGCGAGCTAGGCGTCTTCCTGGGTGACGCGAAGGATTTCCTCGACAGTCGTGACGCTCTCGCACGCCTTGAGCCAGCCGTCCATGCGGAGGGTGACCATATCCGCCTCGATCGCGTAGCGGCGGATGTCGCGGCTCGGCGCTCTCTTCAGAATGAGACTGCGCGCGTCCTCGGTGATCGGGAACAACTCGTAGATGCCGGTGCGCCCGCGGTAGCCGGTCCCGCGGCACTCGTCGCAGCCGCGCCCGCGGTAGAGCGTCCGGCCACTCGTGCCCTCGATCCCGAGCGCCTCGAGGTCGGCGGCGTTTGGCGTGTCGGGCACGCGACAGGCGGTGCAGATCCGCCGCACGAGCCGCTGCGCGAGCACGCCTTCGAGCACGGAGGCGACCAGGTACGGCTCCACCCCCATATCTTGCAGTCGCGTGATCGCACCGGGCGCGTCGTTCGTGTGGAGCGTGGAGAACACCAGGTGGCCCGTGAGCGCCGCCTGGATGGCGATCTCCGCCGTCTCAAGGTCGCGGATCTCGCCGATGAGGATCACGTCCGGGTCCTGCCGAACGATGTGCCGGAGCCCCGTGGCGAACGTGAGACCGATCTTCGGCTTCACGTGGATCTGGTTGACGCCCTTGAGTTGGTACTCGACCGGGTCCTCGACGGTGATGATCTTCCGGTCGGGCGTGTTGATCTTGTCGAGCGCGCCGTAGAGCGTCGTCGTCTTGCCGGAACCCGTCGGCCCGGTGACGAGCAGGATCCCGTGCGGGCGCTTGATGAGCGCCTCGAATCGCCGGAGCGTGCCCGGCGCGAAGCCGAGCTTCTCCATCGGGAGGAACACGCTCGAGCGGTCGAGGAGCCGCATGACGATGGACTCGCCGTGCACGGTCGGGATCGTCGAGACGCGGATGTCCACCCGTCGGCCTCGGAGCGTCACGCGGATGCGCCCGTCCTGGGGCAGCCGCCGCTCGGCGATGTTCATCTCTGCCATGAGCTTGATGCGCGAGGTCACCGCGGCCTGCAGCCGCCGCGGCGGCGCCTCCTGGTCGAACAGGATGCCGTCGAGGCGGTAGCGGATTCGGAACGTGTCCTCGAAGGGCTCGACGTGGATGTCCGAGGCCTCGGCATCGATGGCGTTCTCGATCAGGAGGTTCACGAGCCGGACGACCGGCGCCTCGAACGCCATGTCGCGGAGGTGGTTGACGTCCTCCTCGCCCGCGCCGGCACTCTCGTCCTCGATGCCCTCGACGATCCGCTGGAGCGGCGTGGCCGCGCCGTCGTACGTCCGGTCGATGGCCTCGGTGATCGCCTCCGCGGAGCTGACGACCAGCTTCACCGCGAGCCCCGTGAACTGGCGGAGATCGTCCAGGACGACCGCGTTCAGCGGGTCGGCGATGGCGACGGTCAGGAGGCCGTTCTCGATGCTGACGGGGCACACCGTGTACTGACGGAGGTACTTCGCCGAGAGGGTCTTGACGACGGGGAGCGGCGACGGGAGCTCGTCGCGGGACAGGTAGGCGAGATTCTGCTGTTCGGCGAGCGCGCGCAGTACGTCCTCGCTCTTGACGGCGCCGAGCTCCACGAGCGCCTCGCCCACGCGCTCACCGGTCGTCTTCGCGCGGGCGAGCGCCTGCTCGACAACGTCCGGAGTGGTCAACCGTTCCTGGACTAGGATCTCGCCGAGTCGGCGGAGAAGCGCCGCGATGACCATGCTATGCTCGCGGGCCTATGGTAGCATACTTGCCCTTCGCCGCCTTCGCGGCGGCGGCAGATCTCGCGGGCGCCGTGCTCGTGGTGACCGCCCACCGCAAGGGGCTCGCGCCGCTCCGGTACTTCGTCGCCGCCGGCGCCGGGTTCATGCTGGCGGCGGCGTTCGTCCGGATGCTCCCCGAGAGCGCCCACGTCCCGCACGCGTTCCTCTTCGTCCTCGTGGGCTACTTCGGCGTCCACCTCTTCGAGCACACCGTCGCGCCCCACTTCCACTTCGGCGAAGAGGTCCATCCCGAGGCGCTCCTCGATCCCGCGGCGGGCTGGCTCGCGCTCCTCGGCCTCGGCGTGCACACGTTCTTCGACGGTGTCGCGATCGCCGCCGGCTTCATGATCGGGCCGGCGCTCGGCGCGCTCCTCTCCATCGCCGTCGTTCTGCACAAGGTGCCGGAGGGCTTCACGATCGCGTCGGTCATGCTCGCCGGCGGACACTCGCCCGCGGCGGCGCTCGGCGCGGGCGCGACCCTCGGCGTGCTCACGCTCGCCGGCGCGATCGCGACCGGCTTCGTCGCCGAGCACCACGTGGGGTACGCGCTCGCCGTGTCCGCGGGCGTCACGATCTACGTGGCGGCGTCGGACCTGATTCCCGAAGTGAACCGCGAGGGCGGTCCCGCGCTCGGCTGGACGGTCTTCGCGGGCCTCGTCCTGTTCGCGCTGGCCGACTGGCTGCTGGCCCCGCTCGGCGGACGTTAGAGGTCGGGGGAAGCGACGCCGCTCCCCCCGACACCCCCCACCGGTCGCCCGTCGCGGTCTCGCTCGCGAATCGATTGCGGCGGCAAAGCCGCCGCTCGAAAGCCTAGGGGTGGCTCGGAGGGGACCGTCGCGCCTTTGGGGCGCGCCTGCCCCCCGCCGGTCACGCGGGGGCGGCGTGTTATTCTGCCCGCCATGAGCGTGCGCTCAGCGCTCGTCCTTCACGGTCCGAATCTCAACCTCCTCGGCGTTCGGGAGCCGTCGGTCTACGGCCGGGTGACGCTCGCCCAACTCGATCGCATGATCCGTGAGCACGCCCGTCGCCGCGGCATGCGCGTCGAGTGCCGTCAGTCCAACGTCGAAGGGCAGCTGGTCGACTGGCTGCAGGCGGCGCACGGCGACGGCTTCGGCGGCGTGGTCTTCAATCCGGGCGCGCTCACCCACTACTCGCTCGCGCTGCGGGACGCCGTCGCCGCGATCACGGTCCCGGTCGTCGAGGTCCACCTCTCCAACGTGCACGGGCGCGAAGAATTCCGCCGCCACTCGGTGATCGCCGCCGTCGCGCGCGGCCAGATCTCGGGCTTCGGGCCCCAGAGCTATCTGCTCGGGCTCGACGCGCTCGCGGCGCTTGGGCGCGCGCGTCGGTGAATCGGCGCGTCTACCCCGCCGTCTAACCGGCGACGGGCGCGCGGGTGATCCGTGCCGGACCTCGACGATCTCGCCCTGGTCGAGCGTTGCCTCGCCGGCGACGTCACCGCGTTCGAGCCCCTGGTCGAAAAATATCGGGCGCGCGTCTACCGCCTCGCGTTCAACGTTCTGCGCGACACGGAGGACGCGTGGGACGTCGCCCAGGAGGTGTTCATCCGCGCCTGGCAGGCGCTCCCGTCGTTCCGGCGACAGTCGGCCTTCTACACCTGGCTGTTCCGGATCACCATGAACGTGGCGTCCGACCGCGCCCGCCAGCGCTCCGCGCGCGGGCGGGCGTTCGGAACCGAGCGCGTCGAGGAGGAGGAGTGGGAGCGGGAGCTGATCGACCCACGGGAGCCGCCCGACGCGCGCGCGGCGCGCGCCGAGGCGCGGCGGCGGATCGCGCTCGCGCTCGACGCTTTGCCGGAGCATCACCGCGCGATTATCATGTTGAGTGATCTCGAGGGCCTCTCGTACCGAGAGATCGCAGAGGTGCTGAGGATCCCGATGGGAACCGTCATGTCGCGTCTGCACCACGCGCGCAAGCGCCTGCGCGCGGTGCTCGGCCCGCTGCTCGGTGTGGTCCTCGCCTTCCTGATCCTCCTCGCGCCGACACCTGCGCCGGCGCAGCAGGTCGTGAGCTTCGGTACCCGCGTCGTGCTCGCCGGCGACGCGCCGCCGCCGCCCGGCATGCGGCTCGCGCCCGCGGGGCCCGACGAGCGTCTGGACAGCTTCCTCCCGAAGCTCCGGCAGCACTTCCGCTACAAGGAGTACACCTCCCTGGAGCGCTACCGGGCCGAGGTGCCCATCGGCGCCACCCAGCGCTGGCCCGTGCCCGGCGACCGCCAGCTCGAGGTCACGCCGGAGAGCGTCCGGGGAGGCACCGTGAAGTTCAAGGTGCGCCTCACGCGCGGTAACCTCACCGAGGTGGGGACCAACATCGAGGCGCAGTCGGGCAACCCCGCGGTCATCGGCGGTCCGCGCCACGGCGCCGGCGTTTTGATCATCATCGTCTGGCCGAACCCGAATCCCTGAGCGGAGGTCCCGGGTGGACGGCGAGGAACGGTACTTCCAGGAGCGGGCCCGGATCGAGCAGGGCCACACGAAGTACCGCGAGAAGCTCCGGGAGGAAGGCAAGCTCTTCGTCCGGGACCGACTGAAGCTCCTCCTCGACCCCGGCTCCGAGTTCCAGGAGGACTGGCTCTTCGCGCGCTCCGAGGAGCCCGACACACCGGCCGACGGCGTCGTCACGGGGGTCGGGCGAGTCGGCGGCCGCACCGTCTGCGTCATGGCCAACGACTACACGGTGAAGGCCGGCTCGTGGGGTGAGAAGACCGTGCAGAAGATCGTGCGCATCCAGGAAAGGGCCGCGCGCCTTCGCCTGCCGCTCCTGTACCTGGTCGACGCCGCCGGTGGACGCATCTCGGAGCAGATCAAGATCTTCCCCGGGCGCCTCCACGCGGGACGGATCTTCTACAACGAGGTGCAGCTCTCGGGCGTCGTGCCCCAGGTCTGCATTCTGTTCGGTCCCTCGCCGGCGGGCTCGGCGTACCTGCCGGCGCTCACCGACCTCGTGATCATGGTGGACGGCAAGGCGTCCCTCTACGTCGGCAGCCCGCGGATGGTCGAGATGGCGATCGGCGAGAAGACGACGCTCGAGGAGCTCGGTGGGGCACGGATGCACTGCGAGGTCTCGGGGTGCGGCGACGTGCTGGCGGCGTCCGACGAGGAGGCGATCGAGCTCGCCAAGCAATACCTCGCCTACATGCCGTCGTCGTACCGCGAGCTCCCGCCCGTGCGGGAGGCCGTCGAGCCCAAGCCCGGGCGCTCGATCGAGGCGATCGTGCCGTACGACCAGCGGAAGTACTTCGACATGTACGAGGTCATCGACCGCGTGGTGGACGCGGGCTCGTGGTTCGAGGTCAAGCGACTCTTCGCCCGCGAGCTCATCGTCGGCCTGGCGCGCCTGGGCGGTCGGCCCGTCGGCATCGTCGCCAACCAGCCGAAGGTGAAGGGGGGCGTCCTCTTCGTGGACTCCGCCGACAAGGCGGCGCGGTTCATCTGGCTGTGCAACGCCTACAACATCCCGCTCGTCTACCTGGCCGACGTCTCGGGCTTCATGGTGGGGAGCAAGGTCGAGCGTGCGGGGATCATCCGCCACGGCGCGAAGATGATCTTCGCGACCGCGCAGGCGACCGTGCCGAAGATTTCCGTGATCGTCCGCAAGTGCTACGGCGCCGGGCTCTACGCCATGTGCGGGCCCGCCTTCGAGCCCGACGCCACGCTCGCGCTCCCGCAGGGACAGATCGCCATCATGGGGCCCGAGCCGGCGGTGAACGCGGTCTACTACAACAAGATCATGGAGCTACCCGAAGGCGAGCGCGCGGCGTTCGTGCAGCAGAAGCGCGAGGAGTACGCGCGGGACGTGGACCTCCACAAGCTCGCCTCGGAGATGCTCGTGGACGACATCGTGCCGGGCGGGGCGCTCCGCGACGAGCTGGTGAAGCGCCTCGCGTACGCGCAGACCAAGGCCCACGAGTTCCCGCAGCGCAAGAACGGCGTCTACCCTGTGTAGCCGGCGCGCGTGCTACAGGCCCGCAGCTGAAGCCGCAGCGCGGATCAGAGCCGCCGCATCAGGACCGAGACTCGCGCGGATAAAGGGGCCAACGAAGAGTCGAAACTGCTGATCTGGGAGGCTCACGACGTACCCGCTTTGGTGAGCGGCCGCCGGCGGCCTCGTCAGTCTGAGTTGCCCGTCGAAATTGCTGCCGCCCGCGGCCCGGAGGGCCTGAACGACTGCACGATATGAGGCTCGCCCCAAGGTCACGACCACAAGAGGCCGGGCCAACAGCAGCTCCCACATCAGATGCCGGGGTGCACACTCGTCTACGACGCCGTTAGGCGGGTTCTGATGCCCATCTTCCGGGACGATTCCGCACTTGACGGCGTGGACGAGCGCGAGTCCTCTGGCCGTCAGTTCGGTCCACGCCAATCCGACGACCCTCTCTAGGAACCTGCGTAGCTTGTCGTCAGGATCATTCGTAGCGCTCCGTGCCTGCTTCTTGAGCGCCGTGACCTCAAACGGGGGTGCGATCGACACAACCAGAAGTTTGGGGCGTACTTGAAGAGGAGGCGTCTGCTGTCGAAGCTTGGTTTCCACGAGGTTGCGTCCCACGCAGGCGGCACAGAGCCACACCAAATGTTGGATTGATTCCCAACGAGCACGAAGTGCTCCGGCCCAGATACTTGAGGCGGTCTGGCTCGCTTCGATGAGGTCGACCGGGATCCGTGTCGCCATGTCCAGAACCTCACCGGTATTGCCGCCTCGCCACCAGCCGCTCCAGCCAACGGCGATTGCCTCCATGTCGGCGGCCGTCGCGCGCGTCGGCGCTGCTGTAAGCGCCTCGAAGCGCTCGAGGAGCCGTTTTTCGGCGGGTGTGGGGACGTGGGGCAGGCGCAGGCAGAGTGAGCGAAGCGCCGAGACCTTGCGCAGTGTCGTAGCGATGTCGGGAGGCGTCATGGCTCGTCGGGCCCGAGCGCTTCGAGATCAGCACGGTCGAGGGCGGAGTTGCGGAGCCTCTTGAGCGTGCGGAGCCCGTGAATCCCGACGATCTCCAGGGGCCAGCCCTCGACGACCTGCCGATGCCGGTCCGCCAGGAGACTCGCCAGCCCCGCGTCGACTGGCATCAGCAAGTCAAGCGGAAGCAGATCAGCGCCGTCGATCTTGAGGAGCCTCTGGATCTCCATGCGGCCTTCCGCGACGCGCATCGGTCGCCCCGCCGGCCTGAATCCGAGCGGCTCGACGGCGCGCACGGTGCGATCGGAGTCCTCGCGTCGGATCAGCAGATCGATGTCCTCGGTCGCGCGCGGCGTCGTGTAGATGGAAACCGCGAGGCCACCAGCCAGCGCGTAGGCGACGCCGGCAGCGTCGAGCGCCTCGGCGATTCGGCGGAGCTCAACGTACAGGTCGAGCACCGCCGTCCACTTTACCATCGATCGCGTTAGGGGCCGGACCAGACGAACGCGGCGTAGTGGCCATTGCGGCCGGTGTTGTTCCAGGCGAAGCCGTGGTCGCGGTAGGTCATGCGCGTGGCCCGCGCCGCGGCCAGCCGGCTCGAGACCGGGTGCCGGACGTTGTCGATCCAGCTCTCGGTGCCCGGTTGCCGGCCCTCGATGCCCTCGATCTCGACGTCGAGGACATCGCCGATGCGCGCCCAGCGGCGCCGGCCGTCCTTGCCGAACTCGATGGGCGCCGCGCGCGTCGGCAACCGCTTGCCCGCCAGCGTCCAGATGACGCCCGGGATGCCACCGGCGCGGCCGGTGAAGATCTGCTCGAGCGCCCGGCGCTGGTCGTCGCGGGCCCGTTCATCCACGTAAGCCCCGATTGTCCAGTTCCCGTCGCCCATAGGGCCGGGAGTGTAGATTGCGAGCGCCGCGGCTGTGTCACTCAGGTCCACCGCGCCGTGGTTCCCCCGGGCGATCCGGAAGACCAGGGGGACGTCGCAGTGGCCCTCGGTCGGTCGGGCGGCCGCGCCCCCCTTCGCGTTGCGCGGTCCGAGGAGGCACGGGCACAAGACCTCGCAGTTGCAGTTCTCGAGGTACTCGCCCTCGATTCGCCACGCCTCCGGCATCGTCGTCTCCTACCCCCGGCCCAGAGGGGCCGGCTCAGTCAGAGGCCGCGATTGTCGCTGCGCTCCCGCGCGCGTGTCAACGGCCAGGGTCACCGTGTTAGCCTCGTCACGTGACGGGCCTCATCCTCGCCGTGCGCTACCTGACGATCGTGCCGCTGCCGGGGCGCGCGGCGCACGGCGTGGACGCGCTCGGGCGCGCGGCGGGCTGGTTTCCGGTCGTCGGGCTCGGCCTCGGGCTCGTCCTGGTCGGCGTCGAGCGCGTGGCGAGCATTCTCTTCCCGTCGCTCCTCGCCGCGCTCCTCACGGTGACCGCGTGGAAGGTCCTCACCGGCGGCCTCCACCTCGACGGCCTCGCCGACTGCCTCGATGGGCTCGTGGGCCGAGACGCCGAGCACCGGCTCAGCATCATGCGCGACAGCCGTATCGGCGCCTTTGGCGCGGTCGGGTTGATCCTCTTCCTGCTCCTCGAGATCGCCGCGGTGGCCGAGCTCCCGGCCGGCCTCCGCTGGCGGGCCCTCCTGGTGGTGCCGGCGCTCGCGCGCGCGACACCGCCGCTCCTGGCCCGGTGCTTTCGGGCGGCGAAGGTCGAGGGTCACGGTGCCGCCTTCCGCAGCGGCCTGCGCGCGGGCGCGGCGCCCGTCGCTCTGATACCGGCCCTGGCCCTCGTCTGGGCCGGGCTCGGCGTCGCCGGACTCCTCGGCGCCGGCGCGGCCCTCGTGGCCGCCCTCGCGCTCGCGGGCTTCATGACGGCGCGGCTCGGGGGCGTCACCGGGGACGTGCTCGGCGCGGCGATCGAGGTCGCGGAGCTGGCGGGCCTCCTCACGGTGTCGGCGTGGGCGCACGCGCGACCCTGATCTACCTCCTCCGCCACGGCGAAGTCGTGCACGCCGAGACGCGTCGGTTCATCGGCCACCTCGACGTGCCGCTCTCCGAGCGCGGCGAGCGGCAGAGCCGGGTGCAGGCCACGCGGCTCGCCGACGCCGAGCTCACCGCGGTGTTCACGAGCGACCTCGCGCGGGCGCGCCGCACCGCGGAGATCATCGCGGCGCCGCACGGGCTCACGCCGACCGTGATCCCGGCGCTCCGGGAGATGGCGATGGGCCGCTGGGATGGCCGGACCGCCGAGGAGATCCGAGGGAGCGAGCCAGCGGCGTTCGCCGACTGGATGGCCCGCGTTGGCGAGTTCCCGTTCCCGGAGGGCGAGAGCGTGCCCGACCTGCGCGCTCGCGCGTGGCCCGCGTTCGAGGCGATCATCGGGGCGCACGCGGGGGAGTCCGTCGCCATCGTCGCCCACGGCGGCACGAACCGCGCGCTGCTCTGCACCGCGCTGGGGCTCGAGCTTCGCCGGCTCCTGGCGCTCGGTCAGGACTATGGGGCGCTGAGCGTGCTTGCTCGCGTCGCCGCGGGGTGGCGCCTCGTCCGGCTCAACGAGCTGCCGATGCTATAATGCGCGCCTTGCGAGCGATGAAAGGCGTGGAGTGAAGAACGAGAAGCGGACCGGAGCCGGGTCGTGCCTCGTCGCCCGCGGCCCCCTGGCGTGAAGGCGCGCGCGTAACGGAGCCGGGTCGTGCCTTTGTCAGGTCACCCACGAAGTGTCCCGGTCTCGCGGACCCCGGGTGGAATGAAGAGCGCCGAGCGGACCGGAGCCGGGTCGCGCCTCGTCTCAGGCCACCCACCAATGGCGCCGACCTCGCGGAC
>Ga0209157_1001463_pt1 | contig 19667 bp, 26 predicted proteins | sample GraSoiAngelo_135_FD_185892 | JGI IMG/M metagenome (GOLD analysis project Ga0209157, IMG submission 185892) | Grasslands soil microbial communities from the Angelo Coastal Reserve, California, USA - 14_0929_05_40cm (SPAdes) (version 2) | ecosystem: Environmental > Terrestrial > Soil > Grasslands ...
CGTTAAACTGAAATGTCATAATTGAATAACCAAGTGGTAATATTTTATAGACGTGCATTCGCTGCTAATAGAACTAAATTGGAAAACATATTAAATCCAATCCATACACGCTAGAGGTAGATTGGGAAGAGCAAAGGGAGCGAAAATTGAGGGTGGCTCTCAGGAGGAGGGCCTTCCGAAGTGGGCAGAGGAGGAGATAAAATCTGCCCAATTTGGCAAGCCCGAGACAATCGCGAGGACGGGATACATCCTAGACATCTACGAGGGCGAGTTCAAGGTCGACATACAGGTGTACGAGCCGGTGCCTGACGGAAGGACGATCGTTGAGGGCCTCGACGTCCCCAAGTCAATGAAGATATCCGATTTCATGAAGGGCTTTGTATACGATTTCAAGGTAAGGGTGTTTACTGCACCCCTGAGCGACAAGGTAGTCGACCTTCTCAAGACCAAGTTTGGCCTCGACATGAAGGCTATCTATCGTTTTGAATTGCAGGAGCTCCAGCTGATGGACGTCGAGTCAGACCTCCCGGTTGCATCGTCTGACTCATCAGAGGAAGAAGGCGATGAGGAGTAGTTATTGCACCTGCCTGCGCGATACGGCTCCCACTAGTGGTTGCACGACATAGGGCAATGTGTGCTTGAGCCACACAGCCCCTCTCGCATAGAACGGGACTGTTATTTCGAGGCGCGGCGAATTGGCAGCCGCCAGTATCGCATTTGACACTGATCTTGGGTCGAGCGCATAGCCGGTATAGTTTGCCATCTTGCCACCAAACGACTCGTGATCGAAAAAGTTAGTCCTAACTGCAATAGGGCTCACCAGCGTCACGTGCACGCCCGTCTTGGCAAGTTCGTGGTAAAGCGACTCTGAAAATCCAAGCATTGCAAATTTGCTCGCGCAGTATGCTGAGAGGCCGGCGACTCCAAAGCTTGCCGCGAGTGACGCGACATTTACGATGTGTCCAGATCTTTTCGCCAGCATTGAATCAAGGAAGGCCTTGGTACAGTAGACCATGCCGTGATAGTTCGTCGCAGTCATGGACTCGATCTCTTCAATGCTCAGATCCTTGACGCTCTTGAAAACTGCAAAGCCGGCGTTGTTTACGAGCACGTCCACATGACCAAACCGGTTAATGACATCTCTTCCCATCCTGAGCACCTGCGCTTTGTCCGATACGTCGCACACATATGGGACAGAGCTGCAGCCAGGAGACATGCCTAATATTTCGCCGGCCAGTTGAGACAACTTTTGTTCAGACCTTGAGACTAGGATGACATGCCCTGCACCGTGCCTTGCAAAATCAACCGCGGCCTGCCTCCCAATGCCTGAAGAAGCTCCCGTGATGACGACTACTTTTCCTGCAAATTTCATGTATTCTTTGCACAGTGCTCGCATTTTTATTTTGTCGCGCCGCTGCCATCTTCCGGCTTGCCACCGGGTGGACCGTCCCCAGCGGCGGGCCGGCCGAGGCTCGTTGCTGAAACCTTGCCCAATGCAAGCCGCATTATGGCGACCCACATGATGACCAATGGAACATGATACGTCGCAATGCGCCATGCAATTATCACGGTTAGCCTAGGGTCGCCGACTACGTCGCCTAGTGCTGGTATCCCGCTGAGGTTTGAAATGTACGCCCAGATCCCGAGCTCTGCGAGGCCAGATCCACCTATAGTTATTGGTAGGCTTGCCACTGCAGTTGACGCCGACGTGGCCATTAACGAATCAAAAAAACCAATATTCTCTGCAGTTTTTGCCAGAACCATGAAGGATATCCCATGAAAGACAAATGCTCCGAAAGTTATCGCCATTCCAAACGCAAACGTCCTAATGGCCTTTTTTGAATTGAAATTTTCCCGGCTCATCTTGCACAGGTCAGCTATAGCAGTATTTGCAGTATTGATAAAGTTCTCAGCCTTTTCTTTTTGCATGAATTTCTCCGCTATTCTCTGTGAAAACGAAGGCAGCCGCAAGTTGCGCTTTGCTGAAAACAGTACAACAGCAAGCCATACTGCGAATGTTGGAATCGTCACCAAAATGATCCCGATGCCGGCTACACTCCCGCCCTTAGAGATAGCAAAAGCGCCAGCGATAAACGCAAGCATCGAGCCCACAAAGACATCTGCAATGATTTCCATGGTTGCCACCCACGCGGCCTTGCCGGGCGGAACACCATGCCTTGACAACCACGCTATCCTCACGAATTCCCCTCCCACGTACGACGGAGTGGTCTGCGTTACGAACTCGCCCGCCAGCCTTGCCGAGATGGTTTTGGCGGTAGAACTGACATCGTAGCCAATAAAACGCTTGATGAAGTACTTGAAGCGCGCAGCCTGGAGCATGAACCTAGTAATTTCTGCTGCGGCCGAAGCCGCAAATGGCACGAACCCCACAGCAAAGACATCCTGCGGCGAGACCTTGGTAGTAAGGAAGAGTATAATGAAGGGCACTACGCTTACAGGAATGGCAACAAGTCGCCAGTTCAATTATTATAACTGCCTTTCATGCGGCGCGGTACTATAATAGTGTAAAGCAGATATACGCCAGTCCATGCTCCTTTGATGACAGTGAACGCGATATTTATCACGGGCACGGCGGGGTCTGGAAAATCACTTCTTACTTCAAGGCTGCTCCATTGGTATAGGGACAGTAAAGCGTACCCAATAGCTCTGAACCTCGACCCCGGTGCAGTCAGCCTGCCCTACGACCCAGACGTAGATGTCCGTAACTACATCGACATCGCGACGTTGATGGAAAACTACGGCCTCGGCCCCAATGGTTCACTGGTCATGGCAAGCGACATGATCGCGACCAAGATGGACGAGATTCAAAAAGAGGTTGACGGACTGAATCCAGATTATGTTATCGTCGACACGCCGGGCCAAATAGAATTGTTCGCATTTAGGGCAAGCGGGCCGTACTTTGCTGCAAATCTGCATGCCGACAATAAGGCCACAATATTTGCGTTTGATGGAATGCTTGTCTCGTCCCCGATCAACTTTGTGTCGATATCGCTCCTTGCGTCATCTGTCAAGTTGCGGTTGAAAACTGCGCAAATAAACGTGCTAACAAAGCGCGACCTTGTAATTGACAATCTGAAAAGCATCATGGACTGGGCCGGCTCGCACACGGCGCTAGAACACGCCCTCGAGGGCGATAAGGACGCTGAGTATTCGCTTCTCAGCAAAGACCTAGCGCGCAGCATGAGCAGGGGTGGCTTTGCCCAGGGCCTCGTTGCAGTTTCGAGCGTAACCATGAATGGCATTGTTAACCTTACAGCCGCGCTTGCGCGAACCCTTAATCTGGGGGAGGACGGCTAGGAGGGTTGTGAAGTCTCGGACTGCTGTTGCACCCTGCTCCACTGCAAATTTAGGCCCAGGCTACGACGTGTTTGGCCTTGCGCTTGCCGCCCTGGAAGACAGAGTCAGAATAACCCGGGCGGCAGGAAGCGGGAAAATAACGATCAAGAATAACGATCCGGCAATCCCAACAACAGCAGACTCTAATTCTGCCGGCCTCGTGGCAAAGAAGTTGATGTGCGACTTCCACATCAGCGATAATATCGAGATTCACGTTACAAAGGGCGTGCCGGCCGGCTATGGCATCGGAAGTAGCGCTGCTTCGGCAGCGGCGGCTGCGATGGCATTCAATGCGCTTTACAATTTAAAGATTGACAAGAATAGGCTGGTGGAGTACGCGGCAGAGGGCGAGATTGCTAGCGCAGGCACAAAGCACTACGACAACGTCTCTGCTTCTTTGCTTGGAGGCTTCGTGGTATCCGGCCGCAAAGGGCGATTCATCAAGATCGAGCCGCCAAGAGACTTGTTCCTTGTCGTGGCCGTGCCCATTTCCATGCATGTGCCAGAGAAAAAGACTGAAGTCGCAAGGAGCGTCCTTCCAAAGGAGGTGCCCCTAAAAAGCGTGGTCTATAACATATCCGGCGCAGCCACTATCGTTGCAGGGTTTGCGCTAAAGGACATAGAAATGATAGCGACGGGCATAGATGATGTCATCGTCGAGCCGACAAGAAAACACCTGATCCCCGGCTACGATGGTGTGAAGCAGAACGCGATTTTGGCAGGGGCACTGGCAGTCACGATAAGCGGAGCCGGACCTTCAATCATTGCTTTCCTGAAAACTAGCAAGAATGCAAATAAAGTGGCCGCCGCGATGGCAAAAGGTTTTGAGAACGTCGACGTAAAGAGCAGGACGTTTGTCTGCCGGCCAAGCACCGGCGCCCGTTTAGTGTGATTATTTCTTGCCTTTATTAAGAAATGCAGACATCATTTTCTGCCTGTCTTCATGAGCAAAACAGAGCGCCCAGCCATAGATCTCTAGCCTCAAGCCTGTCTCGAGGTCCGAGTCCATTCCTCTATTTATCAACATCTTGCTCACCTTGATTGCGACAAAGCTGTTCTTTGTTATCTCCCTTGCAAGCGCCAAGCAGTCGTCCATCAGCTTCCTGTTCAATATCTTGGCCACTTCGGCACCCCTTTCCTTTTCTTTTGCAGGATCGCCTTTTACCTCTGGAGGCACCCCATCGTCCGGCCCAAGGCTAACAACCTTGTTGACAAGCCCGATCTGATGAGCTTCGTCCGCTGTTACCATTTTGCCGGTGAATATCATCTCTTTTGCCTTTGCCGGCCCTACGAGGCGCATGAGACGCTGCGTTCCGCCCCATCCAGGCGGAATGCCTATTGTAACTTCAGGCTGTCCGATCTTGGCGTTGTTTGAAGCGATGCGTATGTCGCACGCCATCGCCAGCTCGCAGCCGCCGCCAAGCGCAAAACCGTTGACTGCAGCGATTACCGGCTTCTCCAGTCGCTCTATTTTGTTTATAACGCCCTGTGCAGAAGTCGCATACCTTTCCGCCTGCATAGGCTCGATATTGACCATGTAGGAAATGTCTGCACCCGCGCAGAAAGAGCGCTCGCCGGCTCCAGTAATGATTACGACCTTGATGCTATGGTCAGCTGCAAGAATGTCGAGTGTCTTTGAAAGCTCGGCAATTACGTCGACATTCATGGCGTTCAGCGCCTCAGGCCGGTTTATCCTCACTATTGCAATATCGCCTTGCGGTTCAAGCTGAATGTACTTCATGCTCGACATGATGAGGATTGGCAGTATTCTTTTCAATAAAATCTTATTGGTCAAAGCGGGTTATGGTTAAAAGCAGGCTGCAGTGATCGCTATCCGTGGTTCGGCTCCAGCGTTCCAATACAAACAAAATAGAAAATGCAGACATTGTAGTAATAGGTGTTCCTGACGAGTCTAGATCGCATGCAAAGCGCAAGGGAACCAGCAGGGCCCCCGACGTACTGAGGATAGCATCTAATGAATCCGAGTTCTTTGAGCGCGGCGGCAAACTGATTCCAACATGCCCCATGCGTGGCGAGTTTGAAGACAAACGCATATTTGACGCTGGAGACGTCGCAAGCAAGCAGGAGCTGCGCAATATGGTGTCAGATATTGTGTCGCACGGCAAGCTGCCAATCATAATAGGAGGTGACCACTCACTTACCACAGAAACACTCCAGGCGGTGTCTGGAGCTGTTAGGAAAAAACTTTCTCTTTTGTATTTCGACGCTCATCCCGACTTTGTGTCTTCTACGAGGAACTATTATGGGTCGGTGCTGACCGATTCTGCGCAATCGCTCAACTTGCGCAAGAGCATGCTAATAGGCACGCGAGCCGCAGAGATGGAAGAAATAGAAAATGCAAGGGCGGCAGGATTAAAGATTGTAAACCCGCTGGATATAGTCGAGCTTGGAGTGAGAAGGGTGGTGAAGATGATAAAGGCTCGCACTGCTGGATCCATGATATATATTTCAGTGGACCTCGACTGTGTCGACCCTGCCTCCGCCCCCGGGGTGTCAGTCCCGTCGCCGGCAGGGCTCGCCGCCATCGACCTGATCTATCTGTTGAACGAGGTGATCAGCGACGGAAAAGTGGTCGGAATCGACATTGTAGAACTTACCCCCGATTATGACATCAATGGCATGACGGCCACACTTGCAGCCAGAATACTTTCAGAATGCATCGCGTCAGTCTAGCCCACGAACTTTAGAGAATAATGTTGCGATAACATAATCCGAGCGCGACCTTTTTGTTAGGCTGCCATCGTCATAGGCCCAAGCCGGTGTTGAACGTCTGCGTGCTGCTCTGGTTACTTACCTGTTGCGTCAGCTTGCTCAGGCTAGCCATGATCTCGGCCTCCTGCTCGGAATATTTTTTTTGGTCGATGGCGCCGGCCTCGTAATCGGACATCAACTTTAGCAGTCTCTTCTTTAGCTGCCTTGCCTCCTCTCGCAGTTCCTGCTCGTACGCGAGGCTGTTGCAGTGTTGCATTATCGCGTCCAGCGACAGTTTCATGATAATGAGTTCCAGTATCATTTCACATCAACAAAATGAATACGGCGCCCACGGGCCGCTCCGGTGTAGAGTCATTCCTTCTCTTTCGAACTTCTCCCTCAGCTCTTTCACCTTCGCATCAAAGACTCCGATTTTACTTTTGTCTATAAGGTACGCTGCATTTAACACTATTTCCCCGACATCATTTTTCAACAATCGCCTATCCGCCGCCTCTTCTGCAAGCGAGCTATTTATTTCGCCAACCATTTTGTCTATTTTCAGGAGGGTTTCATTTTTCATGGCATCCTCCAGCCTCAGCTTCAAAAAGTATGACGTGCCTGGTTTAGCGGAAGAAATCTCTTGTTTCATTTTCCTAATCTCCTCGGACTGCTCGGCCTGCTCCTTGATCTTTTTCACGCTTGACTTGTTAAGTAGGACCTTGATCCCTATCTCGTCCTTGCCGCGAAAGCTCGATAGCTTGGTGCGGTAGTCCTTGTACGAGCTGGCAAGAAGTTTCTTTATGCCCTCTTCGTTTTTTAGTATGACACCGAACCGGACTGGAAGCACAGTATTGGCTTCCCGCGCCGCCTCGACGACTCTCTGGTGTGCAACGATGTGGTTCAAGTTTGAATCCATCTGCTTGAACGGGATCGTGCTGACTAGTGCAGCGATGTCTTTGTAGTCTATGGTGTAGACGGCATTTTCCCCAATCCCGATGTTGCCGAAGTTTCCAATTGGCTTCTTTTCACCCCAATTTATAATGCAATAAATGTACCTACCGTCCATTTACATCACTTCGTTGTCAATGTAGCCAGCAGCCGTAGAGTTGCAAGATCGACGCCAGCCACCGCGAGAGTCACATCGCCGGCTATGACAGTCCCCTGATCGATTAGCTTGTCAACGACGTCGACGATCGTCACCTGCCTTTGATCCGATTGCTGCAGCCTTATCCCGAGCTCTTCAGGTTTCAGTCCAAACTTATCCAAGATATCTGCAGTCCGTTCCCTTATCTGCATGAACGCAAGGCCGAGTCTCTCGACTTCTCTATCCGTCAGGGTCCCCGACTCGACTCTCCGGATCGCTTGTCTCTCAAGAATGTCAGTTATGGTCTGTACAAGAGTGAGCACCAACTTCGCAAGGCCGTGCTGAAGTTTTTCTGCGTCCAGCCCTTCCGGTTTTTTTTCTAGCGCAAGTAGAATGTTGCTGTCAATATTTCTAGCGGCCAAGTTCTTTCTTGCCACCTCCACCAAGCTTTTTCTCTTTCTCTTTCTTTTCCAGCTCGGCCTTTTCCCTTGCCCACTTTTCCCAAGGAAGCTCTATGCCGTAGCGCTTTGCAGTTTCAAGCGACGCTATCACAAGGTTTACTTTGAGCGAAAGAAGGTCAACGCCGGCAAAAGCTATGGTGATGTCGCCGTTAATGACAACCCCCTTGTCCAGAATACGGTCAAGAAGGTCAAAAAGATTCATCTGCCTTGCAGGCAGCTCGGTCCTGTTGCTAAGCAAGATCTTCACCCAGTCCTAATGTCCCACGTCTTATCTTGCAGTATGAGCAGATGCCGCTGTCCTTGAACCAATGCTTTGAGCAGAAACCTTCCAGATAATGTTCTGGGGTAGACTTGGCAAGGTGCATGGCGGTGATATCAAAAGGTGTCCCGCGCTGGCATTCAGGGCACCTTGTAAATACCCAACCGTCGCCCATCGCGCCTTTCAGACCTACTTCCTCATATTTGCCACATACAATGCAGACGGCCAACATCAATCAACTGTTTTAGTTATTTGCCAATCGATGGTTGGGCTGCCACCAGTGCGGGCGGTCCGGCTAATCCGAGCGCGGCTGCATACCTGAGGAATGTGTCCACGCCTGCCACAACGATTCTTGCCCTTACGACGAGTATCTCGATGCCCACCAGCGAAACTGAGAGGTTCGCGTCGATCACAAGTCCCTTGTCGAGCACCCGGTCAAGCAAGTCGAAGATGGACAGTATCGGCCTGTAGCTTTGCTGTTGTGACATTCAACTATTCACTAGTTAAAATCTAGAGTAGTTAAGTAGATAAGTCTTCTGCCGAAAACAGTAACCTGTACTAGAAGATTGTTAGTGATTTGCTTTTATCTCCAGAGCCTCTATTACGGGCCGAAGCGCTGCTGAAAAGTCGTGGTCTGGGTTTTTCAGCACAAACACTTCGGAACTAAGAGCGCGCAGGATCTCGGTGTAGAATGGAATCGCTGTTATTACTTTCGTGCTGAAAAGCGTCTCAAGCCTTGCCCTGACCTTTTCCTTGTCGACCCCAGGCGGTATCATGTTTGCGATCAGGATCTGGGGTTTTTCTAGGACCCGTGTGACTTCGAGCATTACGCCGGTTCCGAAAATGTCCTGGCTGTCCATCCTCGATATTATGATGTTCATATCGCAAACTCCCATGGACACGAGCGTTGATTTTTCGATACCGGGGTGTGTGTCGATTATCATGTAGTCCAGATCGTGTATGCGCGAGATGACGTCAAGCGCATCGCGGAACATCCCTATTTCGTATCCTTTCGAAAGCACCCTGATGATGTCCTCTGCTTTGAAGCTGGCTGGGACGAACACAAGGCTGCCCCGCTTAAGGTTCATCTTTTCAGTCAGGTTTATCGTGGTGTCGTTGGCAGAGCACATGCCAAGTAAATAGTCGTTCAGCGTGTGCTTTATCTCGTCAGGCTTCATTTCAAAGAGCACGTGCAGACCAGGGCCGGCGAGGTCGAGGTCGAGCGCTCCCACACGCCTGCCTTCAAGCGCAAGCGACACCGCGAGGTTTGCGGTGATCGTGCTCTTGCCGGTCCCGCCCTTGAACGAATGAACGGCAATCTTGAAAGTCATCCTGCAAGCTGCCTCCTTAATGATTGGAAGAATTCTGATTCTGTGATCTTGCCTGCTTCGGATCTGATAGCATCAGTCACAGTCGGGTGCAGCTCGATCTTTTCGATGGTTTCATCCCCGATGATGTTTTCCCTCAAGCCGTCTATCAGGCGCTGTAGTCCTTCAAGCCCCTTTTCAATCCTGCTGTCTACTTCGCGGCGCATCCTCTTGTAGCTTATCTGCTGGTTGATGAATTCTTGCCGCGCCCTTATCAGGTTTCTCGACTCGTCGACCTGCTTCTGATAGCGTTCCAGCGCTTCGTTCCTCTTGCGCACAGCTTCCTCACGCGCATCCAAGAGGCTAGCCTTCATCGCATCTATCTTTTCCATCGCGTTGAGCTTTAGCTGGTCAATCGTCCTCTGGTTGTTCGTTATTTGCGGCAGTTGGTCCGGCGAAGGCGGCTCCGATCGGAGGAAGCGCACGGGCAGGCTGAACGTAAAGGTTGCGCCCTTGCCATCGCTATTGTTGCCTGCCCATATGGAGCCGCCGTGGGCATCGACTATGCTCTTTGCTATGAACAACCCGAGGCCGGATCCCTTTTCCGATCTAGTCGTAAATTTTTCAAACATTTTGTCCTTTATCGAAGGGTCGATGCCTATGCCGTTGTCCCTCACGCTCACCATTACATTGGGGCCTGACAGTCGCGTTGAAACAACTATGCTGCCTTCACGTTCGTCTATGAACTTCACGGCATTGTCGATTACGTTGAATAACACTTCTCCAACCTTTCCCCTGTCGCATTCGATCATTAGCGTGGACTCATGGGGTTCAAATGTTATCACATTTCTGGAATTGCTGTCGGCGCGCTCACCGACAATATGCATGATAAGTGAGCGCATGTCAGCTGTTTCAACCGCCGGCGCCTTGGTAACCTGCTTGTATTTCTGTTCCACATCAATTATGACCTCTGAAACAAGCGTGTTCAGGTTTAGCTGGTCGATGTACAGCTTTAGCCGGCCGGTCTCTATCTTGCTTGCCTGCAGGATATCTTCTGACAGCTTTAGGAGCCGCTCGGCGTTGCGGCTAATGATCGCAAGCTCTTCTTTTATCGAACTGTCGACGCTGCTCAGTTTTGACTCTATCAGTTCAAGCCCCCCCAGAATCGGCATGATGGGCGTGCGAAGCTCGTGCGCTGCAATGTTGATGAATTCATCCTTCAGCCGGTCTGCTTCGCGCAGCTTGTCGTATAGCTCCCTCTGTTTATGGATGTATTCATCCTTGAGGTGGTCGGCCTCCTGGAACTTGTCGTAGGCAGCTGCTTGGTCCCAGAGGTTGTCAAACATGGTGACAAATGACTTGACAGTCAAAGGGCTTGAAGAATAGATACTCACGGTGTCATGTCCGTCACTTATCCCGTATTCCAGTGAGGCCTTCCTATCCACGATCAATACTTCAAGCGTGTCTGTCCCACCTTCTCTGTAAATGTGTCGTACCGTGACTTCGCTGTTTACAGGGAGCTTTGTCGAGGCAGGGGTTAGCATTCGCACCTGCACGCCGCGCCCGGAAGCATCTTCAAGCATTCGGAGAGTGGAGTGCAACATGTCTGCCCGGTCTGGAGACGAAGCAGGCAATAGCAGCATAATCTCGCTTCCGGCGGAGTTTACAAGGCTCTTATATAACTGGTAAGCGTCGGCAGGGTCCCTGATAATGTCTGGCGCGCCCCTTCCCACGGCGTTAGGCAATGCAGAGAAATGTGGAGCCCGCTGCTTATAAAATAATAAGGTAGAATTTTCTGTAAGATCATAGGTTTTCTAGAATAGATTTCAGGTGGCCAGGCAGCTCCGGAAGCTCACCCGAGTGGCTGACGTTGTTTTGCAGCACGTCCATGCCAATCCTGCGCACCTTCTGCATGCCTATCAGGGTGTCTATCGTCCGCTCGATTTCCTTTTGCGACAAGGTCCTTTTGAGTTTTTCCTTCAGCGCATTTTCAGAGTCGTACTTATCTATTGCGTATTGCATGAGGATCAGCTTGTCGTTCATAGGGAGGCTTGCCATCTTTATGACACATGGAGCAACGCTAATAAAGTTTCAACTATGTTTATCATCAAGAACCGGTTAGTTGCAGTCGTGTCCGACCCTGTTGCCCAGCTCAAGGAACTGCTTGCCAAAAACTGCAAGATCCAGAAGGTGCAACCTGCGGTCTTTGCATCAGATGCCGAAGTTAACGTTGTATTCGTCACGCTTGTCTGCCCTGACGGCGCGACATACGTGGTCAAGGCGTACAAAGAGGAGGCACGGGCCGTGAGGGAATTTATCAGGACAAATACGTAATAGCAATCTAGAAACTTGTCACACTAGGCTTATTCAGAACGGAGTTCGGAATACCCATGGTTTGTTTGAATCGCCGCTGACTGATATTCTTAATAACGCCGGGAGCGCTCTTGTCTATATCAGTGGCCTGATCGGGTTCGTGACGTGGCTGAAGCGAGCAAAAGTAAAGCACAGGACCGCCATAGCCGAAGCTCAATAACTTTACAATTGTAAATGTCCGTAATTAAATAACCGGCTGTCCAGATGTTTTCCAGTGACCGGGACAAAGAGAACAACGGTCAAGATAGGTGGCATGCATTGTGCGGGATGTGTTAACTCTATTCAAGGGCGCGTCTCGAACCAGCGTGGCGTCAGTAAGACAGAGGTCAACGTTGCCAACGAGAGGGCGATTCTTGAATATGACCCTACGCACGTCTTGCGATGGCCGCGAGCTCGGTGTCAGTGACAGCAAGTTCGCTTGCCCTCATGCGCTGGACGTCACCAAAGCTACGGTAGCTTGATCGTGATTTCTTCACCCATTCCGATTGGCACGGTTACTGACTGGACGTCGCGCTTGCTTCGCACGTGACGAGCATATTTTTTCATCATAGGTCGATAATGCGGCGGAAACAGCATATTGTCTGCCGCGATTATGCCGCCTGCTCTGACAAGCGGTAGGACGAGATCAAAATATTTGATAATATTTTCCTTATCCGCATCAAGCAAAACAAAATCAAACTTTCCTTTTACCGTTCGCAGCACGTCAAGAGCAACACCACGCTTTATCAATATCAACTTGTCAACGCCGGCTTGCCTGAAATTATCCCTTGCGCGCTCTACCTTCAGTGGATCCTCTTCTATTGTTATGATTTTACCTTTTTTGCCCACAGCATCTGCAAACCAGAGTGTAGAAAACCCTGCCGATGTGCCTATTTCCAATACTCGTTTACCCTTGATTGCCTTGAGGAGTATCGAGAAGAACACGCCGGTGTCAGCAGTTATTGCAAGCATTTCTTGGCCGGGCGCAATTCTTGCCTTGCCGTTCCTTTCAATGATTGACTGCCTATCTAGTCGTGATATTACACGCAAAACCCTGCTGTCCATTCAATTTTCGCTCTTTTGCTTTGAAAGCGACAAAAGGTTAACTTTTTCTGCCTCATCGTTTGCTTCCGTTACTGACTGCTGCTGTTTGTACAGCTGGTTTTTGCGGGCCTTCCAGCCTTCAATCGCAGCCCTGTGGTCCGATATGTCTTTAGACAAGGCAAAATGGAAGCATGTTGGCCGGCTTTTAATCGTTGCAGATACCAACCTTTTTTAGATGTTTTCTTCCAAATGAATGTGCATGGAATTTGTCAAGGTCGAAGAGCCCCAAGTAAGCAAGCCGATAATGATTGCAGCCATGCAGGACATGGGTAATGTTGGCAGCATTGCTATTGATTTCATTAACAAGAGTCTACAGACCCAGTGTTTCAGGTACGTCTCGGCACCTTACCCTAACTACGTTGTGGACAAGGGAGGGCATATAGACTTCCAGCAGGAAAGGTGGGAGTACCGCTACGGCAAAGGCGTCATTGTATTTGGCGGAGGCGTCGGCCAGCCGCAGACAAACCATGAACTTTACGAACTGTGCCAAGACGTGATTGATGTAGCCAAGTCGTACTCGGTGCAGCTTGTCTATACGCTGGGCGCGTTCCATACCGACAGAAACTACGGAAAGAGCCCAAGGACCCTCGTCACCACCACTTCGCAACAACTTACCGACCAAATAGCAAAGCTCGGGCTTGAAACTACACCGGGCTCATCACTGATAACCGGCTTTAACGGCCTGATACTTGGTTACGCAAAAAAGAACGATATGCATGGCATCGGCCTGTACGCAGAGATCAGTGACCCGCAAATGCCCCAATACAGATCGGCGAAGAGCCTGTTGGTCTTGCTAGAAAAATTGACGTATCAGAAATTCGAGGGGATGCAAGAGCTCGACGAGATCGCAAGCGCGATTGACAGCGAGGTTGACAGGATGAAAAGGTCCGGTGACCCGCTATACAAAAGATAATTATTTCATCTGTATTCCATGATCAAGTCTTTCCAGCTTGCGACATATCATTTTGAATGAGTCGATGATATCTAGCTCTATAACGCCAGGTAGATGCTCGATGTTAGGAACATAGTTGCTGACGACGTACAGTTCTTGCACCCTTGTCTCAATCCTGATATTACTGCCCTTTAGGTCTTCTCCATCTGATCTGTTTATCACTTGAAGCGCGGTGGCGAGTTTCTTTTGCACATCTGTGTCAAGCGGATACCTGCCAGAGCGGATCGAGTCTTCGATCATCTTGCACAGCTCTGAAATTCTCATCCGCATTTTTGGATTTGCAGCCTGCTTAATCTATTTTTCCTGTGCAGAGAGAACAAATGCAAAGGAAGCTATATCTAGATGAGAATCCGCCTACCCTATCTTCGCAAACAAGCTTTCACTTTCTTTTATTAGCCAGTCATAATAATTGTGCCAGAAACAAGCCATCGCAGACCACATGCTTTTTCCTCAAACCCACGCTCCTGTACGGCATACAATGCTTTTTCTATTACAATCTTGCGCAACCTGGTTAAAATATATCTCCGTTAACAAGCTGTGCTCTTTATTTTACTCCTTGCCGTCCTGCTGTCGCAGGTTGCAATGATAGAGATATTGCCGTACGAAGGGTCCACCATGACGCTCCTGATAATAGCGGCGATTGCAGTGATTGCACTTGCATTCTTCAAGTTGATAGTACCCCTGATTATAGCTGCAATAATAGTAGTCGTGCTGATAATCTTGATATTTGGCGGCATTCCCGTCCCTTAGGCTTCATCTTCTGCCTTGGAGGGTGACGGCCCGGCCACCTTAAGCTGCCTTTTGTACATGGTTAGTATCTCTTCCGTAGAAGTGGCGTCCTCCGGCTTCTTGTCATCGCGGATCTTGCCGGTGAATTTCGGGAAACGCAGCGCAAGTCCGTATCCTGGCCGCACAGCATTCAGTCCTGCCGTGTGCGACGGGCTTAACGTGATCTCGGAGGCAATGACTTCGATAACGATCTTGGGTTCAAACCAAACATCCATATCCATGCCTGTTTCGACACGAGCGTGCCTCTGGCTGATGACATGTTGCTCCAGCTCCTTATAGAACTGTTCGAGGTGCACGTCAGTAAAGCCTGTTCCTACTTTACTGACGCTCTGAAACATGTCTGCTTTTTCGTCATAGGCCGCCAAAAGAAGCGCCCCGTACTTGCCCGCGCGCCGGCCTCGGCCGTGTAGCGCGCCGACTATTACAAGGTCGAGAGTATCGGCAAGCTCGCTCCTGTATTCCCGCTTCAGTTTGACCCACGCGTACTCCCTTGCGCCGGCGCGGTACGTGCTTGACATCTGCTTTATCATGACTCCTTCGCAGCCGTTTTCTATCGCGGTCGCCATGAACCGGTCAACCTCTTCCGGCTTGGTCGCGATAGTCTGCTCAATTAGCCGGACCTTGTTATCCTTGACTCCATCGATTATCTTTTTGAGAAGTTTCCTCCTTTCCACATAGGTCAAGTCTGTCTTACTCTTGCCGGCGGCGTACAGCACATCAAAAAAGTTCATCACGACAGGATAGTTCTCCATCGCTTCTTCGACGTCGTACTTGCGCCGGCGGTGCATCAATTCTTGAAAGGGCAGGTATTCTTCGGTCTGCGCGTTGATCGCGACCACCTCGCCCTCCAGTATAACTTCTGGCTTGATTGATTTGACGGCGGATGCGACGTCTGGGTAATGGCTAGTGATCTTTTCCAGCCTCCTTGAAAAGAGCTCGACCCTGTTCTTGCCCTTGTGCAACTGCACTCGCTCGCCGTCCAGTTTGTATTCTACTGCTGCCTTTCCTTCCATTCGCTCAAGTGCCTCTTCCGATGACCTGATGCGCTCGGCAAGCATCGGCCGTATGGGCTTGAACAGAGTTATTTTGATCGACCTGACCGCTTCAAGCCCCTTTGTGGCGAGCAGTTTTGCGACTGTGCCAAGGTCGCTTGAAACATTATACGCGTTTTCAAGCACGTGTCTGTTTTTTTTGTCGCCTGTGAAGGCAACTGCCAGCGCGTCAAGCACGGTGTAATCGGCGATGCCGAGCCTCAGCTGCCCCATGATGAATTTTATTATGTAGCGCCCCTCCGCTGCTGTCGCATCGTTCAACAAACTGCTTATCAGGCGCAACTTTGTCTCCTGCGAGCCCGGGCCCGCAGTCCGCGCCACCCTGTCAAACGTAGAATAAACTCGGTCGACGGTCATGGACTCTGAAAAGAGAGTTGACTGGCTTTTTGACTTCATCGCCTCGCCCGCAGCGTCGCCAAGGTCGCCAGTCTTTTGGTATATCCGTTCTATCTGGGACTGGTCCTTGCCTGAAGAGCTCGCGATGGCCCTGACGACCATTTTTTCTGCCACTCCAAGCTCTATCCCTTCATAGTCTGGATAGAGCTTGCCCTGGATTAGGTAGGTTACCTTGTCAATAATTGCGGGGGGCGTTTTTTTCAGAAGGGCCACAAGGTATTCAGTGAGCGCAAGCCTGCTGGATGTCTGCTCCATTTGTTCAAATGCCTCCACAACAGGTTTGAAATCCAAGGTATTCCAGCTCTACCTCTTGGACGCTTAAAGTCTATCTGAATGAATATTAAAGGGGTGCAAGCTAGGAAACAAAGACATGGGAGGCAACAAGAAAAAGCCGATTGGCTCTTCCGACAAGAGTGTCCAGGTTGGGCCTGGAGGAGCAGAGATCAAGCCGGCTGCCGAGGAAAAGAAGAAGGCGAAGCCGCAACAAAAACAAAAGCTTGCCGTGATGGTTGAAGAGCCCATAGGCATGAAGGCCATACAGAGTATGAAGTCGATAACGACCCAAGCGCTTGCAAGAAACATTGGAGTAAAAATTTCTGTCGCCAGTGCTTTCATCAGATCTCTTGAGCAGAAGGGAGTGCTAATGTCTGTAGGCGGCTACAGCGGACACAGGGTCTACCAGGCAGTCAAGCATTAGGCTTTTTTACAATCATTACATCACCGGGCTGGCTTGACTCGAAGACTTCAATATTGCCGGTGATGACGCCAAGAGGGTTCATCGGCTGGACTGCAGCGTCTTGCACAAACACGCATATCGAACCATTTGAAGTAAGATATGCCACGTCGCCCCGACGAAAATGCGTCCTCTGCTTTTCCGCTCCAATGACAAGGCGGGTTTCAATGTAGACGAACTTGTCTGCGTATCGATGAACTCTATCCTGCATGGGAAGGCTCTTCATTAGCGCGTTCGACGTGAGTGGGGCCAGATGACGCACTAACTCGGCCGAAGCGGAACCCTTGTTCGCTATCTCAATAGTCAGCTTGAACCTGGAGACCGACCCGGCGCTGCTCGGCAGCATCATTGTTGATGCGTTTTTGATCTTATGAAAATGTTTCCCCTTAAGAGCAATGAGCGCTCTGCACGATCGTGTAGAAAGGAGGAACCTGACAGAGGCGGAGGAAAGGTAGAGAGGCAACGCCGTGAAACATAAATACAAGATCATACATCATATGAGTGTCAGAATAATATAGCCCCAGTGTAGGTTTTGATAAATTAGGGCAAACATTTAATTAGATATCTACTATTTTTCCAATTATTCTTGGTAGTGAAACATTCTTCAAAAAAACATGCTGCACCCAAAAAGCCTTCAACTGCCAAGGCTAAACCCAAGAAGGTTAGTGCCCCCAAAGCCTTGAAGAAGAACAAGAAGGGCGCTGCCTCCAGAAAGCAGGTGCAGGAAATAATCGCATCAAAAAAATCGTCGCGCCCTGCTGACGAGGTTGTCACTTATCTTGAAGTCGAGTACGAGCTGAGAGAGGTCCCGGCGCAGGGCAGCAAGGTACTCATAGGCCCACCTTGGCTCACGCGATTTGAGCGTGCCAGAATAACCGGCTCCAGATCGCTACAGCTGTCACTTGGTGCACCGCCTCTTATCAAGGTGCCTGAACAGGCCAAAAGCTCGATCATGTTAGCAGTAGAAGAAATAGACCGCAAGGCCCTTCCGATCTCTATAAGGCGCGTACTGCCAAATGGTATGTTCCAGGACATCCCAATAGATTGGATGAAGTAGCTAATTCTAACGGAAGACGACATTATCAATGATACCATCAATTGGAGAAGAAAGTAGCATCCTAGCATTTTGCTATGTCAGCGCCCCACAAGCTTTTCTAGCGGCCCTCAGCCAGCCATAAGGGTTTAGTCATCTGCGGCGCGTGCCTCCCGTTCTCCGAACATTCGGCTCACGCCGTCAGATTATGATTTACGGTGAATTAGTCCACTATTGACTGCTTCATCCAAAAATCCAATCCCAAACTTTGCCAATAATCTCACCTACGATCTCTGGTAGCTGAAAATGAGGGTGAAAGTTTTCCTACATACATGGGAACAAATACTTACTGAACTGCTGCTAATGACAATGAATATCATTCCCAGCGCAGATGAGAGATTGCTAAAATCCCTACTCATAAATCAAAGATACTGGTGCGACAAATGTAGCCAGACTTTTCCGTCAAAGAAGGAGCACAATCTTCACCAGAAATTAAACCACCATTATGTTGCGTAGCTCGGTCCATTCTCTTTCGCCGTATGTCACATTCATGACGAGTTCTTCTGACTTCCATGTCATTTCGACCTGTAAGATGAGTGGTCGAATAGTGACAGACGAATCTAATCAGCCTATAGCAAAACGAAAATAGAATAAGAGGGTTATTTTCTCGACTCAAGCGGTCCTGACAGAATATCCATGTGTTGATAGACTCTCATGAACTTCATGCCTTTCTCGGTTGTCTTGTACTTGTGCTCGCCTTCTTCGTAGTGCAAGAGGCCGTTTTCGATTAGTATTGAAAGGTATTCCTTGAGCTGAGCATAAGAAAGGTATGCTTTGTACATTATCTTTGTCTTGGTAGATCCTCCGTTTGCTGCCTCAAGTATTTGCGAGACAATGTCCGTTCGGCTTCTATATTTCATGTGCTTTTCTTTAATGCAAGTCTTCTATATAACAAGCATGTCGTCATGTTATAGGAGATTGTTACATAACATATAATCTAGCTGACTTAGATATAGCTTGAAGCTTGTCATCATCATACAGGTGGAGAATGCTTTCCACCCGGAAAAAGGGCAACTACGCCGTTCTTCCGAGTTGCTGGCATATCGCTTGATCATTCTAAAATCTTTTGTGGTCAAATTGTACGAGCTGCCTCTCTCTGGTGTGCTAGTTAGGTTATTGCAAAGCTCTTCTCAGATCTGCCTAGGGAAGTTTTCTTCCGAGAAACTCTTACTCTCCCTATACGTCCATTCTCTTCTACGTGGGCAACACTATTTTGAAAAGAAATGTCGTATTTCTTGTTAGATTTCTTTCAATTTGCTTTCGTCGAAAATATCAGAACCGTACCACCGGTAGCGGAAGTAGTCAAGGCACCATTCGTGGAACACAGGATCCGAGCTGTAGAATATTATGTTCATATCGGTCTCGCCTTTTTGTGTCGGAAAGAGCACGGCAGCCTGCTTTTCGTTCAATATTACTGCGACCTGCACGCCTTCAACCATCCTTCTCTCTATCGCGCCCCTGTTCAACAGTTCGCTGTGTCCTAGCTTTTTCAGAAGTTCCTTCCTGCCTTTTGGTATTATTACGTCCTTTGGAAAAACATAGCTGTATTTCACGCCCTTTTCCTTGACGCGTGTCACTGCGGGTTCTATTAGATCGATGGGCACCTGCGGCACGATTTCATATATGTATTCGTTTGCTTCGCGGTAAATATCCTTCCAGCGCTCAAGTAATGCTACCACACCTTTTACGAATTCACACCTGTCGAGCGCTCCGAGCCTCATGATAAACTTGATTGGGAGTTCGCCCAGAACGTGTTCTGAAAAGTAATCCTTGTATTTTGCAAGGTAGTTTAGCGTCGGGATCTGCTTGATTATGGTGCTACCGAAGGTTGTTAGTGAAAATATGCCCTCGGAGTTTTTCTCGATCAGGCCGGCGTCCTGCAGGCGCTTGACGTTGCGATGAACTTCCTGCATAGTTATGCCCAGATCCTTTGAAAGCTGCGATATCTTGGCGCGCTTTTCGTTGAGCCGGAACATTATGGCAAGCCTTTGCTCACTCGCAAGCTCGATGAAGGTT
>Ga0209157_1001471_pt1 | contig 19628 bp, 21 predicted proteins | sample GraSoiAngelo_135_FD_185892 | JGI IMG/M metagenome (GOLD analysis project Ga0209157, IMG submission 185892) | Grasslands soil microbial communities from the Angelo Coastal Reserve, California, USA - 14_0929_05_40cm (SPAdes) (version 2) | ecosystem: Environmental > Terrestrial > Soil > Grasslands ...
ATCGCGCCGGATGGTCTTTGTCGAAACGATATGCGCCTCAGCCATGTCCAAAATGGTCGTCCAGCGGTTCGTCTCAATTTGTTTTAGGATCGCCCACTGCCGTATCAACTGCGCATTTCGTCCCATATTTTTCTCACTTCGTTATTAACGTCGGGCCCACCGTCCAGATCGCTTCGGTACACCGCCTCCGGCGGCCTCTTCACTTCCGGCCGGTCCCCCCACGTTCTTGCCGATTATGGACGAGGCGTCATAAAAACCAACAGAACCAAATCTTCGGCGGCGGCATTTCTCACGCCGTGAACTTCACCCGGCCTGGCAATGACGATTTCACCGGCGCCAAGCTCTTTCTCTTCACCCGCGATATGAAATGTCCCTTTCCCGCGAAGAACGAAGTAGATCTTGTCGGACTCCGCGTGGCTGTGAATCCGCTGATCCTGTCCGGATTTCAGACAGTACAGATCGCAGAAATATTTCGCCGAATCGAATAGCGGAATTTTCTGCATCTTGTCATCCGAGAAGCGGATGAGGTGGTCAACGTTTCGCGTCTCCATTTGTTGAGGCGCTATTGTAGTTGAAATATGTTTGCTTCGGGAACGACTTCCTCGACCTGCTCGACGAGATGCGGATGACAGGTGAAAAGCAAAACCTGGTGCGTCGCGCAAAGTTCTCGGAGTGCGTTGAACGTGTTGCGGCTGCGGCCGGGATCGAAGTTGACAAAAATGTCATCGAAAACGACCGGCAAGGGGTCCACATGATTTGCGTATTCGCGAACCAGCGCCAGCCGCATCGACAAATAGAGTTGCTCGGCGGTACCGCGGCTCAGAATCTGAGGAGAAATCCGGACGCCGTCAGCGCGCTCAACCTGGATTTCACCACCGTCGAGAGGAGCAATCACGCGCATGTAGCGGCTCTCCGTCATGATCTTGAAAAAGGATGAAGCCTCGCGCAGCACCTCCGGCTGACGTTCGGTTTCGTAGATCTTCCGCGTTTCGTCCAAAAGCGCCCGGCATAATGTAATGACAGCCCATTGGTCGGCAGCTTCGTCGATCCGGGCCAAAATGGTTTCCTGCCGGGACAGAGCCCGTGAGCGTTCCTCGCTTTTCTCCATCATGGTGATGCGCTCTGCAACACGCCCGCTTTCGTGCCGAGCCTCGACAAGACGTCTTTCCAGCTCCGTGAGCTCGGCCTGGGCCGTTTGAAACGCGGCTTCCTCATCGGCGTGCATGTCGAAGAGCAGCCCGGATTCGGGCACTTCAATAGGAATCCTTTCCAGTTCATGAATCAAGCGGCGGCGCTGTTTGTAGATTTCAGCGAATTCGAGAAACTCCTTTTCATTGGTTGCGGATGCTTCGGCCAACAGCACACGAATATTGGTCTCAACCTCCTCGATTTGCTGCGTGATCTTCGCAATATCGTTCCGGGCGCGTACTGCGGCTTCATCGAGCGCGCGTGCTTGCTCATCCAGCTTCAAAAAACGGTCCAGCTCCACGACCCTTGCATCAATGTCGGCTTGATGGACTTCGTTTTGGCCGGTAAGTTTTCGGATTTCCGATTCGATTTCGCGCGCCTCATTTTCGGTCTTCCGCAGCTCGATGTTGCATGTATCCAGACGCTCAGAACATTCAGCAACCTGCGCATCGAGCGAGGTTGCGCGCTTCAGCCGTGCCCTGTACCAGATCATCGCAGCTACGGAAACGAGGCTCAAAACGGCGCCGGCGTAGTCGTATTGGGCAAGCTCGAGACCCAGAACTCCGATCCAAATCAGGAGGATAAAAAGGCCAAATGCAAGCCTGGATGGAGCCAGAGCGTTCTTCAATGAGCCGGCCAGCGTGCGTTTTTCCTGCGCGATCGCGTCACGCCTCTCCAGGCCGGCCGTGTAAACGCGGCGTACCGCATCCACCCGGGGCATGAGCGTGCGCAAGGAATCGATGATCTGAGCACGCCTGGAGCACTCCTCGGGATCGATGCGCATCTGCAAGCGGCGGAACCGGTTCGCCTCCGCTTCCCTTTCCATCATCGAGCGTTCTTCCGTCAGGCTGTGGCGTTGCTTCACAAGAAGGTCGAGACGCTCGATGCCTCCTTCGGGAAATGAGTCCACAGCCGCAAGCTCATTGAGCTTGGCCTGGATTTTATTCCGGCGCTCGAGGTACGGCCGGGCCTTAACGCGCTTGGCAAAGTGTTCGATTTTTCGGCTGACCTCGGCAACTGCTTCTTCCAGGCCGGACAGTTCGGCAGCCAGCCGCCCGCGAACCTCATGTGCGCTCAGGTAATCCTGCGGCTGATGCTCGGTACGCTCCAGGTCGTCACGCACGGATTCAAGCTCCTTGAAAGCAACATTGATCGTGCTGTTCTGGCCGCGGGCGAGAAACAAGGAGCTTTGACGCGCTTCAAGATCCTTTTGAACCGAAGTCCATCGGGAAGCGCCAATGCCGAGTCCGGCTCCGGAAATGTGCGTGGCGACCTCGCTATCTTCCAGCGTATGAAACCGTTCGAGTTCGTCGAGACCAAAGGCAAACACATTGTGATACAGCGTCTTAGTGGTGCCCCCAAGCAGTCGTTCCAGAGCGCCTTCATCACTGGTTTCGTTTCCCGCATATAGAGTAACGGTCCCGCGTACATGGCGTCCGGGTTTGCGCACCAGGCGGAGATGCGTATCACCGACGACAAGGTCGAGCCAGCCTCCATGCGACCCGCCGTTTACCGGATCGTAGCGCTTGGGATTACCGCGTTTTTCGAATCCGAAAAGCATGGACCGAATGAACGCCATCAGCGTGCTCTTTCCGGTTTCGTTCGGCCCGTAAAATACGTTTAGTCCCGGCCCCAGCGGTCCCCAGTTCTTATCCGTCCATACTCCGAACCCATCAACGTGGATGTTCTCAATTCGCATAATGTTTTAGTCCTCTCCCTCTGGGAGAGGTACTTCTCACCCTGAACCATCCATCAACAGATCCAAGCCAAACGCCGTTGCACGTTCGATCCATTCACAGAGTTTGGCATCATCGATTGGCGGCATTTCTTTGCGGCGGAATAGCGGCATCAGGTTTTCCGCTAAGCGCTGCCGGCTTTCACGGTTTTCGAGGGCGTGCTCACTTAGTTTGAGAAAGTCGCTCACCATCGTTTCCGTACGGAGAAGCGAGTCCAAATCGAGTTCCGGGCCTGTGGCGATACGTACGGACTCAGCGATCACTGCGGAGCCAAGAATCTCGCGCAGTTCGTCGCTCATCCCTTCACGCTGCAAGTCGCGATGAAGCGGGCCATTGCCGCGAATTGTGCAGCGGGCCACGGTCGGCCCGTCGAACCCGGAAGATTCCTCGCGCGCCTTCTCAAGCATGGAATCCACGAACTGATCCATCGTCGCGCAATTGCGTATCGACAGTTCCAGATGTGTCCAGCGCGCCACGCTGGTCTCAACAAATTCAAGAGAGGCGCGGCCGTAGGTGTCGACATCGACTTGATAGCAGCCGCGCGGACCATTCTCGCGTGGATTACGTCCCTGTGTGTTTCCCGGGTAGACGACCATGGCTGGGTCGGTTCCGAGCACCGACCGCGCATGCACGTGGCCGAGCGCCCAGTAATGGAAACCGGCCGAATTCAATTCGGCGATTGTAGCGGGAGCGTATTCGGCGTGGCCGCTCTGATGGCCGACGTTTGCATGAAGAATGGCGATCGAGTACGGGGCGTTTTGTTTCGGCTTGAACGACGACGCCAGATTCTCGGTGATGCGCTCGCGCGTATAGCTCACGCCGGTAATTTCAGCAGCCTCGCGTCCCCGGCGGATGTACGGCTCGGTATCGATGCGTCCTCCAAACGTGATCACGTTGGGAGGCAGCTGAAAACCGCTTCCCCAGCCATTCAAAGGATCATGATTGCCGTGAACGATATATACGGGAACGTTGCGCTCCGCCAGACGTTCCATCTCCTTGCGGAACGACACCAGCGCGCGCAGATTCCGATCCTTGGAATCATAGATATCACCGGCGATGATCAGGAAATCTGCCTTGGAATAGATCGTATGATCAACGACGCGCGAGAGCGCAGCCAGCGTTGCTGACTGTAATTGGTCGCGCAAACCCGCCGACGCATCGGCGATCCCGCGAAACGGGCTGTCCAGGTGTAGGTCCGCAGCATGAATGAATCGCAAAGGCTCCATGCTGCTCTTCTTACGTGGAAGCCCGGCCAGAACAGGTCTATTTGTAGCGGCGGTCTATTACTTAAGGCTGCGCGCTATCGCGCTTGCGCTTCGCGGACCGCCGACGATTTCCAAACTGGTAAACTGTCGGCGCTCATAGAGCGCCGCTACAGTTAACGCAAATTTGATGCGCCAAATTTTCTTTTCTGGCAGTATTTAGTACGAACATAAGCAGTTTTGGAGGAATACTCATGCGCCGGACTTGCCTGATGGCACTAATCCTGATTGTGGCCCGTCCTTCCTTCTCGCAGGAATTTGCGCAATACACCAGCCGAACCGACCTCTTCGCTGTCGACTTTCCGGGCGAACCCACGATAAAGGACATCACCTGGAAGACGGAATACGGCGTCACCTTACCTGGCCGCGTCTATAGCGTCGAGAACGCGCGGGGCCGGTACTCTGCCACAGTCATTGATTACAAAGACACTGAGAAAATACACACGGCGATTGTGGAAGAGTGTAAGAAGAGGGGCGGAGAAGGCGACGAATGCATGAACGACTGGCGTCCCGATGTCCAGGGATCGATCATCTACGCGGCGTGGCAATTCTTTCAGAGAAACGCGAAAGTTACCCGTTATGCGTGGTACGTGTCGGACCTGATCGAAGGAACTCAGCTCCAACTCCTCAATCCGGATGCATCCCGGACCTTCGCGGCCATCCACCGGCATAACACTCGTCTTTATATCTTCGAGGCGACCGTCCCAAAAGGGGCGCCGGCCCCCGGTCTCTTTCAACAATCGCTTCAATTTTTGGATGAAGAAGGAAAGGGCGTTCGCTATAGAACCTATTACACCAACGGATACTCTGAGGGGTGGAAATTTCCGGCGCCTCCGCCGCCGCGCACCAGATAAGGCGCGCGTTCAGTCGAGGGCCGGCAGTATTTATTATGCTCACGTAAGGAGAACGACCATGCTCGTCAAGTCCCTGAAGCTTACAGCTATTTGTATACTCTTCTTGGTAGTGCCTCTGCTGGCGCACCATTCTCACGGCAATTACGACACGACAAAATGGACGACGATGGAAGGCACGGTGACCGAAGTCCATTATCTCGTCCCCCATTCCTGGCTCTACGTGGAAGTCAAAGATGACAAAGGCGAACCGACGGTCTGGGCGATGGAGGCCACGGGCTTCGGCGGGCTTTTCCGCGTTGGCGTTAAGCGCGAAGACTTGAAAGCTGGCGATACCGTCAAGGTCCGATGCCATCTGCTGAAAGATGGGTCTAATGGCTGCCTCCTCGGCTACGTTACACCTCTACATGGTGATCAGGCCCGAGGCCATGGAATCGAAAGAGACTGGGATGGCGGCGGAGGCGCAGGATTCCCTGATTCACAGCCCGGCGCTGCGCCCGGGAACCGGTAACAGGGGCACACATCGAGTTCAAGAATTGCATATCGCTGAACCATGAATGTTAGCTGTATCCAGCCAAGACAATGGCTAATGATCAGTTCCCGGGGGGATCTCGCCGCTTGTGGTGGCTGGCTGCAATAGCGTACGGCCTCGCTAATATTCTCCTCCACGAACCGGCAAACGACATCGCCAAACGGCTTGTTGTGGTCTTGGGCTTGCAACTCTTTCTATGGAGCACGAGAGCATTTTTTTTGGCCGGCGCTGTTCTGGTTCTATTCCTTTGCCGGCACCTCTCGAGAGATTCTCAAACCGTCAGGCGGCTCCTGATTTTCATCCCCTTCGCAGCGGCGCTTGACCTTTCTCTGGTGATCTATCCAAGCGAGAGGATCCACTATCCTCAATACGCGATCCTCACCTGGATGGCCTTCAAGGCCGGCGGACAAGCTTTACCTGCGGTGTTGCTGTCATTCATCTTTGGTTATCTCGACGAAGCGAATCAACACTGGGTCCTTTACGCGAACGATCCGATTGCGTACTTCGATTGGAACGATGTCGTACTAAACCTTTTGGCGGCGCTGGGTGGTCTGGTGCTCTTGCCCCAGGAAAACGTACGGAAGGTTCCAACAAAGAGAATTCTGGCAGCGGCTGGGGCTTGGACCTTAGGGATGAGTCTGCTCGTATTCCTGCTAAATCCCGATCCCTATTTGATGAGAAGTCAGAAAACGGATTCCTTTTGGCTGGTATCGAGTGTCAAGACCCACTACCATGTGCTGACCGCAACAGAAGGCACAATTCTGTTAGGCGTCGTTTTGATCGTCACTGCTGGACTCTACTGGCCAGATCGATCGCGCGCGCCCGCCGTGGCCATTCCCCTCCTCGCAGAGGAGGGGTGGCTGCGCCGAGCGGAGCGAAGGCGCAGACGGGGTGGTCAGACCGGCGAAACGTTTCGGCCGAACTGACCACCCGGGCGCTTTGAAGGTGTGAACGAATCGAAGTGCGTTCCCTCTCCCTCTGGGAGAGGGTGGATCTTCCGCATTTTGTGGCTAGTCTCTCCCGCTCCGGCCCGGAGCCGGCGCCGGCTCGACAAATCCCCGCGTGCCGTCGGGACGAATAGGTCCCGGCCCAAACCCAAGATGATCCTTGTCGACGTTGTTTTCACTGCATGCGTATTCCCCGAGCTCTTCGTCGGGCTTGCCGAGCACCCATGTTCGCGAGTAATTGAAGGGCTTGGTGTAAAATTTCGGATCATCAATGAGCGTTTCGACTTGGATATGGTCCGCATCCGGCCGCGTCCACCGCTCGACGACGTGCAGTGCGTCGCTATGAGGATTCGCGTTTTCATCGATCCAAACTCTCTCGTCTTTGAATCCGATCGAGTCGATCACCAAAGTATCGCCTTCCCAACGGCCAAGCTCCTCCCCGAAAAAGGAAGGATCGGGATCTTTCGAATGCTTACGGTTGGGATCAATAGGAATGAGCCGGTAGTAAGTGTAGAAGTAAAGGAAAGCGATCTTTTTGTTTCCTTGCAGGACTTCAAAGGGTAAACCGCTGGCATTGTGGCGGGGAATTCCACCGATGATGCAGAGGCTCTCTGGATCGATCGTCGCTGTCAGATTATGCTGTAACGCCGCCTCACCTGCAGGTGTTAGCGGCAGCTTGAATCCTGAAAGATCCTTCGCGATATTGCCGACCGGACGAGTATCGCGCGTACCCTTCCAATAGCCGCTGAAATCGGGATGTCCGTCCGCCATCCTGGGAGTGGGCCTGTCCGATTTGAAATCGTCAGCCGTCAATCCCTGCGCGTAAAGCGCGGAACTGAAGGTGGTCACACAAACGCACAACAGAAACAGAAATCCGACTTTCATATCGTCATTTCTCCCGTCTAGGGAATACGTCAGGTTCGGGATAGTATAGTGCAATCGGAGGAATCGATATGAGGCGACTTCTGATGGTCTCTCTAGCTCTCTGGTTCAGCATTGCTGTCGCGTGCGCGCGGGTCCAGGGAGCACAGGAAGGCAGCGATTCGATAAACGGTACGTGGGTTGGTGATTTTGGCCCGGCGTTTTACGATCGGAATACGATTTCACTCGAGTTGAAATGGGATGGAAAAAAGTTAACAGGCACGGTGAAGCCGGGAGACCCTTACGGCCGCATGTATCGTCACTTTGAAGGGATTCCGATCGAGAATGCCTCGTTCGATCCCAAAACGGGCATCATCAAATTCGAAGCGATGTATCAGCCGCGGGGCCGCCGCTACATCATCGAGGGAAAATTGAATAAGAACATGCTGAGCGGCACATGGACCCGTCCGGGTGAAAATACAGACGGCGACTTCAAACTCACGAGGAAACCGAGCGATTAACTATCATGTACTTGATACGAGGGGACACTGATGTCTGACGACCCGAATAAAATTCCACTGGCGGCCTCACCGCTCGATTACGGTGAACAGGATGAGAACGGGGTTGATATTTCGGTGATTCGCCGGAATTTACGTCTATCACCAGTCGAGCGGGTTCGCCGTGCTGAAAAGCAATCCAAGGGGCTGCTCCACCTTCGTCGACATGCCAGACGAGACCGAAAAAAGCGCTCTTGAACGGATTTCGGAGATCCTCCTGGCCGAAGGGGTCGAATTCATTGTTGTCGGGGGGCAGGCCGAGTGGCTGTTCGGAAGTCCGCGGGCAACGTTTGATGTGGACCTTTGCTTCGGAGGGTTGAACATCAAAGTAATAGCCCTCGATGACCTGATCAAAATCAAGCAGTACATCCGCCGGCCCAAGGATCAGGAGTCGCTCTTCCAGTTGCTCGCGATTAAGAAAGCGCGCGGGGAAGCAAAATAGTTTCTTCGTTTACTGATCATCTGCACTCGCCAGATGACGTGGCGGTCGAGTGTTCGTCGCTTGAGTATGGCGTATGACAGCAATTGCAAGCACTATCAGACGCCGATTCTTTTGGACCGTTGGCTTGCCGGCGCATCATGCATGTAAACCGTGCGCGTGGGAAATGGAATTTCGATTTGTTCCTGACGAAATCGCGCAAAGATTCGCTTTCGCATCTCATGTTGCAGCAGGGATTGATCCGCGAATTTCCGGACGTAACAGTAGAGCGTCAGATCCAGGGATGACGGTCCGAATCCAGGGGCGAACCGGACGACCGGTGCCGGTTCAGCAAGAAGGCCGGGTACTTGTCCCACCGCCTTTTTCCCTTCATCGAGCAGCAGGTTCTCTACCAGCTGCGGATCGCAGTTGTAGCTCACCGAAACGGCCACTGGAACCACCATCGATTGTTCCGGAAGGTTGTAATTTGTGATTGTTGCTTTCGCCAATTTCGCATTCGGAATGATGATGACATTGTTCTGGAGGGATCGAATGGACGTGCTGCGCCAACTGATGTCGCTGATATAACCCTCTTCGCCCGAATCCAATCTGATGTAATCGCCAACCCGTACCTGGCCTGCCAGGGAAACATAGAACCCGCTGAATAAATTCGACAATGTATCCTGCAACGCAAGAGCTATCGCAATTCCGCCCACGCCAAGAGCGGTTAGGATCGGTAGAACGGAGATGCTCAGCGTGTTCAATATGACAATCGCGCCCACCACCAAGATGGCGATTCGCGCGAGGTTTTCGGTGAGGCTGGTAAACGAGCCCACGTAGAACTTAACGAACACTCCAGCAAGCCTTGAACACACCAGCGTGATGGAAAGAATAAAGAGGACAAGCAGGATCTGGGCCGCGATGTTTTGAGCGCGAACCGGCAGTCTCGAGGTTTGGGCGCCCAGGTAAAGCGCAAGCATCAAAACCCAGATCATGAACGGCCCACGGATGGCATCGATAACAAGATCATCGAACTTCGATGCGGTTCCGGCAGACCACCGGTGTAGTAGGCGGAAAACGCTGTTACGAATGGCGAATCCGAGGAGAAGCGTGAACCCTATGACAGTCAAAGGCACCAGGAGAGCGTCCCAGTGCTGTTCGAGAAACGCGATAGTGGCATTCATCCAAATTTTCTCCAACGCTTCAACGGCGTTCGGATAAGTCTGAGCAACTCGATTGACAGTGTCAATCGCCTGCTGCCGTCCGTTCTGTCCGGCTCAGGGCCGCCGGTCGTCGGATGAATTCAAGTCCGGCACGCTGGACGGCGGCTTGCGATGATGGGTCGCCTGCTCGTACGCGTAAGCAAGCTTGATTAACGTGCCGTCGCTGTATGGCCGTCCCTGGAACGTGATTCCGGTTGGCAGGCCATCGCCGGTAAACCCGGCCGGAACGGTAATCGTCGGCACGAATGCCAGAAATGTGCTCATTGTTGGAACGCCGGGATTGGGGGCGTCCGGACCCCTGCTGAGTAACTGCGGTTGAAGTTCGATGGATTTATAGACAATAACGTCGACGCGATTATCGGCCATGACCTTCAGGACGTTGAACATCAACTCTTCCCGAGCCTGCAGATGCTCGTAGTACTTTCGCTCGTCGATGGGTTCGACGATTGTTTTTCCTCGCATTAAGACTTTGTCGTAGCCCGGCTGCCTGGCAATGTCCTGACGTGTGTGGAACGGCGCGTTCGGCGACTTCAGGTACAACCTGGCGGCCTCGTCCAGGTAAGGACCCTCCGTTCGCTTTGCCATCAATGCCCGCGCGTTGGGAATGACAATGGGATCGACGAGTTCCGCACCAGCAGCCTTGAGTTCCTCGATGGCTTTATTGAATACCTCACCGACTTTCTTGAAGTCGTCTGAATTGGGATCACCACCGCCGATCGCCTCGCGCACAATCCCGAGCCTCGCGCCTTTCAGGCCGTTCTTATCGAGAAAACTCGTGAAATTCGCTGGAATGTTTCCGTAAGGAGCCGCCGTCAACGGATCCTCAGGATCGTAACCCACCATGACCTCGAGCAGGCGCGCGAGGTCGGTGACTGTGCGCGCCATCGGCCCGAGCGATGTATGGAGGGCGGGCCAACCGTCCCACATGCCGGTTCGGCTCACAAAGCCGGCCGAAGGATGCATGCCGACGAGGCTGTTCCATGTCGATGGCCGCCGGATAGAAGCGGAACCTTCTTCGCCGACTCCAACCGCCGCAAAGTTCGATGCCAGGCCGGCCCCCGTTCCACCCGATGAACCGCCCGGCGTACGATCAAGCGCATATGGATTCCTCGTCGCTCCAAATAAAGAGCCGAATGCATTTCCTCCCCCGAACTCGCCCAGCGTCGTCTTTCCCATGATGATTGCGCCTGCCTTTCTCAGCTTCGCGATCGCGAACGCATCGCGCTCCGGGTAATAGTCCTTCATCAAGATGGAGCCCAGCGTCGTGGGAAATCCCGCCGCGTCAACCTGATCTTTAATGAGGATCGGAATCCCGTGAAGCGGGCCCACAAAGCCGGACTGCTTGAATGCGGCATCCAGTTTATCGGCTTCCTCGAGCGCTTTCTTATTTAGCGTAATAACGGAATTGATCGCCGGACCCTTTTGGTCGTAGGCCTCGATCCGATCCAGATACATCTGAACCAATTGCCTGGCCGTGAGCTGCCCAGACTTATAGGCCGTATGGATCTGCTCAATTGTCGTCTCCATAATGTTGAACGGCTTCGCTGCTGTCCCCTTCTGTGAGGTAGTGCTACACGATGCCGATAAGAACAGCAGAAACACGACTAGTGCGGGCAGGCTTGTCTGGCGCATAGGAACCTCCTTTGTATCCGAATCGATCTTCTCCGACAAACGGTGCGGTTTGCAAGCAACGACGTGATCGAGAGGAGCGTCGGTAATTTTCATGGACTTTAAACTCCGGCGATTTCTTCCAGCGTGCGTCCTGTCGTTCGCGGGGCGAAGAGTCCAATGTCCAGAATGACAATCAGCATGGCCAGACCAATCACTGAAAACATCACCGTTGGTCCGTAGTTACGCAAAACCGGAAGAAGGACAAAGGGCATGACCGCGCTTGAAAGCCGGCTGAGTCCATACGTAGCTCCGGCGGCTCGGGCGCGAAGAGCGGTGGGGAAGACCTCGCCTTGCAGGACATGGAAGCCGCTCGAGAAGACATTGCTGATCACAGTGTATGCAAATCCAAAGACCATGATCGCAGCGGGCGTTTTGGCATAAGCGAAACCGAATCCAAAAACAGCCATCAGGAGCGCTGAGACAACGATCAGTTGCCGGCGTTCCATGCGTTCGACTACGACGACGGACAGAGCAGCGCCGATAGGATAGCCAAGAAACGTGATCGTCACATAAGTCAGTGACGACAACACCGAAAATCCCTTCGCCGCCAGCACCAGCGGGATGATCGTGCCAAAACCGTAGTAGCCGACTGTCTGAAAGATCTGGAACACCGAAAGCATGAGCGTTCTCCTGCGGTACCGGCCATCGAGGAGAGCCTGGAAAGGAAGGCGTTCCTCTCGCGCGGACTCCAGCCACCTGGGCGATTCCGGGAGAAGCCGCCGTAAGCTCCACACGATCACGCCTCCCAATGAGCCGGCCACAAACAGCCATCTCCATCCCGCTACATTTAACGGACGAAGCGGCACGAGCACTCGCGCCAGCAGTCCGGCTGCGGGAACACCGATGAATCCCGCGGTGTATGCCCATGCCATCAATCTGCCGCGATGCGCCGCGGGGAGCACTTCGCTGAGATATGCATCCGACAATGGGATTTCGGCACCGATACCTATGCCTGCAATAAAACGGGTGATCACTAACATTGCAGCGTTGATGCTGAATGCCCCAACGAAGGTGAAGAGCGAGTAAATGCCGAGGTTGACCAGGAAAGCCGGACGACGCCCAAAGCGATCGGCAATTCCGCCCATGAACGTCGCGCCAATAAACATTCCGAGGAAACTGGAACCGAGCACTGCCGGCAAAACTCGTTCGCTCAATCCGAATGATGCGGTTAAAACCGTACTCAGAACTCCGGCGAGAAAGACGTCGAAGAGGTCAAAAAACAAGCCGAGGCCGACGATGACGGTCGCTCGTATATGCGCGCGAGTGACTGGCAGGTGGTTGAGTCGATCCGTGACCGGCGTCGCTTCAACGGAATAACGGCCCAGTGTTTTCCCGATCATCGTTTGGCCAATTTATAGCGTCAGCGAAGCTCCGGCACAATTAATTTGTGGTTGTTGATCATCTGCCGGCTTTACAACATTGTATTTTTCTGAAACATGATAGGTCATTTTCCGTATACTGGCGGCAGGTTCGGGGGGCAGCTTATGGAACGTCGACGAATCGTTCGGGTTCTGGCGATGAGTGGGGCAGGTCTGTGGACACAGCAGCGATTTCGAGCAGCTCCTCTTCTCCAAGCGCAGGATGCGTCTCGCCCTGAGCTGCTGCCGCTTTTTCCTTTGGATCTGGTTCTGTTGCCGCACACGAATCTGCCACTGCACATCTTTGAACCACGTTACAAGGAAATGATTGGGGATTGTCTCCGAAACGGCTGGGAGTTTGGAATGCTGGCGGTTCACGATCAATCAGTAACGGCGTTTGGTTGTACCGCATCGATCACCAAAGTGCTGGAACGATTTCCCGATGGCCGGATGAACATTATTGTTCGGGGCCAACGACGTTTCGAAATTTCGGAACTCAACGACCAAAAGTCTTATCTGCGCGGGACGCCAGAGTTCTTCGACGATGATCCCGCGGAACTTCCCTCTTCGGATCTGTTGGAGCGTTCCATGGCGCTCTATAGCCGCCTCAAGGAATTGGCGAAGATAGAGACCCAGGTAATCCAGGACGTCCCGCGGTCCACAGATACACAACTTTCGTATCGCCTAATCGCCGGCGTTCCTGGGGAACTGACTTGGCTGCAGCATTTGCTGGAACTTCGATCGGAGCGTAAACGGCTTGAGCTCGTTGCCGATTACCTCGAGGAATTGATCGAAGAGTTCGAATCGGCTCCCAATAAACAGCGTGCACCCAGTCAAAGAATTGCCGCTGTCACTTTCTCCTCGCGAGGATTGCGTCCATCTCGTCCATCACGCGGTTCATTGCCTTGATCGTCAGATTCAGCGGTTCGTCGGTGGTCATATCGACGCCGGCATCTTTGAGAAGATCGATGGGGTACTTCGAGCCGCCGGCGCCCAGGAATGCGAGATAGCGCTTGGTGGCGCCGGGATCGCCGCCGATCACTTTTTCCGACAGGGCCATCGAGGCCGTAAATGACGTGGCGTATTGAAATACGTAGAAGTCGCGGTAGAAGTGCGGGATGTAGCTCCACTCGTTGGCGATGTAGTCGTCGACGATCGAGATGCCCTGATCCTGGCCATAATACTTCCGCGTGATATCCAGATACAGCTTCGCCAGTGCATTGCCGGTGATGGGTTGCCCCTTTCCCGCCATTTCGTACATCCGGAGTTCGAACTCTGCAAACTGCGCCTGGCGAAATACCGTGCTCTTGATGTTCTCGAGATAATTCCCCAACAGAGACAGCCGCGTGTCGTCGTCCTTCGTGTTCTTCAGGACATGGTTGATCAGGAGCGTCTCATTAAACGTGGACGCGACTTCTGCCACGAAGATCGGATAGTTCGCGAGCGGGTACGGCTGCGTCTTATTGGAGAAGTAGCTCTGCATCGTATGTCCCATCTCGTGGGCAAGCGTGCTGACGTCCGTGTACTTCCCGTTGTAATTGATCAGCATGTAAGGATGGACGTCATAGGCGGCGCCTTCGGAATAGGCGCCCGAACGCTTGCCTTCGTTCGGGAACAGATCGATCCACCGGCTGTCGTACGCGCGCTCGACCGTGCTGGTGTATTCGCTTCCCAGCGGCGCGACGGCTTCGAGGACGAGTTTCTGCGCCTGCTCCGGCGTGTAGGTCAGTTCGACCGATCCGACGAGCGGCGCGTACAGGTCGTAATAATGAAGCTGGTCCAAACCGAGGATGCGTTGGCGCAGCTTCAGGTATCGATGGAAGGCCGGAAGATTCTTGTTGATGCCATCGATGAGGCGCATGTAAACAGACACCGGAATGTTCGGCCCGTTCAGCGAGTACTCCAAAGCCGATTCGTACTTCCGCGCTTTGGACTGAAATAGGACCTTCTGGACCTCGCCGTTCATTGTTGTGCCGAATGTGCCGCTGAAATGACCCAGCGCGGCGAAAAAAGCGGACATGACCTTCTCTCGATCGGAACGATTCGGCAGCGCGCGAAGGTCGGCGAAGGCCGCCTGATCGAGCTTGACCACTTTACCGTCGCTGAGCGTTACGCTCGGGAACGGGAAATCGGCGTTCGACAGGATGCCGTACGTCGAGGACGATGCGCCGGCGAGCGGGCCCATATCCGCGAGAAGCTTTTCCTCCGCGGCAGAAAGCGTATGTGCGGATCGGCGCGCGATGTCCTCGAGGTAGAAGCGATAGATCTTCAGACGCGGTTCATTGCGGACGAATTTATCAACCTTCCCCTTTTCGAATTGGAGAATCTCCGGTTCCAGGAACGCCACTTCGGCCGCTTCGGCCGCCGCGAGTTGGATCATCTCCTGCTTCATGCCAAGGTGCGTCGCGTCACGCGTGTCCTGGTCGGAGAGCATCTGGGCATACACGTAAAGGCGCGACAGTTCCTTGTCGAAACCGAAGTATTTGTCCAACGCGTTCGCAAGCGTCGCCGCGGAGGTGCCCAGCTTGCCTTGGAACATCTTCATCTGCGGCAGTTCTTTTGCGAGTTGTTCCTTCGCGCTGCGCCACGCCTGGTCGTCGGGGTAGATGTCGGCTAGATTCCATTTGTATTTATCGAGAATCTTCAAGCGGTCCCGTTCCTGGCCCGTCAGGGTCAACGTGAGGCCCATCAGGCCGAAGCTGAGAATACTGATCGTTACGTATGCCGCAATTTTTCTGCTCATTTTCGTTTAAATCACACGCAATTCTTTACAGCGATTCATTGTAATATTTGCGGTCCGCAAACTCCCCTCCTAAGTTAGGGCGCCGCGAGGCGAAAGCTGGGAAGGGAGAATCTACCGCGTTAATCAATGTGCTGTGGGGTTTATTTAACCTGGTGATTGCTTAGGTCACCACGACGACCGGCCTTGATCGAGTTGCCTCCGTGAGGGCACGCAAAGAAGGTCGCCATTGTCGCGACAAAGGCGATTTCATGATCATGCCCTGCCTTCCGCAACCGCGCCGAAGTGTCGGCTTGGTTCCATCCGTTCATGGAGGACTCGGACGATTTCGATTACTCCAGACTGAATCGCGCGATAGTAGAGCACATGAACTGGTTTTTTCACTTTCGCTTGCGGAGCATTGACGCGCGCATGACGCAAATGAAAACTGCGGAGCCCGGGCGCGAGCTCATTTCGAGGCTGGGTGAGAGGGTGTTCGGGATTGGCTGCGACTGTTCGGATCGCTGCAGCAAGGAGGAGGGCGTAGCGGCGTCGACCATCGGTTCCCCATCGCTCAGCGCTGGTGGCCAGAAGGTTCGCAAGATCGCTCTGTGCAGGTTGCGCGATACGAAAACGCGCCATTGGGATCAGCGTGTGCGTTTTCTGGAGGTGACCTCTAGCCCTTCGAGATAGTCATCAAGATCCGATTCTTCGATCTCGGCAAAATCACCTCGCTTAATTGCATCAATGCCGGCTTTGACCTGCATGCGAAGCGCTCTTAACTTGAGCTCGTCCTCTCGTCGGCGCTGCTCGAGCGCCCGCAATGCGTCGCGCAGCGCTTCACTGGCGTTCTGGTATTCACCGGCCTTAACCAGCTTTTCGACAAAAGCATCCTGCTCGGCCGTGAGGCTAATATTTCGTGTCGGCATCTTTGCTTTGCTCCTCCACTTAGAATAAGAATATCAATTGTGGCAAACTTTGCCAATGCCTCTTCATTTGCCAGGGGCGATCGATCGGCGTGTAGCTCGGGGTTAGAATAATGACGCTACACGGCCTCGCGAATGTTGGTGCCTATGGTTGCCCTAAGCACGAGACACACGGTACAAGGCGCGAGGCGGTGGCGCAAAACTGACCAGATGAGCTTCGTTTCCAATCCCCAGTTGGATCTTGCATTCGAATACGTGCGCACCACACGCAAGAATATTTTTCTCACAGGCAGGGCCGGCACAGGCAAAACCACATTCCTGCGCCAAATTAAGGAAGAAAGCTCCAAGCGGATGGTCGTTACTGCGTTTTTTCAATTGCCTCTGGGGCTGCACCTTACCGGGACTGCGAGGGGGGTCAACAACCAGCGGCGTTTTTCCCGGGACAAAATCCCAATTGCTTCGCACGCTTGACCTGCTCGTCATCGATGAGATCAGCATGGTGCGGGCGGACCTGCTCGACGCCGTGGACGACGTGCTTCGCCGCTACCGTGAAAACTCTCGGGCGCCTTCGGCGGAGTCCAAGTGCCTATGATCGGCGACCTGCACCAGTTGCCGCCGGTCGTCAGGCCGGAAGACTGGAAACTGCTTCGACCTCACTACGAAACGCCTTACTTCTTCGGCAGTCTCGTCCTCCAGAGAACAGATATGGTGGCTATCGAACTGAAGCATATCCTCCGGCAATCGGACGACGTTTCATTGATTTGCTCGAAAAAGTTCGAAACAACCAAATCGACAGCGGGGTGCTCGAAATGCTCAACAGTCGCTACCGGGCCGGCTTCCAGCCAGACGTGGAAGATAGTTACATCACGCTGACATCCCACAACGCATCATCCTATGACACTTCTCAACGAAACTGAATTTTGAGTTTCTGGCTGACATGAGGCGCGCAATAACTTCTGGACGCCCTAAGGCTTCCTGGCCGAAGTTCTGTTCTTCAGTGCTGCGGCTGCGCAGTTTGCGGCGCACATCTATCTGTCTCCGCAGTTTGACCGGCTGCGTACGGGAGCCACTTCCACGGCCGCGCTAATGCTATTCATCTGGCGATACGTCCAGAAAGCGACATCCCGCTCGAGGCGGAACTTAACTCCGGATTTAGCCCCCTAATGCGGCCATGAATCGTCGCGGTGGCTGCCACCGGCCCTCGGAAGGATCGGCCACGAATGTTTGAGAGACGACGTTGTAGCCGCGTTGCACGAATAGAAAGGTCGCCGGCATTGTGGTGCCTGTTTGTTTCGACTATTCTCGTTTCGATGGATTTCGATAAGGTGTTATCACTGATTCGTGAGATGAACCGCGCTGGCGTCGATTACATCACCTTTGGCGCTCTGGCTTTGAACCTCCATGGCATCGTTCGAGCAACAACCGACGCGGACTTTTTCATCAAGCCGGATCGCGACAACATCGAACGCTTGAAGCAGGCTTTGCGCAACGTGTGGAACGATCCACAGATAGACGAGATCACGCCCGACGATTTGCTTGGCGACTATCCCTCGATCACATACGGACCGCCAGAAGAAGGTTTTGCCATCGACTTGATGACAAGACTCGGCGAAATGTACACCTTCGAAAAACTGCCTTCCGAGGTCATTGAAGTCGAGGGAATTCCGATCCGCGTCGTTACGGCGGCAAAACTGTACGAGATGAAACGCCACACGGTTCGGCTCAAGGACAAAGCGGATTGCTTGGCCCTTAACGAGAAGTTCCATTTTGAGGAATCGTGATGTCGATCCGAAAATACCGTTCACTTGAAGAAATGAATAGGGAGCCGCGATGGTTGCCCGCGGGGGATCCGTCCATTCTCAAAAAGATCCGTTACCTCTGGCGTTTATCGGAGATCCTTCTTCGGCCGGTGGGAACTTGCATCCCGCGTGGCGTGCGAAAGTATTCCTCAATCGAAGAGGCGAATGCGGATCGTGACCTCTGGGAGCAAGAGCGTGTCGACCGGATTCGCGGTGAACGCAAGCGATAAACGCAAAACTCTTTCCTTCTATCGACGGTTAATCCTCTAATTGGGGAGCCCCAACTTTTCTTGACATTCATTCTCATCGATAAGGTCATTCACTTCGCAGTGCATCTCGCCGAATGACAGAGCTATCTGGCAGTACAGAGAGCCACACCCATATGTTTATCAGAATGATCGCGGTAGTTATTCATCCGAGGTACGTACTGAACGTCGTCTACGATGCTTGGACCGCGCGTGTTTGGTCCGAAATCGTTGAGCCCGCCGAGCACCGACTCCATAGACGCGCCCCGCTGTTTTCACTCTTTGTAGCTATTATAATTACGTAGCCACCGGCCTTCACTGCCTTCCAGTTTGCTTTGATCATCCCCGCTCTGGTGCCAGACTTCGTCGTGCTTTTGAAGGTTGAGTTCAAAAAAACGATTCCAAATCGATCTGGACTATTGTGGGAAATCCGCGGGGCATACTCGCTCCACTGTTCCACAGAATCGAGTTGTGTTTTATCCACAACAACGTGTTATCCGAGGTCAGTGCAGATCGAACGCGACGCAAATAAAGGACAAGGGAATCGGCGTCCCCAGACAGCATCGTGATTCCGCCCCTTCGTTTCAATGCGCTGGTTTATGCGGCGACGATCATCTTAGTACTTGCCGCAGGCAGCCAGGCCCAAGTCATCACGAATACGTCCGACGGCGCGTTAAGCGCGAGCATCCCTTTCGCCAATCTCACGCCTGGAAGATCGACAACGCCTTCCAGCACGCAGATTCAGTTCCGGCTGCGGGATTCGAACAACGCCGGCTACCACGTCGAAGCGTCCGCGGTTTTCAGCGCGACGACGTCGAGCACCGTGGCCGGCGGCGCGACGATCGCTGCCTCGGATATCGGCATTGGGATCACGTCGATCACGCGTGGTTCGAGCGTCATAACGCCTCGCACCGACAGCATAACGGCGGGTTTGAATTACGACCCTGGTTCCGTCATCGCGACGAACGGCCTCACACCGTACACGGGCATCGGCTCGGGGAAGGCAACGCTTGCGGACATCATCGCCAACCCGAGTATCAAGATTCTGAGTGGCCCGAGGATCGCAAGTAACGAAAGCACGAGTACCCCCAACAACGCCATTACAGTCACGATCACCTTCGGGCTGTTGGGCCAGTTTTTTACACCCGCAACATTTTCCGGAACGCTGACACTGACAATCAAAAATGGCCAATAAGAAACGATTTTTCACTGCGTACTTCACCAACACAGGAGGAACCATCATGGTTTCGTTCAGAAAACTGCTGATCGGCGCCGGCATCGTGGCGATACTCGCCCCGGCCGCCTTCGCCCAGACCAGCGGCACAATAACAGTTT
>Ga0209157_1001474_pt1 | contig 19619 bp, 21 predicted proteins | sample GraSoiAngelo_135_FD_185892 | JGI IMG/M metagenome (GOLD analysis project Ga0209157, IMG submission 185892) | Grasslands soil microbial communities from the Angelo Coastal Reserve, California, USA - 14_0929_05_40cm (SPAdes) (version 2) | ecosystem: Environmental > Terrestrial > Soil > Grasslands ...
GGCGCAGGCGGTGCGCTCAAAACTACAAAGACAACACCCCTCTTGAGCGCCGCTGAGACTATGGAAGCAATGAAGAAAGCATCTAGAGCTGACTACAAGCCTCCGACAATGTAACAACTAATAGTAAATTGTAAAATGGGATTCGAGATGTAAAGGTGATGGGAGGTAGAGCTAAAAAAATTGTTTCAGACCTTACTTATTGCCTCATAGATTCATTATTATCGAGCAACCGGCCCGTTTCAAAGTCATATGGAGAGTAGTATCCGTGCCCTGTCGTTTGCGTATGAATCTGTGAATCGGAATGAAATAGGAAAACGCCAAGGCATTGGTCGCACACCCAGATGACTTGCAAGTCGTCATTTCTCGACATAGTTCTTGCCTGTGTCAAGCAACCATTTCCCCTTTGAAGCTCCAAGAAGTGATCACTTTAGGCGCAGGGGGCAACTTTACCAACTTGTGACCTGGATAGGCCAAATAGTGCCTAGACGCACCGTCCCCGTTAAATTCAATCTTGCATTTCACGCATCGCCATCTGGCCGGCATTCCCACTTCTTCGCTACTTGCAAGAGCATGCTAATTAAGTCAGTATGGTAGTTTCTTAGCTAACTAACTTGGTTAAGATTCAACTGATCCCCCAGTCTTACTGTTTAGAGGAACGTGCAAAGATTGGACAGAACATATTTTACACTCAACTCGAAACTTTCTATGACTTGTAACCGACAATCAATTCTGCCGGTGTTGCCAGAGGTCTTTTTTCAATTCTTTTGAAACCAGCTGTCTTTAGCATCTTTGAAATTTCCGCAAATGAATAATTTCTTCCACCATAGCTTTCAACAATCATGTTCAATCCCATTAGGGCCGATGGAGGAGGCCCAGTCTTCTCATCATTTATCAGCCATTCACTAATCAATACTACCCCGTCATTGTTCAGGCTGTCGCATATCTTCTTTAGCAGGAACGTGTCTTTGTCTTGATCATAGTCATGCAAGATATGGGATAAGAACGCTACATCATATCCAGAAGGCAATGGTTCTTTCCAAAAATCCAGCGGTGTTGTCTGAATTTTGTCCTGTAGGTTGAATTTGCCAATGTATTCTTGTGCGACTTGGCAAACAGGTTCCAAGTCCAAAACAACAGCAGATATGTTGGGATTTCTCTTTACTACCTCGATGCAATAGACACCAGACCCCCCTCCAATATCCACCATCTTTCTGTATTTTGAAAAATCAAAACTCTTTGCCAGCGCCATTGCAGGTCCTATGCTCACGCCATGCATCGAATGCGTAAATTTCTTTATTTCCTCTATTTTCTCTTTTGACTTGGCTTGATCAAAGATAGTTTCGGCTCCTCCGCCTTCTTCAGCGCTAACAGGTTTGTTTGTCTTTAGTGCAAGAACTAACTTGTCCCAGCCCTTGTACAGACGCTTATCAAACATGGTTACGATGTCGCCCATGTAGCTGGACTTGTTCTTATCGAGAAATAGATCTGCCAAAGCAGAATCAGAATATAGTCGTCGACCATTTTCTGTCGTTACTTTTAGCAGTCCCAAAGATGCAAGAGAAGTGGCAAATACATCGGTAGGGCGCTGCTCCATTTCCAGTATATCCTGAAGTTGCTGCAAAGTGACCTGCCTACCGGATATTTTTGTAAAAACTTCCAGCTCGACCGCAGCCATCAAAGCCTTTGAAACCCAAAAACCGGTTATCATTTGAAAAATTGGTTCGGGCGAGATGTTCGAATTAGCACTCATAGCAGTCAAAATAACATTACGGCATATTGTTAAGAGTTTTGGTTAATTTTTCTGCGATAAAATAGCGCTTAGCCTATGTTTTTCGCTCAACACTACTCGGCTCACATTTTCCGCTCTACATTAGAAGCAGTTGGCTTCTCTTCAGCATGGACAGCTCCTATGTGATTAGACATTTGATTTCCACGGCCCTTGATCACCGCTTGACAATAAGGACACAGAGCTCCTCTCTCAACGTCTGCACGAGAAGATTCTATTTCGACCAAGTCTATGTTGTGGCTTGGCATATTGCCCACGACAGACTTTAGCGTTACAATTCCAACAATTTGTCCTAATTCATCTACTACTGGCAATCTCCTGATTTGCTTACTTCGCATCAACGTTATTGCATCCTTAACTGATGATTCCGGATTGATCGTGACTAGTGACGAACTCATCACACTTCCCACCGTAACCTTGAATGGACCTTTGTTTTCTGCCATTACTCGGCGTACGATATCCCTTTCAGTGATAATTCCAACGGGTTCTTTTTGCGCGCCTTTGCGAGTAATTACGATGCTAGAGACGTCTTTATGGCGCATGATTTTGGCCGCTTCTGCAACAAGGGCATCTTCGGGCAACGATTCGAAATCATTCTCAGCAACTTCTCCGACTTTCTTATGAGAATAGTTCGGCAGCATCATAGCTAATTCTATATGAAGCGTTCTACTATTTCTTGCTTTAGAATCTTGTGTTATAGTCTTTGATGCATTAATTCACACCGCAAGCTATTGGTCTAGAATACTTGCAATCAAGCCTGAGTGCCCTGTCAGCTTTTAGAGCTGATTCTTGGGACTGCAAGTAGAGGTCGACAACATTGTGGAATGGGACGAGAGATCCTTTACTTAATCGCAAACGAAATTTAGTAATCAATTATCGAGCTGTGACTTGTCAGCAAATACGGAACTAGACTTTTCGATCTCTTGCGCCATGTTCTTTTCATCTCGTTTATTCAAAAGTTCTGCCAAACGTTCCACTGGCCGCGCGAATATATAAAAAACTTGAAGTGATGTTTGTAAACAGAAAGCGGGTACAGTCACCTGTTCTGATATTATTGTTCCAATGTTTGGCAAGGAGTGGAGTCTTCCTCAATATTTCATAGTTTTACCTTATATAGAGCAGAATCAGAAAAAGGACAGGAAACATGAAGGCAGTAATCTTGGCTGGGGGCTTAGGCACGAGGCTGCAGCCGTACACGTTCTTTATTCCAAAGCCGATGCTCCCACTTGGCAACAAGCCACTTCTTGAATACATCATCGAGTGGCTAAAGAACACCGGCCGAATTGAGAAGATCGTCGTTTGCGTCAGCTACCTTCACCGCCAAATTGAAGATTATTTCGAGGACGGCGCGCGCTATGGAGTCGAGATTGAATATGCCCGGTCAGAGAGGCCACTTGCCACTGCAGGCCAACTAAAGACTGCCGAAAAGTTGCTTGACGACTCGTTTGTATGCGTTTACGGCGACTCTGTTTACGAGTTCAACCTGCGCAAGATGCTATTGCAGCACAACAAGTCAAAGGCGTTTGTTACGATGGCACTTTTGCACTACGCGACGAAACTAAGGTACGGATTCATAGACGTCAATGGGCAGGACAAGGTAACTGCCTGGCGTGAAAAGCCGGAGATAAGCGGCCTGATAAACATCGGCTGCTACGTGATGGAACCGGACTTTTTAAAGATCATACCCAAGTCAGGCGTGTTTGGGATGGACGATGCAGTGAGAAAGGCGCTGGATCAAAAGAGGATTGTCAGGGGTTTCAAGATAGATACCGGCTTTGTCGACATCGGCGACAAAAAGTCGTATCTTGATGCGTACAAGCAGTATGCAAGCAAACTGGGCAAGATCTAGATGGGCATTGCTCTCTTTGAGGACATGCACTGGCTGAACTTCTTTCCCATTTCGCTCACAAGAGCAACGTTTGACATCAAGGTTGGGGCAAGGAGCTTTTTTGAAGAACATCAGGTGATGCCGGAGGTGTTGTTGACAAGGGAACATCTTGCCGGCGTCACACGGGAACGGCATGGTCAGTGCAAGGTTAACCCTAGTTCGTTCGACAACGACACAGTGTTCGTCAACGGCCTTCTCCACCCTGGCGCGATATACCCTGAGCGCCTCGAGAAAGTAGGCCACACGTTTGTGATAATTGCCGGCGAAAGGCTCCTTGTTGCAAGACTCGACAGTAAGGGCACGGAATATCTTGCTGAAAGCGTCGCGTCAGGCAAAAAGATCGATGTCAAGAAATTGAACGCGCAGAAATCGACACAGCTCAAGGCAGAAGAAACCCAAGGCCTTCTTTCTGAGCCTTGGGATATCATCAGCATTATTGAAAATTCGCTTGCATTGCAGACAACATATATTCAAAGTGAAAGCGATCTGGGTCCCGGCGTACGGATTGCTGGCAATCACACAATTGCGATTGGCAGGAACGCGTCGGTGGAAGATGGAACCGTGCTTGATGCAAGGAAGGGCGGGATCTATATCGGCCCTGATGCGTACGTCGCGACAAGCAGAATAGTCGGACCAGCATACATTGGTGGCAGTACCCAGGTAAAGCAATTCACGATAATTGAATCAAGTTATGTCGGTTACAACTGCAGAATAGCTGGTGAAATAGAGCACTCGATAATTTCTGATCATACGAATAAGGCGCACGCAGGCTTTATCGGCCACTCGTACATCGGCGAGTGGGTCAACATTGGGGCCATGACTACCACCTCAGACCTGAAAATGACGTACGGCAACGTCAAAGTTGGAAGCGGAAACGCCAAGGTCGACACACGCCAGACCAAGGTTGGCTCATTCATTGCAGACATGGCCAAGACGTCGATCGGGACGCTCATTTACAGCGGTAGGCGGATTGGTGTTTCTTCTCACCTGCACGGCCTTGTGGCGAAGGATGTACCAAGTTTTACTATTTACGGCGCCAGTATTGGGGCAAAAAACGCCGAGCTGGAGCTCCGGTCTGCTATTGACACACAGAAAAAAATGATGTCACGGCGAAACCAGACAATGAGCAATACCTACGAGCAGATGATAAAAGATGTCTTTTCCATAACTGCAGGAGAAAGAAAGCGTGCCGGCGTCCGCAAGGCCAAGTTTACGCTCTAGCTACATGTAGTCAAGCCCCTGGCCTTCTTTCCAGAGCCCAAGCCTCTGGTGCAACCAAGGGTAAAAGTTGGCGTCGCCGTTTTCAAACTCTTTCTTGATTATCCTAATTATGCTCTTTGACACGTGCCCCGGCTTGCCGTAGATCTGCTTTTTGCGCAAGAGCTTCATGCCTAAGCCCTCTTCCCTGTCGAACGTCTCGTTGACCATTGAGACTATCCAGCCCGGGCTTAGCGGCGGAACCAACACGTTGCTCTTGGCGTCAAATATAGTTTCAGGCCTATCAGTGTTGAGCCTGACAGTTAGTGATGTCACTTTTGGAAAATAAAGCAACTCTTCCTGCATCGAGCCCGAGTCTGTCATTTCAGCCCAGCAGCGACCGCTGTCAAGGAATTCAATGACGTTTGCGTATTCTTTCCAGAGCGGTGTCATCAGGAATTTATCAGGATGCTCTTTTGCAAGGTTCTGCAATTTTGAGTCAAGGTTGTATTGCTTTAGCGCTGCCACTGTTGCGTTCAGCATGACCAGAATTACCTTCTTGTCCGTGTTCTTGATCAATTCGACAAGACCACCGATTATTGACGCAAAGCGCCTGTGCGTAAGGTTCTCGCGCCTGTGAATGTCCATCCTTATCCACTCGCCCTTTTCAAGCTGCGGATAAAGGTCAAAGATGCTCTGTTCAGATTTTTCCTTCCTCTTCTGGTGAATGGCATCAACTACAGAGTTGCCCACCACGTGGACAAAGTTCTCGGGGTACCCTTCCCTCACGAGGTTGTCCCTGTTAAGCATGGTAGGTGCAAAAAAGAACTGGGTCCCGGCAGAGCATATCCACGTGTCGATCTGCTCGGGGAAGGGCTCTTCCCTTGCAAGAAACCACTTGCCGTCAAACTGACTGCTGATGAACCTGCGCACTTCTGCTTTTGTGGGATCTTTACCTGCCTTCAACTTCTTGATCGCTTCAGGGCTCATGGAACGCAGACCTGCCTCGTTCTGCCCGACCTTCTGTCCCATGCCAAAGACCCAGGCAAGTGGCGCAATGCCTGCCACCAAGGTGTCCCCGTGTACTATTGGAAGTAATGATTCTGTGCCAAAGTGCTTCTTGCAGTACCGGCCAAATGAGCCGAACTTGATTATCATTTCGCTTGCCTTTTCCATGAGGTCGCCTCTAATCTGGAGGTTGCAGCCAACGAATTGCTGCAGGTTGAATTCCTCAATGCCAAATCCAAGCACCTCGTCAAAGTGCTGACCTGTGTTTATCACGAAAACAGGCAGATTTTCTTTTGCTGCTTCTATAACCAATGGCGCCTGCTTGTAAAAGTCCGGCTTTGTGCCAGTCACTATTGCAAGTACAGGGCTGTTATCCTTGCGCGCCATGGCAAAAACAGATTGCAGGTTTTCTGATACCTTTACAGGCAGCATGCTGCGCGATACGTCTATCTCCCTGAAGCTACTATCGCTCAACGAAGGTCATCCAAGTCGCTTCTAATGGGCTTTCTTTTTGACGCGGCGATCAGGTATCCGCCCACTGCCACCACGCCAGTACCTGCTGCCATAAAAAAGTAGGGCGTGAAGCCCACAGCGCCAATGATGTATTGGTTCTGGATTCTTGCCAACATCGGGATTCCAGCGGCCATGCCTGCTATCATTATGATGCCTGCTCCTATCAGGAACATGCCGCCTAACCGCGTGCCATGCGTTTTGGTCATGCCAAATACAAAGCCGGCCAGCGCCAAACTGGGCGCTGCCGAGATAAAGATGACTTGGAGTATGAGGGCTCCCGGGTCTACCACGCGCTCTGGTCCCTTTCCTTCCGGGCCTATCAAAAAGTTGTAAAAGGAGAGCAAAAGGGTGACAAACATTACAGATAGCCCGAGGGATGCAAGCGCAGTCCAGTCCTCCAGCTTTAGCTTCATTGATACAGCACTGTAATTTGCAGTTTGGTAATTAAATCATACTATGCCTACAAGGCCAGCCAGCTCTTTCCTGCTCGCCGATCCCAGTATTTCAGCAGACTTTTCCGGTCTGATGTTGTTTACAAAAACTCCAAAGCCACGTTCAAGCCCGGACCATGTGTTCAACTGCGGATAGACTTCAATATGCCAGTGAAGCTGGCGGCTGTTCTTTTTTTCCGGTGCTAAGTGGAAAACTAGGTTAAAGGGCACGTCCTTGAGCGCCTTTGACATGCCGCCAAGTGTTGCTCTCAAGATAAGGGCAAGGTCGTTTATCTCCTTCTGGGTTATCTTTGAAAATGACGTGATATGCCTTTTTGGGAATATCCAGAATTCATACGGGTAGGTTGGCGCCCAAGGGCAGAACGAGAGAAAACTGTCTGTTGCCAGAATCTGGCGCGGCCCACTTGACTCGACGCCAATTATGTTGCATGCAGGGCAGTTACCGTTTTCGTTCATGAACCGGTGCGACCCTTCGGCCTCTAGCTCGATTACCGGAGGTATTGAGGAAAAAGTAACAATATGCAGGTGAGGGTGAGCCATTTGCGCGCCTGCGCCCGCTCCGCTGTTGACATAGATCGACACATAGGTCACGCTCTTTTGCGTGTAGAGCCACCTTACACGGTCTTGAATCACTACAAGTACATTGCCCCATTGCTCGACTGACATTTGCGAGAAGGTCTGCTTGTGGTCCGGCGACGCCACGACTATTTGGTGGTATCCGTAAGCCGGCTCACTGTAAAGCGGCTTTTCACTGTAGCTGGTCGCAGTGCTTGTTGTGACTACGGGGTTGCTGCTCTGGAAAACCCTCACAGACCAGTCCTCGATGACACTGTCTTCGCTGTCTGATAGGCGCTGGAGCATACCATCTTGCACAACCAATGCAAGCAGAGCCGGCTCTGTCATTGATTCATTGCCGGGGCAGTATGGGCATTTGCCTCCTTCCGGTTTTTCGCCAACAGCCTGGCTGGCTTCAGGTACGACAACAAATTTGTCTAGGACATAGTCCTTACGCAGGTCCCCCAAATATTTCAGCCTGAAAAAGGCTCTATTTGCTTTTAATTAAAGCTTCTGTAAGTTCAATTGCCTAGTGAAAACTCAAGAGCTTTCATGCACCTGGTGCAAACAGGCCTGCCGTGATTTGTCATCCCAAAGTCTTCTGTCTTTTCGCCCTTGTCGTCCACTACAATGCGCCAGCAAAAGATGCATTGCTCCAATGCAAGACAATGGTAATGGTTGTTATTATGGATAACTTTTTGTCAGAGAGCTGCGGCCGGCAGTGCATGACCCTTGACAAGGACATCAAAGATATGGTCAAAGCCGCCATTGAAAATGATCTGGCAGCGCCAAAGGTTCCGAAAAAGCGCGTGCCAAAGTTAAAGTGCGTCTGGAAGTGCGAACACGCCTACGACTTTCTTTATGGCCACAGGGTTGGGTACTACAAGGGTCTGGCGGAAGGCCTTGTGCTTGAAAGGTACAGTCGCCAACTGACGGAGCATGAGGACAATGAGGTGTTTGAAATCACTGAATCGTATGCGAGAGGGTTGAGGAAGTATTTTGCGTACTATAAGGTAAAGCGCAGGACTCGCCAGATCTTGCCTGACCCGTCTCACAAGCAATAAATTGACCAAGGGTTCTTTCGACGCTATGAAAGCCACCCGGTTAGTATACGTATTGCTTGATGGCATTGGCGACCTACCTCACCCCTCCTTGAACGATTTAACGCCGCTAGAGGCCGCATATACCCCTAACCTTGACGCGCTGGCAAGGAATGGCGCGATGGGGAGGGTCATCAGTGTCGGAAAGGACATTGCGCCTCAGTCTGATATTGCTGTTTTCAACATGCTAGGCTACAGTTTCAAGGATGGAAGCTATGTCGGCAGGGGCGTCATCGAGTCAATTGGCAGCGACATTGACTTCCGTGACGGCGACCTAGCTTTTCGGGGCAACTTTGCCACAGTCGACGACAAGCTGAAAATTGTGGACAGGCGCGCCGGCAGGAGTATCAGCAGCGAAGAGGCCAAGGCGGTCTGCAAGACGCTGAGCGATAAAATCAGGTTCAGCGATAAGGACGCTTCCGTCGTCATAGAGCCCACAGTCGCCCACCGCGTGGTAATCAAGTTCAGGCATGCCAAAATGAAACTATCAGACAGGATTACCAATACTGATCCAGCTTATGAAAAGGTTGACGGAATGGGAATAGCCAAGAATACTACTGGAGACGTGTTTGTTCAAAAGTCTGTCCCGGAAGAAAACAGCGAGCAGGCTAGGACCGCGGCCACAATGCTAAACGAATTTACTGAGCAAGTAGTGCAGCTATTACGCGATCATCCGGTGAACAGGGCAAGATCTGCGGCAGGCAAAAAGCCAATGAATTGTATCCTTGCGCGCGATTCTGGCAACAGGTACCCCAAGGTTGATCCTATAAACAAGAAACACGGTATCAGCGTTGGCTGCATAGTGGACATGCCAGTCGAGATTGGCATTTCCAAAGTGCTTGGCATGAAGATGTTTCAGGCCGGCGACATCAACAATTATGAGGAAAAAGCAAGGATCGCGGCCAAGAGCCTAAAGTCGGTTAACGCGGTTTATGTCCACATCAAGGGGCCTGACGAGTTTGGCCATGACGGGGACGCCAGCGGCAAAAAGAAGAATATCGAAGATATTGACAAGCGTTTTTTTGGCACGCTCATGAAGGAGTTGGGAAACGGCGCTGCAATAGTTGTTTCAGGCGATCACTCCACCCCTTGCGTAAAAAGGGGACACAGCGACGATCCGGTCCCGCTTCTTGTCTCAGGGAGCATGGTCAAGCAGGACGGAAGTGCGAGGTTTACCGAAAATTATGGTAAGCGCGGCAAGATGGGCCTTCTCATGGGCGCAGACGTCCTTCCGACAGCAATCAAGATGATTAGTTAGTACGCCGTCCCCATTATTTGCAGCAGGTACTTGCGGTAATAAATAACGAGCACGAGCCCCACCGCAGCCGGCGTTATCCCATAGATCCAATACCCAAATACCATCGGAAAAAGGCCGATGACTAGCATCGCGAGCCCAGCAAGAGGGTTGACATACTCCAACTCAACCAACGACAAAAACGATATGTTATAAATCTAGAAAAGCCTTTTGCTCTGGTGTGCTATCCGTTCTCGCAATCCTGCCGGAAGGAAGCGTTAGGGACGAAACTACCTTTCTCATTTTGATTGCTGGCCTTGCCGCGCTTGTCGGCGCGGCGATATATCTAAGAATCAGGAGAAAAAGAGGAGAAAAACTCGAGTGATCAAATTGGTGCCATCACGTAAAGGCCCGAAGCGAGACCGACAAGTGTACCGACAACAGAAACCGTCCTTGAAGACTCTGGCCTTCGAGGATGATAAGTATGCACTGACTTGTCGTTTTCCTTTTCGCAGCTAGTGCACTTCCATAGCACTGCTTCGTCGCAAGACGAGCAGTACTCGGTCGCGATCATATCCGCACCGCAGGCCCTACACAGCATGTGCCAGTTTTATGGTTTTTCTCCTTTTTAAACAATTACGCTGCAAAGCCGGGTCTGACCTGCTGCGGCCTTACTGTCACTGTCATCTTGAAGCTTGTGAGGATGTCCTTGCATCTGTTCCTTATGGTCACTTCGGTGACGCCGGACAGACTTGATACATCGCGCTGAAGGATGTTGACACCGAGAAGCATCGAAGCGATGTAGATGTATGCAGCGGCGAGGCCGTTTGGTGCTTTGCCGTCAGCCAACAGATGATCGTCAGTCTTGTGAGCGATCTCTATTGCTAGCCTTTCCACCTTTGTGTCGATCTTGGCCATGTTGACCAGTTTTGATATGTAGTGGTCAATGGCGAGCGCGATTGCTTGCACCTTTGTAGATTGTGACGCGCCAGCAACTGCCGCTGGCGATTGCTCTGTAAACACTCCCATCTCCATAACCATCATTCTGTAGTACTTTGATGCTAGCTTGACGCTTGACCTGTCCTGGTCGGTAATGCCGGATGCCTCTACGATCTCTTCCAAGGAGCGCACCACCGAGCACTTTTTGCATGCAAGGTAGACGGTCGCTGCGGCCATGCAGGCAATAGACTTGCCCTTTGCCTCACAAGTGCTCTCAAAGTTGCGGTAGAGCACCGCCGACGTCTCGGCCAGAAGTTTTGGAAATGAGAGGACGGCGCATGTCTCATTTATCTTTGTAAGAACGTTTGAGAGTCGGCGCTCTTGCGGCGAGACTATCCTACTCCGAATGTGCCACTTGCGGATGTTGTTCATGGTCTCGACCATCTGGGAGTCTATCGACTTGCCGGCATAGTCCTTTGAACCGTAGGCGATCTCCGTTCTCAATCCATAATCGTGCAAGGCAAAACTTGTCGAGCCACTTGCCCTAGCATTCTTCGACTTTTCTTCAAAATCTGTAGCGTTTGACTCGCGACCAAAATCTTCGACCTGGTCCATTACGACACAGCCGCACTTCCCGCAGATGTATTCGCCCTTGCTGTGGTCCTGAATGAGGTTTGCCCCGCACTCCGAGCACTCTGTGTAGTATTCTGCAGATGTCATCGTCTTTGCCTTCCCTTATACCGGCCAGAGCCCTTGCCCTGACTACGAGACGTCTTAACAAAACCTCCGCTGAAAACCTTGCACCCAACAAGCCTGCTCGTCCTATCAGTCATCGGTATGACCGATGCGTACGGCGCACTCACTGGACCAATCAACTCTATAACCTTACCCACTCTCTTGCCCGACCCGTCAACGAGTAGTTCGCCGGCACGAATGCCAGCGCTCGACGCGTTGAGTTTAACAATCAACCTTCCACTTTTTGCTAGATGCATTATTTCCCCGATCTCCCCCACGTTAGTAAGCGACATAGGCGTACTACTTGCTATCATTCGCTTCTGTCAAATATTATTTGTGCTTCGATTAACAAGATTCGGGCACTAGTGCCCGGAAAACTCTTTTGCAATCTAAAAATTTCATTTCTTGCCTGTTTTCTGCCGACTCCTTTTCTGCACCATCTTGTCGGCTACTTCTTCGATTACCTTCGATTTCTTGACGCCTTCTTTTTTTGCAACCATCACGTATCCTGACTTGACAAATGATCTTCTTGGGTACCTCGCCCCATTATTCACTTCCTGCTCCGAGAACTGGAAGCCTGCGGCTTTAGCGGCTTCTGACAGCTCCTGCACGGTCGGGTCAAATACTGCCTGGTCTCGGTTTACCTTGCGGCCTTGTCGCCTCTTGAGGTTCTTGTTAAAGTAGTCAAGCCAGAGCACAACGTGATCGTAATCCTTCAAGTGTCAATGCCCGTATATTTTGAGGCTTTTATAAACAATATCGAGAGCTGCATCACTGCTTTTGTCGAACAATTATGAAGTTTTGGCGGGCGTCTTCACCAGAACGGCGTTGACGACTGCGTCTTGGCCCGGCCTGGAGACCACAACTGCAGCACCGCTTTCAGTCTCGATCATGGCGCCCTTGCTTATGACGCCTCTTCTTTCATAGTCCCTGTTTGCCGGGTTCTTTGTCACTTTTAGGATCTTGGATTTTGTTACCTTCTTTGAATCTTGATCGATAACGTTGGCAAACTCGGCAGTCTTGAAAGCGGCTTTGACGTTGTTGCCCCTTGTCCTTCTTACAACAATCTGGGTTGGGCCGACTACGGCTTCATTTGGATATCTGTCAATCTCGAACTTGCGTCTTCCTCTCGCGGCAATCTTGCGTCCGCCTGTCAATTTGCGTCCTGCAAGGTTCTCTATCGATTTTCTCATAGTAGTGCAACTAATTTCCCACTCTAATTAAGACTTTTCTGGAGATTGAGACTGGCTCGCAGCGCGCAGAGATGGCGGCGACTGCTTGTTGGTTGTCGCGACCAGCTTACTCTTCATCGCGTTAAGGTCGGTTATGCCAAAGTAGTTCTGGAACTTGGGAGTCGTACGGTAGACTTTAAGCCTTCCGAGACTTTCGTGCTCTACAAATTGCAACTGTTCCAATATCTTAACGTGCGAATAGACCTGGCTCCCTCTAATCTGCACAAGCCTCTTTGAGGTCACCGGTTGCTCGTATGCAATGTAGGAAAGCGTCTTGAGCGCCGATGATGCAATTAACGGGTGCTGCGCGAACTTTCTCACAAGCGGAGTATACTCCGGTCTTAGCTGAAACACGTATGTACCGTCTTCTAGCTGCGCTATCTGTATCGCCTTGAATGTAGAGTTGGTTTTTTTGACAAGCTCGTTTACTACCCGCTGTGTCTTTTCCTTAGAATTGGTGCCAGACGCCCTAATCAGCTCTTCCACCGAGAGAGGCCTGCCGGCAGAGTAGAGCGCCGCCTCTATCCTTGCAGCAATTTCATCTTCTGGAAGCGAGTCGCGCAAGCTGGTTGTAATGAAATAATCGCTTTATTTATTGCTGCTGTTACTTGACTATTGTTATCTTGACGTCATCAGAGTCTTCCTGCTGGTCAAGTTCGACCTTGCCCTTCATTGCGAGATACAGCATTGCTATAAAGCACCTTGCAGTTTCCACGGGCTCCATCTTGGCCACGAGCGTCTGGAACATCAACACGCCATCTGCACTTACAATGTCAAGGATCATTTCCTCGTAGCGCTGGATTATCTGCTCAAACTTGACAAGGAACTGGTCAAAATCAAAGCCCTGGACGGGCTCGAGCTCTAGCTGCTTCTTTCTCGGTCTTGGGTTTGCGAGCTCCATTATCATGTTTTCCAGCATGTGAAGAAGGTCTTCCACCGACACGGGGTAAGTGGATTCGATCCTGAACGGAAGCTCGACAGGGTTGAGCTGGGGTATCGGCTGTTGATTGTTTGGATCGTCAACGCCCTTCCGCTGCATGGCAATTTTCTCAAGCGCAAAGATGCTTTCCACCTTGAGACGGTATATCATGGCTGACGATAAGGCTGCAATCCCGCACATGCGGAGGTCCTTGTTCCCCGTAGCGTTGATGAGCCGCAGGAGCATTTCAAGCAATAGCGCGACGTCGATGTTCCAAACATCCTTTCTCACGAGAAGGGATGGGTTGAAAAGGAGATTCAGCGGAGGCTGGGCTATCGATTTCTTAGTGTCTGGTTCTGCCTGTTCTTCAGCCAATCCTTCCTCAATTCGCCAAATTGGCATTTAATACTTGTTTGTAAAATCATCTTGCGAAAATGGTGATTTATTTGACATCGAAGCATTCTACGAGGGATGTCACAACTCGTGATCGCCTGCTCATATCTTTGGACGCATATACAAGGAGATGGAACCTTTTCCCGGGCATCCCAACTCTCCCTGTATCGGTGCGCCAACGGAAATTAAGTGAAGGGCAACTACGCCGTTCTCTGACCCACTCACTAATCGGTAAACTAAATAAAATATTTTGTGGTGATCTCTTTTTCAGAATTCATTCTGGCTTTTCTGCTTCTTTCCCTTCCCATACTGCCCCTGAATATGTTCGCAGTCGCCGGGCCAAACCCAGCATGATGACTGATTGCCAGATAGATATCTTTGAGTGACCGCTTCCGCAGACGAGCAGGGTTGTTGAACGGGCATGCGGGAGGCGCGTCAGCTGGACTTAATACTGGCTTGACCATCTTTAATTGAACTGAAGGATATTTGACCTTCTGGAGGTTTTGAAAGCATTTATTTCATTCTTTGAGCCTCTCCCAAAGATAGATGAAGAGAAAGCAGAAAAGTCGCATAATCACCATTGGCGGCATCGTAGCAATCGCAGTGCTAGTTGGGTTCATGATCTCTTTACAAGTAGAGGCGATGAGGAACAACAAGTTCAAGCGCGGTTTTGAGAAAATAGTCATTGATGTTAACACGCTTACCCAGCAATACCAGGCAGAGGAAAGTAAATGGTTGGCAAAAGACAACGGCACGATGATATCTGTTATCAACCAGTACCTGCCAAAGTACCAAGAACTCGTAGACAGGGCAGAGGCTCTGGACACTCCTGAACGATACAAAGAATCACAGGGCTACCTCGTCAGCGCGATCGAGTCAGAAAAACAGAGCAACGAGCATTTCCGCAACTACCTTGTCACCGGCGACCAGCAAGAATATGGCAGGTCGTCTGATCTGCTGACCAAGTCCCTCACGGACAGCGCCAACGCCGATGCCGCGATAAAGGCGGCCGGTTAGCTACTAGGTTTTAATTAAGGTCTGCAAAATGTCGTTATGCTGGGCCCATAGTTCAGCTTGGATAGAATGGCTGCCTGCGGAGCAGTTGGTCGAGGGTTCGAGTCCCTCTGGGCCCGTTTGGACCCGAACCCTGCTTGGGTCCGGGTCTATTTTACTTCCAAAACGTGCAAAAGCGAAAGCGGACATCAAAGTGTATATCGTTGGAATGAGCTTCCTGGCTATATTGAGGCGAATCCTTTATGCTCTTGCTGCAGCTGTTTTCGTATCATCAGTATTTATCCCGCTAAACATTAGAGATGCGTATCCGCACGGCGTTGGCGAATCTTTCCGGCCACCTTCAGTGAAACTAGACAGTGAGCAATTCTCAGATCAGACGGTCGAAACTGGCGGCGTTTTCAAAATAAGTGGAACACTCGTGAGCGTAGTTTCAAGCCAGGAATTTAGGTTATCTCCGTACGTTTCTGTTGATACTGGTAATCCCTTTTATCCTCTAGACCTTAACGGATTTCCTCGCCTCTATTACCCCCTTCATGACAGTACTGACAGTTGGTATTTCCGGATAGAGTCTAATCTACCGAATCCGATAGTGTTGAAACCCGGTGAAAAATTGATTATGAAATTAGATTGTATCCTTTGAAAGCCGGAACTTATCACATCCATTCATACTTCTTAGGGGAGAACGGCTACGATAAGGTCTCTAGTGGGGCCGTAGTCATGGTTAGTGGTTCGACGATGCCAACGACGGGAGAGGTCACTCAGTTCTACCTGCCGCTGGCTTTAGGCGCAGCGGTCATGGCATTGTTCGTTCTCAAGGCAAGAAAGACAGCCAAAGAGCTTGGTTCGGGTAGAATAAGAAAAGGTATTAGACTGTATTTTGCCGTAAAGTGTTCACTAGAAATTGTGTGGCTAACGGGGTTGATATTCTGGATAGTATTGGTGGCTTACCCTATTATCCAACCGTTTGAGACAAGAGTTGCTTCTGTTATTGCCATGACTGCAATAATTGCATCTATTGCTGTAAGTAGCTGCATTGCAGGAGTTTCAAAGTCGAAAAAACTTCAAAACGCATTTGCGATTGGCACTGCTAGCGCAAGTGCCATATTTTATTTCCTCTTGCTATTTGGTCACTCATTTCAGGTTGACATGTCGGCTGGGGCCTTTGGATTTTATGACAACCCCTTTGAAATACGTCCATTGTTCCTACTTGTTGCAATAATTGCGAACGTTACGGTCGCTGTTTTAGCACTGAAGAAAAGAAAGGAGGCTCTCAGAGCCGGCAAGTCCTTCGGCGAAATTACTTCTAAACAATAAGCTGCTAGCGGAATGCTCGAGTAAAGATGCTACTGAAGTTTCAGGGTTCGGGCCCTATTTTGAATCCAATGCGTGCTTAGAAGAACCCGGCAGCCATAACCAAAGGCTCAAAAGAGGAAAAAGCCCAAGATACTTATGGACAGAAGTGTCTTTGCTCCTGTTTTAGCAGGTCTTGCCGCGGGTATTGCCCTTGTTGTCATCTTTGCCATTTTTTTCCTCAAATGAATCGTATCGACATCAGCGGCAACGGAAATAACGAGGGTTTATTGATTAGGACAGCAGAGGAAAGCTCTCCAATAGTCAAAGCATTTCTAGCTAAATACCCAGATGCTTCAATCAAAGTAGAGAAAGATTATCCTAAAACACATGGAACAGCCCGGATAGGAGTTCCGGCAGTGACGTTTTACAAAACAATACAGTGGACTGCGTACTACAATAACACAACAGGCTTTCCCATTAATGATAACAATGCGCCTATGGATAACAAAACTGTAGTCATAACGCCGGAAAATAGTCATAAAGCAAAGATTTCAAATACTATGCAGTTATCAGTCCATCTTAGTAATATTAGCGGTAGCGATAATACCGTAAGATCATCACCACTTACAAGTTTGTTTCAGGAGGAGCCAATCAGGAATATGAAACCAGACAATATCTGGTTAGGTTGTTTGACCGACGTTTCGCCAGGCACGGGAATGGGTATTGAACTTGCGGGCCCGGATATGCTGCCGCAAACTGAGAGCACAATAATTCATTACATACAGGAAGGGTTTTGTTTTAGGTCAAATATAAGCCAGTAACCATAGGCTCAAAAGAAATGGCGCGCCTTAGTAAATACGTCAGGGGGCCATTGTTAATGCTGAATATTAGGAGTAGAAGATGATGAAAAAGGGATATGGGCTTCTAATTGTGGGACCCGCATTAATTATTTCTGCCGTAGCACTAGCTGCATGCACCTTCGCCGTAATCCAATCGAATACTTTCTTGTTTTCCCATCTTACTGAAGACAAGAATGACGTTCTGATCAAACCCGACTCATTGTATCCGCAAATTGTGGGTGCTAGATCCGGTGAGAGGTTTAATGTTACCGTGACTCATGAGCCGGTTGGTAGCCTACTGGTTACACAGGTAAGAGATCCTGAGGGGCGTATAGCATTACAACTCGATCACAATCAAACTAATGGACAATTTGTTGCAGCGTCACAAGGTATCTACACTCTTGTCGTGAGAAATCTTGGGTCAGAGGGTGTAAATGCAACCTTAAGCATCGATAGGTTAGGAATAGATATAAAATATTCGTCTTGGACTGCGCAGTTGCCTTCGTATCTTGTTGCTTATGGATTGCAGACATCGGGTATTCTTCTTCTGGCAGGAATTATCTGCTTAATCACAGGTGCAATCAAGTCAGCAAAGGAAAGAAAAGGCAATGATAATCAGCGCTCTAGCGTAAAGCAGCTGTTTAAAGTTGTAGGTATAGCGCTTGGAGGTGCGATTGCATCCCTTTATTTTTTTGGATACCCCATAGCGGCCATTGTCTACGTCATCATAATTCTGGTTTTCTATTTCCTGCGAAAACGGAAGCGACGTAAGAACGGCTTCTCCACCGGTGCCATCAGTTAGTCCACGGCATTATCAACAAGTTGGACGGAAAAAAAGAAAGTAGAAACTGCCGGCGAGAATGTAGCAATTCTTTCGGCGCCGAAAATCTCACACCCGATTCCTCATGCCGGATACATTTTACTTAGCAGTTTTGGAGAAGCCAGAGATAACTCTACGCAATAGACATGAGCAACAATTATAAGAAAATTGCGAATAGACTGGGCGTGACTCATGATGATAACAAGCAAGCTTGTTAAGGGTTTAGGCATTTCTGCAATGGTATTGTTATTGATTGTAATGGTTCTTGATATAGGCATTGGGACAGGAACTATCAAGCCTCCAGTAGGTCAACAGGTGCTCGGGCCAGTTCTTGGTTTGCCATCAATAATCCTGTTCTTGGCTTCATTTGGCGTTGGCTATAAACTAAAATCCACACTCATAACGGGCTTGCTGATTGCAGGTGGTATAATTTACATTACATTTTTGGTATTAGGTACATTAACGCATATTCAGCTTCTTTATTATGCAAATCCAAACGTATTCTATTCAATATTCGTACTGGGCTGCGCGATTCTGGGCTCGGGAATATTCAGATTGATAAAGACAACTCATGCCATTAAACAACCAAGTGCTGCTAGAGGATGAGCGCCAAGACTTTCCCACGTTCCGCAAACCATAAGATTGAGTCAATTAGTGCTGCCCCATACCGCCTATCAAATCCTTCCACGGAGGTGACGAAATTACCAGACTTTATCTTTTGAAAATGCATGTCTGTGTGCGTGGTCGGCGACTTTCTGGTCCTCATAGAAGGCGCTATCTTAGAGTCTACCCGATCCCGATGAGGTCCTTAAGCTAATCTTCTATGAATACTTACTTTTCATTCGCACTTTAGATTGTTACTTTGATTTCTTAACTATGTAACTCGGTTCTACCGTAAATATCGCAAGGGTAATCATGTGCTGCAAGAACATTAATGCCAACTGGCATAGACAATGACAAGGGAGGTAACAAACCAAGAGGATCTGCCGCAATACGGGCTTCAATGATTCTTCTTTTGCTGTCATCGACTGGGATCTTGACAAACCAAGCCTTTGGTATGGGCGATGCACCCAGTACTTGCCCTAATAGATATGACTCGGCTATTGCACAAATGAGCATAAGCAATGGAACACAAATCTTTAACCCTGTTGGCCACCCAGGCATGACTTTTCGAGCCGAAACACATTCTGGATACTCTCTTTCGATGACGCTTCACACTGCAAATCAAAGCTCAAATGGCAATAAAGACACAGGGACTACGTGGTACAGCGAAAACACTTTCGGATTTGGCAATGGACATTGTCTAAACGGTGTTGGCCCTAATTACGATAGCACCCAGAACTTTTCATTTACTTGGAATTATGTAGGCTTGGGACCTCCACATTCTCAGAGTGTCTTATGGTATACGTTTGGTGGAAATGATGTATCTTATGCGGTAGAATGGTATGAACAGGAAGCTGGTCCACCTCCTCCGAGTACCACGTCACATCTGACAGTCAATTCGAAAGACATCTCTGGAAATCCAATCTATGGCTACTATACCGTGCTATTCCAAAATGGAGGTGAGATAGACACTGGGTTTACTCCAGCAACCTTCTCTACAACTTCAGGGCAGACCTATGCCGTACAAGCGCAGGATTATGGTTCGTACTTTTTTGATCACTGGGCAGATAATGGCAGCACTAATAGAGACAGGTCCTTT
>Ga0209157_1001476_pt1 | contig 19599 bp, 14 predicted proteins | sample GraSoiAngelo_135_FD_185892 | JGI IMG/M metagenome (GOLD analysis project Ga0209157, IMG submission 185892) | Grasslands soil microbial communities from the Angelo Coastal Reserve, California, USA - 14_0929_05_40cm (SPAdes) (version 2) | ecosystem: Environmental > Terrestrial > Soil > Grasslands ...
TTCACCGGCACGATGGTGATGTGGGCGAGCTTGCCCATCGTGCAGGGCTGCTTGCCGGTATTGCAGTTGTCGGCCTCGGCGGTCGCTTTCTTGAGCGTGCCCCACATCTTGTTCTCGTAGGCCTTCACCTGCTCGAGGAGGAAGTTCTGCACGCGCTTGTCGAGGCGGTTCCAGCTGTTCAGGTTCACCGCCATCACGTTGATGCTCCAGCCGAGCGACATCGGGTAGAGCGACTTCGTTACCTCGGGCCAGCCCGCCGTGTTGCCCGACAGGCTGCCGGTGACGCCGCAGTCGACGACGCCGTTGTTGAGCGCGGGAACGACCTCGGCGAACGCCATGCTGACCGCGGTCGCGCCGATGCCGCCCAGGAAGTCGCGCATGGTGTTGTTGAACACGCGCACCTTCTTGCCCTTGAGGTCGCTCAGGCCGCCGAGCACGCCGCGGCACCAGAACACCTGCGGCGGGTTGCCGCCGAAGGCGAGCAGTCTTGCGTTCCAGTTCTTCTGCATCTGGCGGTCGATCACGGAGCGGTACGCTTCGCACCCTGCACGCGCCTTGTCCGCATCAAGGGTGATGCCCGCGAGGTCGCAGCCCTCGAAGCGCGGATCGTCGCCCGCCATCTTGGAGATGTCCATGCCGGCGAAGTCCATCACCCCCAGGCGCAGCAGGCGCAGCATGGTCTTGTCGTCGATTCCCATCTGGTCGAGCGGAGTGATATCCGCGCTGATCGCGCCGTTCGAGGCCTTCGGCAATGTCTCGCGCCAGAACGGCACCTCGTCGACGATCGAGGCCACGGTGGGACTGTTGAGGCCGATGACCTTGAACTGCGTCTTCGGCAGGTCCTGAGCGTAAACAGCAATTGAAGCAAGCGAACCAATAGCGATACCACTGAGCGTGCGGCGTAGCATTGGTGTCTCCTCCTTGCGAAACATAGTACACCGCATGATCGAAGACCAGTACCGCGCCCGCACGCCGGGTTCCGCCGCCCTCTATGCGCAGGCTTGCCGCGTGTTGCCGGCGGGCCTCACGCACGATTCGCGTGCGACTTCCCCCTATCCGATCTACGTCGCGCGCGCTGCCGGCGCGCGCAAGTGGGACGTCGACGGCAACGAGTACGTCGACTACTTCGGCGGCCACGGCGCGCTGCTCTTCGGCCATTCGCATCCGCCGCTCGTCGAAGCGGTGCAGCGCCAGGCGGCGCTCGGCACGCACTGGGGCGCCTCGCACGAGCTCGAGGTGCGCTGGGCCGAGCTCGTGCAGCGGCTCGTGCCTTCGGCCGAGCGCGTGCGCTTCACCGGCTCCGGGACCGAGGCCTCGCAGCTCGCGCTGCGGCTGGCGCGCGCGTACACGGGAAAACCCAAGATCATGCGCTTCGTCGGCCATTTCCACGGCTGGCACGACGCCGTCGCAGCCGGCGGCATGTCGCACTACGACGGCTCGGTGCCTGTCGGCATTCCGGAATCGCTCGTCAGGGAAACGCTCTTGCTGCCTGCCGACGATGCGGGTCCAGTACTTGATCTATTACAAACCCGTAATGACATCGCTGCGGTGATCGTCGAGCCTTCGGGCGCCTCCTGGGGCCAGGTGCCGCTGCCGCCCGGATTTCTCGCCGCGCTGCGCGAAGCGACACGCAAGCGCGACGCGGTGCTCGTGTTCGACGAGGTGATCACGGGCTTCCGCTGGTCGCGCGGCGGCGCGCAGGCGCGCTACGGCATCGTTCCCGACCTCACCGTGCTCGCCAAGATCCTCGCCGGCGGACTTCCCGGCGGAGCGGTGGCGGGCGCGAAGGACATCCTCGATCAGCTCGACCCGGCCGCGGCGAAAGCCGCGCGGCGCGAGAAGATCGGACACCAGGGCACCTTCAACGCCAACCCGCTCTGCGCCGCCGCGGGCGTGGCCGCGCTCTCGCTGGTCGAGGCGGGCGATGCCTGCGCGCGCGCCGAGGCGGCCGCGGGCGAGCTGCGCGCCGGCCTGCGCCGCATCCTGGTCGAGGAAGGCGTGCCCTGGGGCGTCTTCGGCGAAGCGTCGGTGTTCGTCATCTTTCCCAATCCGGCCCGGCTGCCGATCGATCCGGCGAACTTCGATCCGCTCAAGCTCGGCTTCAAGGGCCTCAAGGGCGCGCGCGACCCGCAGCTCAACAACCGGCTGCGCGTCGCGCTTCTCGCGCACGGCGTCGACATCGCCGGCGGGCCGGGCGGATTCGTGTCGGCGATGCACGGCGGGCGGGAGCTGTCGCAGACATTGGACGCCTTTCGCGGCGCGCTGCGCGCGCTGAAGGCGGCGGGCAGTCTATGACGCGGCAGCTCCGCCAGTCAGACGGAACTAAATACCGGTGATCGTCCCGTCGATCTTCATGAAGTGCGTCGAGTTAAAGGTGGCCGTCAGGCTTCCTCCCCCGGCGACGCCAACGAACCGGCCGTCCCCGGCTGTGATACGGTAGGTCCCGTTATAGTGAAGGGGCGAAGTGGAGTCGGCCTCATTGCAGAGCGTGCCCACAGTGGCGAAGCTGATCGTGCTGCCATCGGCCGCCCTGACCGAACCGGTACCGGTGATGAACTCACACGCTCCGCCGACTCCGTTTGTTCCCACAGTCCCGGGCATGGAGAGGCTCAAAGAGTAGGTGGCGTTCCCGACGTGCTGGGGCATGGCCGGGCCGCTCGAAAACACTCCGAAGATCAAGCTCGCCGACCCACTCCCGGTCCCGTGGACCTCCCAATTCAGACCCGCGGCCGGGGCTGCGATGGTTCTGGCCGCAAAGGCGAGGCTAAGCGCAAGAGCCGCTAGGATCGCGAACGTTGGTTTTACGTAACGTGACGTCATTTCAGTTCTCCTTTTCCGATGGAGGTTTCCACGTTATCGGCGCAGCGTGACGGGGATTAGCAGCGCGGCCCGCCCGGGCCTGGGCCGACCGGATTACGTACTGATCTCTGTGGACTAACCTCTGTAGGCAGATCGGACTAGGTCGGAGCTGAAAATCTTGCTCATCCCTCTCATAGTTCGAGCGCGCCCAGGGCACGCCGCAGCCTGGCGATGCCCTCGGCAAGCCGGTCTTCGGCCGCCGCAAAGCACCAGCGCACATAGCCTTCGCCCTCGGGGCCGAACGCCGCCCCGGGCGCGAGCCCCAATCCGTGCTCGCGCACGAGGCGCTTGCAGAAGGCGAGACTGTCGCTCACGCCTTCAATCTTGAGGAAGGCGTACATGGTTCCGGCAGGAAGGGCCGCTTCCACCCGGGGGATGGTTCTCAACTCCCCGACCAGGAAATCCCTCGCCCTCCGGTAACGCTGCAAGCTTTCTTGAATCACCGCCTCCCCCTGCTTCAGGGCGGCAATGCCGGCGCGCTGCACGAACACCGGCGCGCACGAGGTGTTGTACTCGATCAGCTTGCCGAGGTCCGAGACGAGGCCGGCCGGCACCGCCAGCCAGCCCAGGCGCCAGCCGGTCATCCTCCAGGACTTGGAGAAGGTGTTCGCGCTGATGACCCGGTCCTCATCCTCCATCAGCCTCAGGAACGACGGTGCAACGCCGCCTCCGCCGAAGTACAGCCGCTCGTAGGCGTCGTCGGCGAAGATCCAGATGCCGTGGCGCCGGCAGTGCTCGAGGATCGCGCGCTGCTCGTCGCGGGCGACGGTCCAGCCGGTCGGATTGTTGGGTGAATTGAGATAGAGCGCGCGGGTCCCCGGCACCAACGCGTCGATCAGCCGGTTCAAGTCCAGCTTCCAGTCCGAGCCGGAAAATTCGAGAGACACGGTCGCGACCCTTGCGCCGAGGATCTTCGGGATCTCCTGCAGGTTCGGCCAGAGCGGCACCACCTCGACCACGCGCTCGCCCGGATCGACCAGCAGCTGCGAGGCGAGCATCAGCGCGTTGACGCCGGCGCTCGTCACGGCGAGCTGGCCGGGGTCGGTCGGCCGGTGCAGCCGGGTGAGGTAGGCGGCGAGCTCTTCGCGCAGCTCCGGGATGCCGAGGTTGTGCGTGTAGAGCAGCTCGCCGGCGGCGATCGAGTCGATGCCCGCCTGGCGAATGAAGCCGGGGGTCGGCGCGTCGGGCTCGCCGACCCAGAACGGCAGCACGTCCGGATTGCCGAGGCCCTCGTTCACCAGCTCGCGGATCTTGGAAGCGGTGAGCGCGCGAACCGCGGCGCGGGCGGTCAATGGCGTTTCGAACTTCACGGGATATTTTAAACTGCCGGCAGATGCGAGTTCCGCGCACCGTCTGGACCCTCGGCTTCGTTTCGCTGTGCATGGACGCCCGGGCAAAAGGAATCCGGGATCACCGACATCCCAATGGGCGAGCTTCCATGGGGCGTGGCGATTAGATGACCTCGAGCCTCGCGGCGAGTGGATCAGGGATGGCTGAAAGAGCCATGCGTCATACGCAGCTCAGGTCTGCTGGGCGGCGGTGTTCAGGATGGCAGGAGAAAACATCGCAACCCGCCCCGTCGCGGATCAGGGTGCCTTACCAGGTCTGAGGCGGTAGTCCGATACGTGCGAGAAAACCCTCGCCCCCCTTGGGCAGGGAGGGCGAGGGAACGACTTGGCGTTAGATCGCGTTCGCGCTCATCTGCTTGGCGATGTACTCGGCCTGGCGGATCGCCAAGGTCACGATCGTGAGCGTCGGGTTTTCCGCCGCACCGGTCGTGAACTGGCTGCCGTCGGAGATGAACAGATTGGGGATGTCGTGGGCTTGGCCCCACTTGTTGACCACGCCGTCCTTCGGTGTCCCGCTCATCCGGCAGGTGCCGAGATTATGCGTGGACGGATACGGCGGCACCGCGTACGTCTTCTTCGCGCCGGCGGCCAGGTAGATGGCCGCGCCTTGCTTGTACGCATGCGCGCGCATCGCAACGTCGTTGGGATGATCGTCGTAATGCACGTTCGGCACCGGCAAACCGAACTGGTCCTTCTCGGTCGTGTGCAGCGTGATGCGGTTCGACTCCTGCGGCATGTCCTCGCCGACGATCCACAGGCCGGCCATGTTGGCGTAGTTGTCGATGGCCTCGGTGAACTCGCGGCCCCACGCGCCCGGCTTGAGGAAGGCGACGATGAACGGCAAGCCGACCGCAAGCGTCTCCAGCTCGTAACCGCCGACGAAGCCGCGCTTGGGATCGTTGCGCGCTTCGTCCGTGACGATGCCCGCCATGGTCGTGCCGCGCCACATGCGTACCTGCTGATCGAAGGTCGCGTACACCGACCCGGTGGTGTGGCGCTGGTAGTTGCGCCCGACCTGGCCGGACGAATTCGCGAGGCCGTCGGGGAACTTGTTCGACTTCGACAAGAGCAGCAGCCGCGGTGTCTCGATGGAGTTGCCGGCGACGCACACGGCGCGCGCTTTCTGCCGCTGCTCTTTCTTGTCCTTGTCGAAGTACACGACGCCCGTCACTTTGCCCTTGTCGTCGTGCTCGATCCGCGCCGCGTGACACTCGGTGCGCAGCTCGAGCCGGCCGGTTTTCTCCGCCGCCGGAACCTCGGTGTACAAGGTCGACCACTTGGCGCCGGTCTTGCAGCCCTGGAAGCAGAAGCCGAGCTGCTGGCAGGCGCCGCGCCCGTGGCGTGGCTGGCTGTTGATCGCCATGCGCCCGGTGTGGCAGTCCTTGTAGCCTACCTTCGTCGCGCCGTTGTAGAACACCTTGAAGTTGTTGTTGCCGGGCAGCCCCGGGATCCCATTGGTGCGCGTCACGCCCAGCTTGTCCTCGGCGCGCGTGTAGTACGGCTCGAGCTCCTTCAGCGTGAGCGGCCAGTCGAGCATGTTCACCCCTTTCATGGGGCCATACACGCTGCGGATGCGGAACTCGTGCTCCTGAAGGCGCAGCGACGCGCCGGCCCAGTGGGTGGTCGAGCCGCCTACGGTCTTGCAGATCCACGCCGGAAGACCGGAGAAGTCTCTCGCCACCTGCCAGGAACCCGAGGTCGTGCGCTTGTCCAGCCAAGCGAGTTGCCCGAACGAACCCCATTCGTCGTTGACGAAGCTTTCGGGCGATTCGCGCTTGCCGGCCTCCAGCAACACCACCTTGATGCCCTTCTGGCACAGCTCGTTGGCGAGCGTGCCGCCGCCCGCCCCGGAGCCGATGACGACGACCACTGAGTCGTCGTTGGATTGATAGGTCGCCATGTTCTCCTCCTCAACCTAGAAAGGGTTTCGGGCTCGCCTTTTCGGGCGGGTTCGGCAGCCACTTCAAGTCGTTGAACCCGCGCGTAAGATAGCCGCCGCCCTTTCTCCACGCATTCCCCTCGTAACCGAAGTAGGCGAACGCGAGCTCGTTGTTGTACAGCGACGTGATCGCCTTACCGCGCACCTTCTCGAAAAACGGCGTGCCGGCCATCGACTTGACGAGCGCGGCCTGCTTGTCGCGCGGCGCCTCGAGCCAGTTCCCGCCGCTGGCCTTATCGAGGCCGGCGACGCCGCCGGTGAGGAGCGTTTTGGTGGCCTCGGTCGTGCCCGCCTCGGCGTCCAGATCCTTGACCACCAATGCATAGACGGCATCGTCGAGCTTGTCGTGCGGGTAGATGTTCCGGGTCAGCATCAGCAGCGATTTGCCGGTGTTCGCGTCGAAAGTCTTCAGCTCGAGCGCCCAGGCGCGGCTCGGCGCGAGCGCGAGCAGCGCCCCTGAGCTTACCCACAGCGTACCGAACAGTACGCCGGCGCCCTGCAGGAGCTCGCGCCGGCTGAGCCCGGGTGTCGCGTCGCCGCCTACCCGGATGGGATGCGTCAACATGGTCGTTTCCTCCTTGCGAAAGTGTAGCGCACGAAGAAGCGCGTCACGCGTAGTGACCGTGACGCTGCAATACCTCGATCTTGTATCCGTCTGGGTCTTGCATGAAGAAGAAGCGTGCGATGAGCCGGTCGCCGTCGCGGAACTCCTTGATGTCGTTGGGAGCCAGTCCCAACGACTTGACGCGCGCGTGCTCGCCCGCGAGGTCATCCACGCACACGGCGACGTGTCCATAGCCGGTGCCGTGGGTGTACGGCTCGGTGCGTCCCCTGTTCAAGGTCAACTCAAGCTCGAAATCGTTCTCGGGATTGCGCAGATAGACGAGCGAAAACTCGGGGAAATCCAGGCGGCTCGACGTCTCGAGGCCGAACGCGTCGCGGTAGAAACGCATGGACCGGTCCAGGTCGAGGACGCGGATCATGGCGTGGATCATTTTCGCCACAGCAACCTCCCAACTACGCGAAAGAGGGGAACTCTATGCACTGATAGGAAAACCAATCTCGCTCGTGTCGCGCGCGGGGCTGCGACAGGTCGCCCCACACCGATCGGGACGCTTCGCGCCTTGGCGCTCGGGAGCATTTTGCCCGTCCGTGCGTCCGATCCGCAACGCTCGTTACGTCAAATCGCCAAAACCCCGCTCGGCGCAACGCAACTGTAGGGCTCTACACGATGTCAGGCAGAGGGGTGATAGGTGGGTTTCATGTAGTCTCGCATTCTAAATATGAATAAAGTTCCACGGACCGTCTGGGCCCTGGGCTTCGTCTCGCTGTGCATGGACCTCTCTTCCGAGCTGGTCCACGGCCTGCTCCCGGTGTTCATGACCGTGGTCCTGGGGGCGGGCATGGTGGCGGTCGGCGTGGTCGAGGGCATCGCCGAGGCGACCGCGTCGATCGTCAAGCTGTTCTCGGGCGTGCTGTCGGATCGCCTCGGCCGCAGGAAGCCCCTGGTGGTGCTCGGCTACGCGCTCGCCGCAGCGTCGAAGCCGCTGTTTCCGCTTGCCGGGTCGGTGCCGCTGGTGCTCGTCGCGCGCTTCATGGACCGGGTCGGCAAGGGGATCCGCGGCGCGCCGCGCGACGCGCTGATCGCCGACGTTACGCCGGCGGCGGTGCGCGGCGCGGCGTACGGACTGCGGCAGGCGCTCGACACCGTCGGCGCAGTGCTCGGGCCGCTCGCGGCCATCGGGCTGATGATCCTGCTCGCGAGCGACATCCGCGCCGTGCTCTGGGTGGCGGTCGTGCCCGCCATCCTTTCCGTGGTGGTGCTCGTGCTCTTCGTGCGCGAGCCCCCCGCGACCTCTACTGCCCATGCGTATCCTCTGTCGCGCACGGCGCTGGGTGAACTGACATTGCGATATTGGTTCGTGGTCGCTCTGGGCGCGGTGTTCACGCTGGCGCGCTTCTCGGAGGCATTTCTGGTGCTGCGCGCCCAGGACCTCGGCATGGCGCTTGCCCTGGTGCCGATCGTCCTCGTGGTGATGAACCTGGCTTATACCGCGATTGCCTACCAGGCCGGCCTCGCCGCCGACAGGGGCTATAGAAATCATCTGCTGCTGTGGGGCCTCGTCGCGCTGATCGCCGCCGACCTGGTGATCGCCGCGTTCGCGTCGCTGGCGGCACTCCTCGCCGGCGTCGTGCTCTGGGGCGCGCACATGGGGCTCACGCAGGGCCTGCTCTCGACGCTGGTCGCCGATACCGCGCCTGCGCCCCTGCGCGGCACCGCGTTCGGAGTGTTCCATCTAGTGTCGGGGGTCGCGCTGCTCGGCGCGAGCGTGCTCGCCGGTTGGCTATGGAGCGAGTACGGCGCGGCAGCCACCTTCGATGCCGGGGCGGCGTTCGCCGCGGCCGCGCTGGCCGGATTGGTAACATATCTCTATGTCAGCCGGACACGGCCCTAGCGAGCACGGCGGCAACAAGGGCATCGCGCTCCTCATCTCGGTGCTCGCGCTGGTGCTCGCGTTCTCCGAGACGCTCGGCAAGGGCGCGCAGACGGCGGCCCTCGCCTACAACATCGAAGCTTCCAACCTGTGGGCCTTCTTCCAGGCGAAGACCATCCGGCAGACCACGCTGCGCACGGCGGCGGAGCAAATGGAAGTCAGCAACCCTGGAGAAGCGGTCAAGAAACAGATCGCCAAGTGGAAAGAGACCGCGGACAGGTACCAGTCGGAGCCCGAGACCGGCGAAGGCCGCAAGGAGCTCTCCGCGCGCGCCAGGGAAGCCGAAAAGAAGCGCGACACCGCGATGGCCGCCTACCACCACTACGAGCTGGCCTCCGCGGCGGTGCAGATCGCCATCGTGCTCGCCTCGGCGTCGATCATCACCGGCATAGCGGCCCTGGTCTGGCTCGCCGGCGCGCTCGGCGTGGTCGGCCTCGCGTTTTGCCTGATCGGCTTCTTCTGGCCGACGCAAGTGCACCTCTTCTAGCGGCCAGGGTCTGGAAAACGAGAACGAGCGCAGCCACGTCCCGCTGCTGAAGAAGCTCGGGCCGGGGTTGATCACGGGCGCCGCCGACGACGACCCGAGCGGCATCGCCACGTATTCGCAGGCCGGCGCGCAGTTCGGTTACGGCCTGCTCTGGTCGGTGCTGTTCACGACGCCGCTGATGATCGGCATCCAGATCGTCAGCGCGCGCATCGGGCGGGTCACGGGGCACGGCCTGGCGGCGAACGTGCGGGAGCACTTTCCCAGGCCGGTGCTGTACGCGGTCGTCTCCCTGTTGCTGCTCGCCAACACGCTCAACCTCGCCGCCGATCTGAGCGCGATGGGCGACGCCCTGGTACTGCTCGCGGGCGGCAAGAGCGCCATTTACATCGTGTTCTTCGCCCTGCTGTCGCTCACGCTGCAGATCTTTATCCCGTTTCCGCGCTACGCGCCGCTGCTCAAGTGGCTCACGCTCGCCCTGTTCGCGTATGTCGGCACGGTGCTGGTGGTGCGGCTTCCGATCGAGAGCCTGCGCGACACGGTCATTCCCCAGCTGCTGTGGAGAGCCGATTACATCGCCATGCTGGTCGCCGTGCTGGGCACCACGATCAGCCCTTATCTGTTCTTCTGGCAGGCGTCGCAGGAAGTCGAGGAGCAGCGCGCCACCCCCGGCCACGAGCCGCTGAAGGACGCCCCGGGGCAGGCGCGCGAGCACCTGCAGCGCATCAAGACCGACACCTACGTTGGCATGATGTTCTCGAACCTGATCGCCTTGTGCATCATGCTCACCACGGCGGCGACGCTGCACGCTGCCGGCGTCACCGACATCCAGAGCTCGGCGCAGGCCGCGGAGGCGCTGCGGCCGCTCGCCGGTGCGTTCGCTTTCGCGCTGTTCGCCGCCGGGATTATCGGCACCGGGCTGCTCGCCGTGCCGGTGCTCGCAGGCTCTGCGGCTTATGCCGTCGCCGAGACCTTCCGCTGGCCGATCGGCCTGGGCTTGACCCTGGCGGAGGCGCGCGGCTTTTACGCCGTCCTCACCGTCGCGACGGTGCTGGGAGTGCTGATCGTCCTGTCCGGAATCGACTCCATCAAGGCGCTGGTCTGGGCGGCGATCGTGAACGGCGTGATTGCCGTTCCGATCATGACGATCATGATGCTGCTCGCGGGGAAGCCGGAAGTGATGGGGCCTTTCATCATCAAGCGCCGGCTCAAGCTCCTCGGCTGGCTCGCGGTCGCGGTGATGGCAGCCGCGGTCGCCGCGATGTTCGTGCTGCTATAGCCTGTTAAAAAGAAGCCCCGGCCGCTAGGGGGCGGCGCCGGGGCTCGAGCCGCTTCGAAGGGAGGGAAGCGACCACCCTATAGGTTGGAACCACCGCATTGCACGATTTGTGGCGCGGTTCGCATCAGCAATGGTCCGAAAGGCACTAAAGTAGCCGCATGAGCGCCGTGCGCCCGGACCCCGATGCCCTGCTCGCCCGGGTGCAGCGCGAGGAAGCGAAGGCCAGGCGCGGCAAGCTGAAGGTGTTCTTTGGGGCGACCGCGGGCGTCGGCAAGACTTACGCCATGCTGGAAGACGCGCGCGCGCTCAAGGCGAGAGGCGTGGACGTCGTCGTCGGCTACGTCGAGCCGCACGGCCGCGCCGAGACCGAGGTCCTGCTCGAAGGACTAGAGCGGCTGCCGTACCGGCAGGTCGCTCACCGCGGCGCCGCGCTGCGCGACTTCGACCTCGACGCCGCGCTTGCTCGCAAGCCGCGGACCCTGCTCGTCGACGAGCTCGCGCACAGCAATCCGCTCGAGGGCGAGCCGCGGCCGCGGCATGCCAAGCGCTGGCAGGATGTCGAGGAGCTCCTCGAGGCGGGCATTACCGTGCATACCACGGTCAACGTGCAGCACGTCGAGAGCCTGAACGACATCGTCGCCGGGATCACCGGCGTGCGCATGCAGGAAACCGTTCCGGACGGCATGTTCGAGCGCGCCGACGAGGTGGTGATGATCGACACGCCGCCCGACGTGCTGCTCGAGCGTTTGCAGGCGGGCAAGGTGTACATCCCCGAGCAGGCGCGCAACGCGGTCGAGAATTTCTTCCGCAAGGGCAACCTCATCGCGCTGCGCGAGCTGGCGCTGCGCACCACCGCGGACCGCGTCGACGCCGCGATGCGCGAATACCGCGAGGGCCAGGGCATTCGCGCGACCTGGGCGGCCGGCGAGCGGCTGCTGGTCGCGATCGGCCCCGACGAGCAGGGCGAGCGCCTGGTGCGCGCCGGCAAGCGCATGGCGACGGCGCTGCACGCCGACTGGATCGTCGTGTATGTCGAAACGCCCGAGCTGCTGCGCCTGTCGGACGAGAAGCGCAACCGGCGCATCGCGCTGCTTCGGCTCGCCGAGTCGCTCGGCGCGGAGGCGGTGACGCTCGGCGGCTCGTCGGCCGGCGAGGAAATCGCCAACTACGCCCAGGAGCGCAATGTCACGCGCATCGTCATCGGCCGCCCGCGCCGGCCGCTGTGGCGGCGCTTGTTCCGGCCGTCGACCTACGGCGAGCTGGTGGCGCGAACCAAAGGCATCGACATCGTCGTGGTAGGCGGCGCCGACGAGGCGAGCGCGCTGCGCAATCCCTTCTTCGCGCGCAGCCGCGCGTACATGGACCTGGGAAGCAAAAAGCTTCGTTGGCCGGGCTACGCGGTGGGCCTCGCCGCAGTCGCGCTGTGCACGGCAATCGGTACGCTGATGAGCCCGATGTTCGAGCTGGTGAACATCGCCATGGTCTACCTGCTGGCCGTCGTGCTCATCGCCGTGCGCTTCGGCCGCGGTCCGGCCATCGCCGCCTCGGTCCTGGCGGTCGCTGCATTCGACTTCTTCTTCGTGCCGCCGCTGCTCACCTTCGCGGTGAGCGACGTGCAGTATCTCATCACCTTCGCGATCATGCTGATGGTCGCGCTGATCATCTCCAGCCTGACCGTAAGCGTGCGCCTGCAGGCGAACGTCGCAGGCTTGCGGGAGCGGCGCACGGCGATGCTCTATGCCATGACGCGCGAGCTCGCCGCCACGCGCGGCCAGGAGCCGATGGCGCGCGCCGCTGTCCGGCATGTAGGCGAAGTGTTCGAAAGCCAGGCGGTGGTGCTGTTTCCCGACGCCGCGGGGCGCATTCGCCACCCGCGCGGCGCGAGCACGCCGGGCTCGCTGCGTGGCGCGGACCTCGCTGTCGCGCAATGGGTGCAGGACCACGGCGAGCCCGCTGGCCTCGGCACCGACACGCTGCCTTCCGCCGAATCGGTATACCTGCCCTTGAAAGGCTCGCAAGCGGTGCTCGGCGTGCTGGCCGTGCTTCCCGCGAACGTTCGGCGGGTGCTCCTGCCCGAGCAGTTCCACCTGCTCGAGACCTTCGCCGGCCAGATCGCGATCGCGCTCGAGCGCGCGCTCCTCGCCGAGCAGGCGCAGCGCGCCCAGGTCGACGCCGAGACCGAGGGCCTGAGGAATGCCCTGCTCGCCTCGATCTCGCACGACCTGCGCACGCCGCTGGCGGTGATCTCCGGGGCCTCGTCGAGCCTGGTGGAGCGCGGCGAGCGCCTCGGCGCCGAGGAGCGCAAGGCGCTGGCGGCGAGCATCTTCGAGCAATCGCAGCAGATGGGCGGCCTGGTCGGCAACGTGCTCGAGATGACGCGGCTCGAGGCGGGCGCGATCGCCCTCAACCGCGACTGGCACAGCATGAGTGAAATTGCCGGCGCGGTGCTGCGCCGGCTGCAGGACCGCCTGGAGTCGCACCCGGTCGAGGTCGACCTGCCGATGGAGCTGCCGCTGGTGCGCGTCGACGCCGCGCTCATCGAGCAGGTGCTCGCCAACCTGATCGAGAACGCGGCCAAGCACACGCCGCCCGGAACGCGCATCACGCTGCGCGTCGACAGGCAGGACGACGGCCTGCTGGTTTCCGTCGAGGACGCCGGGCCCGGATTGCCGGCAGGGGATCCCGAGCAGCTGTTCGCCAAGTTCCATCGCGGCAATACCGAGGGCACTGTCGCCGGGGTCGGGCTGGGTCTCGCCATCTGCCGCGCCATCGTGCGCCTGCACGGCGGCCGCATCTGGGCGGAGACGCGCGCCGAAGGCGGCGCCGCGTTCCGCTTTACCCTGCCGGTCGAGCCGGCGCACTAGATCTCGACTCGCGTGCCCAGCTCGACGGCGCGGTTGGCGGGAATGTTGAAGAAGTCGGTGACGCTGCCCGCGTTGCGCGCCATGGCGGTGAACAGGCGCTCGCGCCAGAACGCCATGCCGCCGCGCCCCGGCACCGCCACGATCGTCTGGCGCGACAGAAAGAACGACGTGTCCATGAAGTCGATCTCGAGGCCCACCGCGCCGCAGGCCTCCAGCGCGCGCACCACGTCGGGCCGGTTCATGAAGCCGTAGCGCACCCGCACGCGCCAGCACTCGCGGCCGAGCCGCTCGCAGGTGAGGCGCTCCTCGAAGGCGGCGTGCGGCACGTCGAGGAACTCGACCGAGAGGAACACCACGCGCTGGTGCAGCGCCTTGAAGTGCTTGAGGCTGTGCAGCAGCGCATGAGGCGTGGTCTCAGGGGTGGCGGTAAGGTAGACCGCCGTCCCCGGCACGCGCAGCGGCGGCTCGAGAAACAGCGACTTCAGGAAAGGGGCGAGCGGCACGGACTCGGCGCGCAGCCGCTCGAACAGGATCTGGCGCCCGCGCCGCCACGTGGTCATCAGCAGGAAGATCGCCGCTCCGATGACCAGCGGGAACCAGCCGCCGTCGCCGATCTTCAGCAGCGTGGCGGAAAAGAACGCCAGGTCGACGACAACGAAGAAGCCGGTGGCCAAGACGCAGAGCAGCAGGGGATAGCGCCAGCCGAAGCGGATCACGAAGAAGGTGAGCAGCGTGTCGACGAGCATCGTCGCCGTCACGGCGACCCCGTACGCGCCGGCGAGCCGTGACGAGGAGCCGAAGCCGATGACTGCGACCAGCACCGCGCCGCACAGCACCCAGTTGATGCCCGGGATATACACCTGGCCGATCTCGCGCGCCGAGGTGTGGACGATGGTCATGCGCGGCAGGAAGCCCAGTTGCACTGCCTGCTTGGTGAGCGAATAAGCGCCCGAAATGACCGCCTGCGACGCGATCACCGTAGCCGCCGTGGCGAGCGCCACCATCGGGTACAGGGCCCAGCCGGGAAACAGCAGGTAAAAGGGGTTTTGCACCGCCGCCGGCTTCACCATCAGCAGCGCGCCCTGCCCGAAGTAGTTGAGCACCAGCGCCGGGCCCACCAGGCCGAACCAGGCGAGGCGCACCGGAGCTTTGCCGAAATGACCCATGTCGGCATACAGCGCCTCGGCGCCGGTCACCGCTAGGACCACCGCGCCGAGCACGATGAACGAGGCGGCGCCGTGGCTGCTCAGGAAGCCGAGGGCGTGGACCGGATTCAGGGCCGCGAGCACTTCGGGCGCCTGCGCGATGCCGTGCAGGCCGCTCAACGCGAGCGCGATGAACCATATCAGCATGACCGGGCCGAACAGCTTGCCCACGGCAGCGGTGCCGCTCGCCTCGAACGCGAACAGCGCCACCAGCACGACGACCGCGATCGGCACGACGTACGGCGTGAAGGCGCGGGTGCCGACCTCCAGGCCCTCGACCGCGGACAGCACCGAGATCGCGGGCGTCAGCACCGCGTCGCCGTAGAACAGCGATGCGCCGAAAATGCCGATCCCGAGCAGCGGCACGCGCCACTGCGGCTGACCCTTGATCGCCGAGAGCGCGAGCGCGATCAGCGCCATGATTCCGCCCTCGCCGCGGTTGTCCGCGCGCATGATGAGAACCACGTATTTGAGCGACACCACGATCATCAGCGCCCAGAAGATCGTCGACAGGCCGCCGAGAATGTTGGCCGCGTTGAGCGCGATGCCGTGGTCCGGAGAGAAAGTCTCCTTCACCGCGTAGAGCGGGCTGGTGCCGATGTCGCCGAAAACCACGCCTAACGCAGCGAGCGTCAGTGCCGGGCGCCAGGAACGTTTGGAGTGGCGTTCGCGGTCCAAGGAGCGCCGAAAACTACTCCCGCACCGCACAAAATGCAAATTGGATTACGATGGCTTGCAATGCGCCTGGCGCCTTCGGCCGAGGAAGTGCAAGCGCGGCTCGGCGACGCCTGGCCGATCTCCGGCGCGGTCGATTGCCATGCCCATGTCTTCGAGCGCGGCTTCCCGCTCGCCGCCGTCCGGGCTTTCGATCCTCTGCCCTATCCGCTCGAGTACTACCTCGCCTGGACGCAGGCGCTCGGCATCCGCCGCTGCGTGCAGGTCAACGCGAGCTGCTACGGCCTCGACAACTCGGTGACGCGCTACGCGCTCGACGAGTGCCGCGCCAACGGCGTCGCGGCGCGCGGCGTCGCCATCATCCATCCCGAGATCGGCTATGTCGAGCTGGAGAAGCTGGCGCGCGGGGGCTTCGTCGGCGCGCGCCTGATGACCTCGCGCATCGGCAGCCTGGGCCTGGAGGTGTTCGAGGAGGTGGCGAAGCGCTGCCTGCCGCATCGCTGGCACGTCGAGATCAACGTCGACGCGTGCGAGGAATGGGTCGCGCTCGAGCCGCGGCTCGCTAAATCCCCGGTGCCGGTGGTGTTCGAGCATCTCGGGCGCATCGAGGACCAGCAGGGCGCCAACGCGCCGGGGCTGTGCGCGGTGCTGCGGCTGCTCGACAAGCGCCCGGATTTCGTGCTCAAGCTGAGCAGCTTCTACCGCCTGCTGCCGAACGCGGGGTTCAAGGACGTGGCGCCGATCGTCAAGCTGTTCGCGCGCGATTTTCCCGACCGGCTGATGTGGGGCTCGAACCTGCCGCACCCGGGCTTGAGCGGCGGCGCGCCCGACGACCTCGAGCTGATCGGCGCGGCGCTCGAATGGCTGCCCGACTCGGCCGCGCGCCAGCGCGTGTTCGCCGACAACGCCGAGCGTTTTTACGGCTTGTAGGACTGCAGCCTGTAATCGAGCCGCAGCGCCAGAGGTGTCGCGGCCGGGCTGTCGGCAAGCGGCTTAACCTCGAGAAGCCCGAGGAAGATCGCCACCGCCACGGCGGCGACCGGCGCAATCAGCCAGGCGCTGCCGCCGCCACTGAGCGCCTTCTCGGCGCTGGCATGCGCAGCGCGGGCGAGGCCAAGCTCCGCCGCCGTGTCGGTGCGCTGCTGCGCCGCCTGCGCGGCGCCGCGCTTCGCTTCCGCCGCATCGAGGGCTTTCCGCGTCAGCATCTCTTCCATGCTGATCCTTGCCTGCAGCGTCGCGGTGGCGCGCGACTCGGCTTCGGCGCGCTCGGCGGCGAGCGCCTCGCTCTTGCGCTCGGCCTCGACGCGCGCCTGGAGCGCGGCGGCCGCCTTCGTTTCCGCCTTTTCACGCTGCCGCGCGATCTTGATCGCATCCTGGGCGGCTTCGGCCCGCGCCTGGGCGCCGCGACGCAGCTCGTCGTCGAGCGTCACGCGCTGGCGCGCGCCCTCGAGCGTCGCCGCCTCCGCCGCCGCGGCTTCCTCGGCCTCGCGGCACAGCGCTTCCTCCGCGGCGATGCGCGATCGCAGCTCGGCGGCATCGCGCGCGTCGGCTTCCGCCGCCTCGCGTTCGCGCGCCGCCTGGATCGCGGCCGTTTCCGCCGCCGAGAGCGCCTGCGCGCGCTCGTTCAGGCGGTCTTCCGCCTCGGCGCGCTGCCGCGCGGCGGCGGCGAGGGCCTGCTCCGACGCGATGCGCGCCTGCGCTTCGGCGAGCGCGCGCGCCTTGACTTCCTCGCTTTCGCCCGCCGTCTGCGCGAGGTTTGCCTCGGCCTCCAGCCGCTGCTGGGCGCTGCGGCGCAGCTCGGCGTCCATCGCCTCGCGCTCGCGCGCGAGGCGCGCCGCGTCGGCCTCGACGTGGGCGCGCACGTCCGCCGCGTGCTTGGCCGCCTGCTCCGCCGCGGCCTGCAGCTTCGCCGCCTCGAGCGCCTGGGCCTCGGCATTCGCGCGCTCGCGCGCCTTCTGCTCTGCCGCGAGCTCCAGGCCGCGGCGCTCCTCGGCCAGCGCCGTCGCGCGCTTCTCCGCCGCGACGCGGGAGTTCGCCTCTTCGAGCGCGCGCATTTCGGCTGCCTGGCGCTCCTTCGCCATTTCGCCGGCCGCGGCCTCGGCATCGGCGCGCGCCTGCGCGCGCCGCGCGGCATGAGAATCCTGGGCCTCGCGCTCGCGCACCGCGGTCATGGCGTTGCGCTCGGCGGCGATCCTTTCCTCGGCGGCGACGCGCGCCTGCTCCTCGGCATCGGCGCGCGAACGCGCGAGCTGCGCGGCATCGGTTTCGAGGCGCCGGCGCTCGTCGGCGAGCTGCCCGGCGCGCTTCTCGGCATCGCGCCGCGCTTGCTGCTGCTCGAGATGCGCGCGCTCGGTGTCACCGCGCTCCTTTGCCAGGCGCCCCGCTTCGGCCTCCGCCGCGGTGCGCGCCTCGGCCTCGCGCTTGAGCTTGTCTTCAGCCGCCGTGCGCTCTCTCGCCGCGTCGAGCGTCCGCTGCTCGGCTTGCAGACGCTCGCGCGCCGCGCGCCGCGCCAGCTCTTCGGCCGCCGCGCGCTCGCGCATCGCCGCGGCCGCCTGGATCTCGGACTCGGCTCGCTCGCGCGCGTGCTGCGCGGCCTCTTCCTCCTTCTGGCGGCGGCCCTCGGCCAGCGCCGCGGCCTTCTTCTCCGCTTCCTCGCGCGCTTTCGCCTCGGCGGCCGCCTGCGCTTCGGCGCGCTGGCGCTCGGCGACCACGCGCGCCGCCTTCGCCTCGGCCTCGGCGCGCGCATTGGCGATGCGCCGCAGCTCGACTTCCGCCGCCTGGCGCTCGCGCGCCATGTCCAGCCCACGCTTCTCCTCGCCCAGCTTTGCCTGCGCCGCCTGGCCGGCGCTGCGCTCGGCCTCGATGCGGTCGCGCTGCATTCCGGCGCGCACGCGGTCCGCCTCCTTCAGCTTGTCGAACAGCTTGCTCATCTGTTGGACTTGGCCCTGGCCCTCTCCGCGGCCGCGGCGCTGCGGCGGGCGGGCGAAAAGTCGAGATTGATCATGTCGCCGAGCGCATCGGAGTAAGTCTCGCGCACTTTGGTCATGACCGATAGCGCCTTCTTGAAAGCCTCGACCAGCGCCGGGTCGAATTTCTTGCCGCTGCCCGAGATGATCTCCGCGGCCGCCTTCTCGATCGGCATCGCATCGCGGTAGAACTGGGTAGTGGTCATCGACTCGAAGGCGTCGACGATCGCCATCACCCGCCCCGGCCAGGGGATGGCGTTGCCCCTCAGCCGCTCCGGGTAGCCCGAGCCGTCCCAGCGCTCATGGTGCGTGAGCGCGAGCTGGCGCGCGAGCTGCAGCAGCGGGTCGTCGTGCTCGCCGATGATGTCGGCACCGAGCTTCGGGTGGCGCTTCACCTGCTCCCAGTCCGGCGCCGAGAGCCGCTCGCGCTTGCGCAGGATCTCGGAGGGCACGCCGAGCTTGCCGATGTCGTGCAGCGGCGCGGCCTTCATCATCATGTCGCAGATCGCCTGCTTGGCGCCCGCCGCCTGCGAGATCAGCTTGGCGTACTGCGAAAGGCGCATGACCCGATTGCCCACCGCCGAGCTCTCGTGCAGCTCCATCACGCGCGCCAGGCGCCGGATCAGCTCGGTGCGGGTCTTGTCGAGCTGCTCGGTGCGCTCCGCCACCGCGCGCTCCAGCACCTGCTGCCGGTTGGCCAGGCCGAGGTGCAGGCCGATGCGCATTTTCAGCACTCCGGCATTGGCGGGCTTGATCACGTAATCCACCGCGCCGATCTCCAGGCCCTCCAGCTGGGCATCGCCCTCGGCCTTGCTGGTGAGGAAGATCACCGGGATGTCGTAGGTGTTGCCCTCCGACTTCAGCACCCGGCAGACGTCGAACCCGGTGGCGCCGGGCATCTCGACGTCGAGCAGGATCAGGTCGGGCCGCGGCGTGCCGGCCGCCAGCTCGAGCGCGGTCCCGGCGTCCTCGGCCGTCAGCACCTGGTAGTCGTCTGCCAGCATTCTCGTGGTCAGCGCAAGGAGATCGCTCGAGTCGTCGACCACGAGGATGACCGGGCGTTCCGCGCTCACTCGGGCGGGGTATAGCCGGAGGCCGCGAGCCGCGCGCGCGCCTCCGGTGCGCTGAGATGCGCAATGAAGGCGTCGACTGCAGGTTTGTTTTGGCTGTCGAGAACCGGAGCAGCGACGTAAACGGTGTATTTCTGCAGCTCGGGCGGCAGCGGGCCGGCCAGGCGCACGCCTTTCACCGGCAGGATCTCGCTGATCTGGTGGATGCCGAGCTCGATCTCGCCGCGCCCGACCGGCTCGGTGATGTAGCCGCCCTGGCCCAGCTTGGCCTTTCGATTCACCTCGTCGGCGATTCCGAGCCGCTGGAGAATTTCTGCGACATGCTTGCCGCTGGTCCCGGTCTTCGGATCGATGTAGACCACCGAGCGCGCCGCGAGCAGCGTGCGCTTGAAGGCTTCGGGGGTGGAAATATCG
>Ga0209157_1001478_pt1 | contig 19588 bp, 17 predicted proteins | sample GraSoiAngelo_135_FD_185892 | JGI IMG/M metagenome (GOLD analysis project Ga0209157, IMG submission 185892) | Grasslands soil microbial communities from the Angelo Coastal Reserve, California, USA - 14_0929_05_40cm (SPAdes) (version 2) | ecosystem: Environmental > Terrestrial > Soil > Grasslands ...
GCAAAGCCCTCTACCTGCGGCATCATGACTTTCCTCGGCTGTATTCCCGACCTGCCGCTTAATCTTAGTTGCAGGCGTTTTCAGAAATCTTCTTCGCATTTCACAAAGAAGACACGGGGAAAGGGTGTATCCTTCGGTCGCTCAGCGGTTCGGACTGCGAGCAGTAAATGTGTCTTTATTCTGTGCGGATTTCCGCATGTTGCAGCGAGCACACGCAGTCGCCAGATTGTCTTCCTCGATTCCTCCGCCTTCAACGTGCGCTTTGACGTGATCAATGACCGCGCCCAGTTCATCGAGCAATGGCGACGCATCTCTTCTAAAAGCCGTCGACTCGTGAAAGTAGGCGGTGGGTCGCGGGTAACCTTCGCTTTCCACAAGTGCTTGATGTATTTGAGGGCTGGACCAAACACAGTAGGTCGACCACACAACCAACAAAGCCATTTGTCCCGAACGAACATCTTGGCGCCCGCACATCGTAGGGAATGTTTGGACGCTTTCCGGTATTCTTGTTCAACGAACCTGTGTCCTCGACCGATTTTGTGTTTGCCTCTGGCTACGGGACGGTTGCAATTACCCTTCTCTCATGAAGATCGCGGTAGAGATCGCGGAAGACGATACCGAATGCTTGCTAGTCATGCGTCACCCGTTCGGCTAATGTCTTGCCATACTTCTGTGCGGCTTGGAACGCACATGGGAAATACGCATCCATATCCTTGTTGTGATCGGCCGTCAATAACCAGCGCTGACCCAGCCGAAAAAACTCAAGGGAATCATTGACCCGTTCACCGTCGATAAGAGTGTGGCCTTTAAATGTGAGATACCAGAAGCCAATGTTGCTTTTCTCATCCAAGTCTTTCGTAGACAAGATCGGTTTGCCGCATTCTCGGATAACATCCTCCGGTTGCAGCGACATGACACGCTGTTCACGTTCCAGCATAATCAGAGTTGCCCGCGCACGGTCTAGTTCGGGTATGCCATAGACCCACACTCCCACAAGCACCACGATCACAGGAATCACAGTGTGTTTTACTTTCATTTAAACCTCTGGTTACAAGTCATCGTTGATTTCTCTTTAGGAGTAGCCTCTAACCACACCCTGATTCCCCATTTCCGTGCATTTCGCCTTGACGGACCTTAACAGCCGGACGCCATTCCAACAGTGGCTCTAAGGTGCTTCACACAATTAGTCCATGGTGTTCCTTCGTCACGATAGGGAAACTGAAAGCTGAACTGGAGAAACTACATGACAACTGATCGGTTCATACGACCGGCTTGCGTCGCCGTTCTGTTTCTCTTCGCAGCGGCGCCGTCTGCCTTGGCGGGGCCGTACGCGGACGCGCTGGGCAAGTGCTTGGTCGGCGCGACGACAGCGGCGGAGAAGACGACACTCGTCCGGTGGATGTTTAGCATTATGTCGCTGCACCAGATGTTCAAACCAGTTCAGCCGTAACGCCACATCGACGAATAGCGTTTGCAAAACAAACTGGGCAAGTCGTCAACCGATTGGTTCCGGTACTGGATGGCTGCGGGTAAGCCGAGCCACTGAAGCAGAAATAGGACAGCCACGACGATTACGACTTCATCGGGCCGCTCTCGTTCTGCTCTTGAGGGGACTCGAAGACGTCGCGGGGCATCCGGCTACAAAAGGTCCTCAAGGGTATAGATTGTCGTGTGCCCACACTTTGGACAGGTTAGCTTCTCAGACTTCTTACCGGAGAACGCACGCCGCTCGAATCCACCACCAAAGTCGAATACCTTACCGGTAACTCTGAGACTCGACGGCATGGAGGCCCCGCACTTTTTGCACGCTACGGTTTGCGGTCTGGTTCGCCTCATTCGGCGCTCCCATATCGAGTTGAAGTTTGCCTAGGAAGTTTACATCACAGACGGGCGCGGTGCCCGATTGCCGTTAGCGGGATTGGCCTCGCATTTTCCCGCAGGTGCCCTTTCGCTGATGCGACCGCGCTATAAAAACGGGGAACCCTCATCAGGTTCCCCTTGTCGCGTTGTCGTAACCCAGCGAGTTCTGTTGTTGTGCCACGACGAGCGAGCAAATCTGCTTCCGTTTGCATCACGTCGATACGGCGGGCACTTCCTGCGCAGTGATGGAACCGCTTGCCTTCGGCGCAGACATTTTTGGCCGGGTGAATACCCATTTTTGTCCGAGTGGTAATCGGATTCCGCTGACAGGCCATTCAGAATGCGGCCCGTCCAATTTGGTCCTACGTCTGCTGGCGTACACAGCACGCACGGATGCGGTGATTTTGGAGGCATCACGGGCCGTGCCGAAGACTGGCGAAGTAAATCAAAAGTTCGGAGTGTATAAAAGCACCTGCTGCGGCTACGAAATTGTCATCACCGAAGGCGCAACCTTCCCCTTTTGCCCAGACCATCTCCCGCTCATCACCATCTGGAAGCTGCTCCCAGACGAGGACATGACGGACGTGACGGGTAAGAAAAGATCGGCGTCGAAACGAGCTGCTTAGCACGCCTATCGGACGCTCAGAAGCTACGGTTCGTGCACATCGGTAACTGGCGCTCCCTCCATTTCTGAGCGCGTTCGTTCGCGCTTTACCAGATCGGTGGTGTCGTTTCGCTCGTGTCGGTCTTTTCGCTGGATTTCACGTGACCTGACCGCCTTGAATTCGAAACTACGCCCCAAGTCTGCTCGAAATGTTTGAAAAGACGTTGACAACAGTGCCCGATATGTCGGGATTGGCAACCATAATGGCGATTGCGATGAGAACGAGCATCACCGCATACTCCACCGTCGTCACTCCCTTTTGCCGTTTACGTTTCGCTTCCGACATTGGAAGCATCATTTCTCTTTTCGCGATTGTTTCATTGGATCGCATGAGTATCGCTACTAGTTCGGCCGTGTTCATCGCCATCCTATTTGCCCTTTCTTGCTCTGGACGCCTAAGAGCACCAAAGATTCATTGCGCCTCGGCAGCAGAATGACGGGTTTTCAATGGTGGTTCAATCGGCTGAATGTGCTCATTACGCTACCGCTTGGAATTGGCTCTTTAATGCTAGTCTGTCGATGCCTATCCTCAAACGAGCTGTAGATTTCCTGAACGGTGTTAACAGCACCTTGCGAGTTTGGGTCCCATGAGGCCGCCATAGAGGGCCGCCCCGCCTCCCGTATCCCCGGCTCCGACCATTTCTGAAGCGCGTCCCCCCGCTTGGTGGCCGGGCAGAACATCTGACTTCCAAAAGTGTTTCGTGTCGGCGCCGACGCTATACGCCTAACGGCAGGGCGGGCCGGGGGTTTTCCGGCGCCGAGTTCGCATGGGACTCCCGGCGGGCGATTCGAGCAAAGGTGGTACTTCAAGGGTAATTGACGCCACATTCCCGGCTCTGTACGCTGGCTGACCATGAATCGTCTGAAAGCTCTAAAAAACGATGCGAGGCGGCGAAGAAACGAACTGCATGAGCGCCTCCACAAATTGGAACGCCTCTGTGAGTCGGTCAGGTCCGAAGCCAACCAGGCAATCGAGCAGTCAAGGCGTCTCCAGGAGGAAAGCGACCGACTCAACCAGTTGTTGATCGAGTTTCGGAAAGCAAGCTGATCACCTCCCCTACTCCAACCCACACCCCCGGGTATGTACCCCCCCGCCGCTAGGATCTCCATATGACGGCCGCAGCCACACTGTCGCGCACAATTTTTGATTGGGTCCCATCTGGACTCTCGTCCACTTATATATACGGGGCAAAGTCGTGCTGCGCACGCCTCGTTAACAGCTTTTGATTCTGGCGCACCGGATTTTCGAATGGGTCCTGTCTAGCCTCGATTTCCACAGTGCTGGAAAACAGCTAACATTTTTAAAGGTAGACGACAGGCTTGGTTAGGAGAACTCCATGACGAGCTTCTTGCCGGCGAACCAGGGCATAGGAGTCGGAGAGTTCGCCAGCCCAGAAGAGAGAAGATAAGGATTATGAGCGCGTTTGTCGAGAGTGACGACGACTTGACGTGCTTCGATAGAGACGGTCGCTGAGTTGGGTCAGTTGCTGGAACACAACCCGGCTCCAACGCCTGTACTCATCGAGCTCGGATTGCTGCCTTCCTCAGGCATTCTCTTTGTCGGCGGTGAACCGAAGGTCGGAAAGTCGCTGCTGGTCGCCAATCTCGCTCTGGCCCTGGCGTCGGGTTGCTCCGGCGCCGGCTTCCAGGTTCCTCAAGCGCGCCGTGTTCTCATCTGCCAGTTTGAGTTGCCGACCTCACAGTTTGCCGCGCGTTTGGAGCCCATGCGCAAGCCGATTGGGTCGGCCGCCGATTCCAATCTCCTCGTCGATACCGAAGCGGCTGGGCATCTCCTCAGTGTGCCCCGCGGATTGGATCACTTCCTCCATGCTGTGCGTGCGGCGAAAGCCGATGTCGTGGTGCTCGATCCGCTCTACTCCACCCACGATCAAGACGAAAACGACACACGCGCCATGGCCGCTTCCGGCTCGGCCCGCTTCAATCAGCTTCGACAGCAGATCATGACTCAATCGGAATGTTCGCGACGCACGGCGCAACTCGCGATTCGCCGAGCATGTCAGGAAGGAACCATCGTCCACGATAACGGTCAATACCGTCTGCCACTGTGACCACAAGTTTGCCGCGGGTCGCGCCGCGGTGAAACCTGCCTGCCGGTTTAGAGCAGGCCCGAGGGCTGAGGCCAGGATCCGAATACGGCTGATCCGTCCAGTCCACACCCCCGCCGGAATCCAAAACTTCGGCGGGGTTTTCTTCTATTCCAGAACAGCCGGATCGGTTTCTGAGCGGAAGCCCTCGGAAATCAACCGCGACTTCCGTCCGGCGTTCTCTCCGGACGCTCCTCTTTGACTTTCAACTGGGATACTCACTTCTGCCTACACAAACCTCTATCCCTATCCCGCGTTTATTCCGGCTACAAGTCCTGGCTGTTGAGAACGTGAAATCTCGGTGGAAATTATCGTGAGGACAACGAGGTCAATTATTGCGGCGCGTTACACTGTTGGCCAAACGGGTGCAATCGTCTCATGGTTCAGCTGCTGCACAACAACAGCTCCAAGACGCACAGACGCAACTCAATCGCTTAAACAATGAGAAGAAAAAGCTGCTGGTTCGATTCATCAAGGACGAGTTCTCCGAGGAGCAGATCCAAGAAGCCGCCCGCCACATTAACAGCGAAATTGCGGGATGGACGACGACCATTCGACGGCTTGAGCAGGAAATGCGTACTGCCTGGGCGACCGATGACAAGGTTCTAGCAACAAATATCGCTTCGCTTTTCGGAACCTTTAGCTTCCTAAATGCCGAAGAACGCAAAACGTTGCTTCGAAAGGTCGTGGTGGCCATTCACACGACGTCTGGAGCTATTTCGAAGGTAATTTTGAGATTGCCAACTGACGTCGCGAAATTGTGCATCCACACGAATGTGAATGCACAATTTCACAACTCGATTGAAGTACCTATTGAACCTGCTGTGCCGTTTAAGATGTTGCCGCCTTCGAAACTGAACAAGTTGAGAATCCCCGATAGGCAGCAATACTTTACAGCACACGCGGCAGAAGCGCTGGGCGTTACCAAGGACGAACGAAGTGCGCGGCTCGCTACAGAAATTTACCCACCAGTACGAAAGGATTCGAGAGGCCGCGGGGTTTTTACGCTAAAGGATGTCGAATGTCTGGCGAAAATTCTGAACGGCCAAGTAGAACCGAAAATCAAGACTTCGGGGGAACGGCCGGAGCAAGAAGAAATAAAGGAAGAGTCATGCGATACTGCGATTTTTCAGCTCCTGTCTCCTCCGGGCGGTAGCAAAAAAAGAGAAAACGCCCTGGCGCACCGGATGCGTTATTCTTAAGAGAGAGGACGGTGTGGAGAGGCGCCGATCGGATTCGAACCGATGCATAAAGGTTTTACAGACCCGCTTGAAACCCCCGACGGGTCTGCGTTCCCGCTTGAATGGGTTTAAATCTCTTTCAGTTACGCGCGCATGTCGCTTCAACGTCAATTTTACCCATTCAAGCCGATTTAAACGAGTGGCCGCTGGATTTTCCGAGCATTTTCCGCTACAGTGCGGCGCTTGGCATTTGGCATCTGGCCAAATGAGCCGGGCATTCTTCAATTCGAATGACCCGTGTACGGACAAACTCGACGACGGTCGGGCTACTTTGCTCTTGGACCGAGGCCCCGGAATGATTAGGATGTTCGGCGGGACGCGTTCGTTCCATCGCGAGGCTTCATTCTCGTTCCATGGACCGGCGGAGCGACTTGAGCGGCGTGATTGGGAAAAGGGGAACCACCATGAGTCAATTATTAAAGGACGGGAAATACAAGGCCAGCGAAAAAGACCCGGATTTGGTTCTAGAAATGTTTTTGCGGCGATGGACGATGGCTAGACCAGATCTGCTGGATCCCGCGATAAGTCCGCTCTTCGAACGGCTGCATGAATTCGCCCATCATGTTCACTCAGCGGGGTTCGGTCCAGCCTTGAAAAATCTGGGAGGCGATATCGCGTGCTGCTCGGGCACGTCCGAATTGATGGAACTGATCGGCAAAAGGCTGTGTCAGAGCATCAGTGCCAGCGGCAACGTCATTGAAAGAAAATCGCTGGAGGAAACTTTGCTTTTGTGCACTGGAGTTGTTCCCGATTTACTTCCGCTGGAATTCGGAAAGCGCCTTGAGGGGTTCCTGGCCTTGTGGGGCAGTAAAGGACTCATTCGCGTCTTTTTGAGCTTGTACGTCTCCAACCTGATCTATCTCGATTTGCATGGTTTCTTCAGGGTTTCTGATCCAAGAGTATTGCACGGCCAGCTGGAAGCAATCGACCGAATTTGCCGGAAGGCAGCGGCCACCGCGGTGAGATCGCTAAACACCTGGTCGGAACCCGACCCAAGCTCGGTGGCTACTTTGGTCTCGGATCTGAGGGCCGGAATGACTAGGATGTTGGGCAGCAGGCGTTCGTTGCATCGGGGGGTTTGATTTTCGTTGCATGGAACTAGCGGAGCGACTTGAGCGATGTGACTGGCAAAAGCGGAAGAAGTTGCTTCAGTATAACTGGCCCATGCATGTCAAACTGGAGTGCGGAAATCCACAGGTTTTTCACAGGATATTCACAAACTTTTCCAACTCATTTTCTTTGACTTTCGTGGCGGCAGGGCGTAAAAAAGTGCGACCACAAGTTATTTTTACTGAGCGTCATTCGCCAAGAGGATGGAGTTAAAATGAACCACGGTCGACTTTTGTGGTATGCACTTCATGTCCGCGCTCAATTCGAAAAGGTCGTGGCGATTAACCTATCGAGAAAGGGAATTGATGCGTTTCTGCCGACTTTCGAGACTCGAGGTCGATCAAGCGAGCCTGGGCATAGCGAGATGCCATTGTTTCCGAATTATGTATTCTGTCGAATACAAGATGCGGAACTCCAGTCAGTGCTAACGACGCCAGGTGTGATTCATATCATGGGCACGAAATCCGGCGTGAAGCCCGTCGATGAAGCTGAAATCGCCGCCGTCAAACTGGTCGTTCAAGCCCCCGTACATTACCAACCCTGCCAATTCTGCGAGACTGGCCGGAGGGTTCGAGTCGCTGGAGGAGTTCTGCAGGATCTGGAAGGAATTCTTGTAAAGACTAGTAACGGGACTGGGATTGTCGTCGGCATCTCGCTTTTGCAACTTGCTGTTGTCGTAGAGATCGGAGACGGTACCCGGGTTGTAGATGTCCCGGATAACCGAACGCCGGTATCAGCTCTCCCAACCGGATTGAAACCGTCCAGCTCAAGGAATTCGCCCGAGCATGATGCGGAAAGGGTAAGTGGGATGCTTCGATATCGATTGGGTGAATTGGACCCATCAATCACTTATGTCCCGGCCACTATCGTATTTGATAGTTCCCGACAAACCTCCATGGCAGGTGCCCGAGGCGTTCTGGGTCCGTTCAGAAGTCTGGTTCTGCAGGCGGAAGATTTCAACATTCATCTCGAAATTTGTCACGAACGAAAACAGCGACATATTTTGGGTCAGATACTTTCACGGAGGCAAAAAGAGGTTGCTGACGCCCGGTGTTATCTGTTGCGGAATGGAAAAGAACTGCAAGCAGCTACCGTCGACGCGTTGGGGGAATTCAATTTCACAGATGTGCCCGAAGGCGATTTGAATCTTCAGGTCGACTTTCCCGATCGGACTATCATCGGTTCGCTTACCGCTTAACCAACAGGGATCTGATTTTCATGGTTCCTGAGGAGACACTCCAGGATACATTTGATCGAATTTGGGAAGAGATTCGTGGTGTGAATCTCTATGCAGGGCAGCCTCGTAATGAGGCATCGGGGCGTAGCGTGTCGCGTGCGCAGCACGCTCTTCAGTTAGCGATAAATTCCGGCAACCATCGCTTGATGATCGAGGCGTGGAGAATGCTCGCATACAGCCTCACAGCGAACGAGCAGTACGAAGAAGCCATACCGTACTACGAAAGTGTCGTCGAGAAGTTGGAGCAGTTGGGAGAAGACCGGCAAGCGGCGCGCACCCGCATCGGATATGCGGCAGCCCTCGCACATGTAGGACGCCTGCAGGAAGCGCTCGGCGTGGCCAGCACCGCTAAGCATTGGTTCTCCGAGAATGATGATGAACAAGGTCTGGCGCGTCTTTTTACGAATCTCGGTATCATTCACCACCGCCTCGACGAACATATGCGAGGCGTTGAATATTACGGCAAGGCGGCCAAAATTTTCGAAAAGCTGGGCGATAAGCGGGCGCTTGCTCAAACCTTCAACAACCTGGGCAACGTGCTTTCGATGCTCGATCAATTCGAGCAGTCGGACAACATGTACGAGCGCGCCGAGAAGCTGAGCGAGGAACTCAATCTGGCTGATCTGTCGGCGCAGGCCAGCTACAACCGTGCCTACCTCCAGTATTTGCGCGGCCGCTACAGCGATGCACTTCACTCCTTCAGTCGGCTTCGCTCGCGATTTGAACGGGCGGGAAGCCAGCGGCACTGCGCTCTTTGCGACCTCGATGAAGCGGAGATCTACCTGGAAATCAACCTTTCACAAGACGCTTCAATCTTGTCGGCGCGTGCAGGCGAGAGGTTCAAGCTGATCGGCATGCGATATGAGCAGGCCAAGGCCGCAGGTTTTTACGGCGTAGCCATGATGCAGATGCAGTGGTTTGCCGAGGCACTGGATGCGTTCCACAACGCTGAAGAAATATTTGAGGAGGAAGGCAATCTGTATTGGATCGGGGTGCTCAATCTCTATCGTGCCGAAGTGCACCTCTCTATGAACCGCCCGCGGGAGGCGCAATTGCTTGCCCGAAAAGCCAAGCTGTCGTTTGAGGAATTGGCGATTCCATCGAAGCAAATTTTTAGTCTGGTGCTTCTAGGCAGGGTGGCAATGGCTCTGGATGATCTTCCAACGGCGGAGGCCTCAGCGACGGAGATCTCGAAGCTGATCCAAACCACGACGATGCCGCTGGTACTGTTTCCCTACCACGTACTCTGCGGTGAGATCGCTGAACGGATGCAGAGATGCGATGATGCGCTGCGTCATTATGAACATGCAGCGGAGGAGTTGGAAAAGCATCAGGCCCGGCTTCATCATGACGATCTTCGTGTGACTTTCTTCAAAGGACGGCAGCAGGCATATGACGCTCTAGTACGCCTTTCATTGGACCGGATGAATCCGCACGAAGGGCTCCCGGTGGCATACGCGTGGTGCGAGCGAGCACGGTCCCGTGCATTAGTTGAGCTTCTGTCACATTACGCGCCGCGGGTCCATGGGCAAGCCGAGTCCTCCCTGTCCCACATCGATCGCTTGCGCGAAGAACTGAACGTCCACTATGTGCGATCTCAGGCCGAAAACCGCCCTTTGACGTCACAGTCGAATTACGACCGAATTGCCCTCAAGGAAAGGGAGCTCGCACGCAACTTGCGGGAAATATCGAGAGTGGATCCGGCGTACGCGTCGTTGCGGCAAGTCTCTATTGCCGAGATTGATTCTGTTCAAGCCGACCTCCCGGAGCGGACGACTCTGATCGAGTATTTCACGACCGGCGACGAAGTGCTTGCGTTCGTTGTCTCGAGGACCGATGCAAAAGTCGTTCGCAGGCTTTCCCCGATAAGCGAAATCCTGAAAGCGCAAACGCGTCTACGGTTCCAGTTAAACCAATTCGCGCTGGGACGAGAGTATGTGACGGTTTATTTCGAGCAAATTCTCGAATCCACCAAGTTCCGGCTGCGGGAACTTTATGAGCGGCTGATGGCGCCCTTCATCAGAGATATCCGCACACCACACATAATTGTCGTCCCTCACGGGCTCTTGCACTTCCTGCCGTTCCATGCTTTTTATGATGGAGAGAAGTACCTCATCGACGAATACGAGGTCTCCTACGCGCCGAGTGCTTCAATCAAGAAATATTGCCTCGAAAGGGGAGAGATTGCCGGCGAGTCTCCTCTGCTTGTCGGAGCGTCGGATCAGAATGCGCCGCTTATAGGGGAAGAGATTTCCAGGTTAAATGAGCTGTTTGCAGATGCGCGAGTCCTGCATGACGCGCAAGCCACCCGAGCAGCGTTCATTGAGAACAGCAAGGCCTCTTCATTTCTTCACATCGCAACTCACGTGATTTTTCGTCACGATAATCCCATGTTTTCCAGCTTCAAGCTGGCAGATGGCTGGTTTACGGCTCTCGATCTGTTTTCAATCGTGTGCGAAACCAATCTGGTGACCCTAAGCGGTTGTCAGTCCGGTATGAACCAGGTGACCGGCAGCGATGACTTGCTCGGATTTACGCGTGGATTCTTATACGCGGGCGCCCGGTCTCTTCTCTTGAGCCTTTGGAATGTCAATGATGAATCCACGACAGCATTAATGGTGAATTTTTATCGAGAATGGCAGAAAGGCGCCGCTAAATCGACTGCTCTCCGATCCGCGATGCTCGCTGTCCGCGCCGATCACCCCCATCCGTTCTATTGGGCACCATTCTTACTCGTCGGAAATCCATAGCATTTTTCTTGAATTCGGCGTATTTATGAGCCATTTGCGGACACTATTCACGTCGGCGGATTGGCTAAACAACATAAAGGATGGGATGAGACTCTTGGCAAGATGTCGTTATCTGTTTTTCGGCCTTATTTTCCTTTTTGGCTTGAGTTCCCAAGCTGCCGATGTTTCGTACCCGGTTATTGTCCAAATTTCGCCGACCGTAAGTATTAACACGCTTGCTGCTACTCTGGGCGGTGCTGTCCTCGACGGTATTCCCGGCGCAAACACCTACTTGCTGAAGTTGCCATTCCTGCCGTTGCCAGCCGTGGCAACCCAGCTCGGAATGCAGTGGATGGAGCTGAACACGCGGGTAAGTGTGCCTGGATTTGCCTCACGCGGTGTATTGAGCTTACCCCGTACTGCGGCAGCGGATTGGTACAAGCTGCAGCCGGCAATGCAACTCATAAAGGCCGGAAATGCATTGCCCTTTTCGACTGGAAGAGGAGTTGTCGTAGCCGATATCAATTCCCGGCCCGACTACGCGCACCGGGCGTTGGCCCGCCATTTGACCAGCGGATACGACTTTGTCGCCAGCAATCCGGGCACACCGTTCCTCTTGGACCAATCCGATGCCGGATTTCTTGATCAATCGGATGCCGGTTTCCTGGACCAGTCGGATGCGGGATTTCTGGACCAGTCGGATGCCGGTTTCCTGGACCAGTCGGATGCCGGTTTCCTGGACCATTCCCACCCTGCTTACCTCGATGGGCTCAATCCGGCTTACAGTCATGGCTCGATGTCCGCCGGCCTGATCGCCGCGATAGCCCCGGACAGTATGATTATGCCTTTGCGCGTGTTTGGTGATGACGGCCAGGGCAATTTGTTCATGCTGGCCAAAGCCATACGGTATGCCGTGGATCATGGGGCTCAAGTCATCAACGTGAACTTTGGCATCCTAAAGCCTTCGCTGGCTATAAAAAGCGCCGTGGACTTCGCGCTGGCTTCGAATGTGTTGCTGGTTGCGCCCGCTGGGAACGCCAACACGTCTCAACCGCAGTACCCGGCTGCTTTCGCCGGGGTAATGGCGGCGGCTGCAACGGACCTTTCCGACACTAAAGGTTTGTTTTCAAACTACGGCGGTTATGTCTTTGCTTCCGTGCCGGGTGTGGACATCATTTCAGCTTATCCAGGTGGCTACTACAGCCTTGCGTCCGGCACATCTTTAAGTGCGGCTATCCTGGCAGGGACAGCCGCACTCGTACGTTCCGTTCGATCTGACGGAGTGCGGGATTCCATCGGCCAAACCGCCCTCAACATTGATTCCCGAAATCCAAGTTACGCCAACCAACTCGGACATGGCCGCATCAATATACTCGGAGCCGTGATGCCGCAAAATCCGGTGATTGCGGCCGTCAGTCCCAATACCGGTAAACAAGGTCAGACATTGGTTATCACCGTCACTGGCCAATCCACGCATTTTCTGCAAGGCACGACCCGACTGAGTGTCGGCACCGGCGTGACGATTACGAATGTTGTTGTGAACAGCACTACTTCACTGTCGGCGCAAGTGAGCATTGCGAACGACGCGGCCATTGGCACGCAGGCATTGACTGCCGAAACGAACACGGAAGTAGTTACGCTCGGTAACGCCTTCACTATCGTCGCTAAAGTCGCTCAGACGATCGTTTTTAGAGCTCTTTCGAACAAAATCTATGGCGATCCACCGTTTGCAGTCAGCGCAACCGGAGGCGGATCGACTCAGTCTATTGTCTTTACAACGAGTGGAACATGCTCAATATCCGGGAATATTGTTACGATTACCCGAGCAGGATCCTGCACGGTAACAGCCTCGCAACAAGGTGACGTGAACTACAAACCGGCACAGCCCATCAGTCAGAGTTTTACAATCAACAAGGCTGTCGCGTCGGTAAGGCCGAATGATGGCGGGAAGATTTATGGAAGCAGCGATCCGGTTCTGACGGGAACGCTCAGCGGATTCCTGCCAGCGGATAACGTGACGGGGATCTTCACGCGTGTGGCGGGTGAGACCGTCGGCAGCTACACCGTCAGCGGGGCGGCCGGTCCGGCCAGTGTGCTGAGCAACTACGACATCACCTACAACACGGCCAGCTTGATGATCGCGCCGTTGGCCGTGTCGGTAACGCCCAATCCTGCCGCCAAGACCTTCGGCGATACCGATCCGAATCCTCTGACAACGGGAACCCTGAACGGATTCCTGGCTCGAGACAACGTCACGGCAAGCTATAGCCGCACGGCCGGCGAGGCGCCCGGGCAGTACACCATCAACGCGACGCTCGCTCCGGCAGCGGTGTTGAGTAATTACACCATTACCTACAACACGGCGAGCTTCACGATCCGCAAGTAAATGTCAGTGTCTGTGACGGCAATGGCCATTGCACCGGCGGCAGCAAACCCAACGACAACGGCATCGGGAGCCGGATCACCATCACATCACCGGCGGAGTATGGAGGCAATGCCACAAGCGACGGTGACCGTATCGCCAGCGACGGTCAACGGCAAGAATGCGTTGATCAGTCCCGGCGTCGGCGCTACCAATCAGCCGTTGCCGCCGGTGATGACCGTATGGCTGGCCGCCGCTGGCGATCCCACACATCCGGTCTTGTTCGGGACGGGGACGCGACCAGGGTGGGGCCGGACGCCAATGGCAATCAAGCATGGCAGACCAGTATCACGGCCCCGTTGAACGTGCCCTCGCCCGGACTACACCGTGTATGTCTATGGTGACGACGGCAGTTCACGCACGAACAGCCGGATCCACAGCAATGCCGGATATAACAATGCGGACACCACGACTTCATTTATCCAACCTTGACGGCTCCACTGACGGTGACGCGCTGGTTGACGACGACATCGAAATGAGGATACGAATCGGACGAACTCTAACGACCCAGGTTTAGATCGTAGTGGATGGCGGTCTGGTCGGCGGCATCCAAATCGTTCACCACGATAGCCCCATACCAATCGGCTCGATTTTTTAGCTTGACTGTTGCATTCGGAGCATAGAGGACAGCATACGAAAGGGACTGGTCCGCCAAATCAATTTCTCCTGCGCCCCAATACACAATGAGCAGGTCGGCAGGGTTCGGGTTACCGGACGGAGCACCCGTATTAATAGCGGTTTTACCGCTGAAGTCCAGGACTTTGACCATATCCCCTGACCCTTCACCCTCCCCCTGGTTGTGATCGCCTGAATTGTCGTCGGGCTTCCGATTGTTATCACCACTCGAGGGCGATTGTCCTTGAGAATTCTGTCCAGCGATATTCAGAATCACTGGACCTTGCGCAACAACAGTTGCGTTCCCTTTGAGTTTGAGCGAATTGATGTTGTATATGCCAGGCTTTAGCATCAGCGTAGCGTTGCCATCGACGACAATGTTGCGATACTGCGGCGACGTGCCGTCCGGCACGAGTGTCTTATCCGAAGTCACTTTGAGATCCGATGGTCCCGCGCTCACTCGCGTCGACGGCGACATCGCGAAGGAAACCGGTGTGAGCTTCACATATGGAGGAATACCTTTTACCACCGCGTTACCGGCAAGCGTGATTCCCGGAATTCCTTTGTCGCAGTGGTCGCTAATCTGAGGAACGGGCGTGTGCACCGAGCCGTTGATAAAAACCTGGTCTCTCAATTTCGCATTGCCGTTAACAGCAATGTCGCCTCGCATATTTGCGTGGGTTTTTGCGTAAGGTCCGATGGAGGAATCGAAACTGTCTGTGAATGAGTGGCCGGAAAATTCGAGGACCGCGCAGTCTGCTTTCGTCGCATAGGCAGCATAAGTCAGCACGATGCTTAATGTGCCATTCACGGTCGTGACCTGATAATTGGACAACCGTTTACGGGGATCCAGAATGTTCGAAGGCGGGATCGTGATAACGTGCTTTCCCGGCGGGCTGGTTGGTGCGGCAGTAGTCATTCCCGTGGCGGTGATGTTGTCGCCGTTGACCAGCCCAACAAAAGTCACGGTCAATGGTGGGTTGGGGTTGCCAAAGTAGCGCGATTCTGAGTTTGCCGTGATCGTTAAAGGCGCAGGTGTGACCGTGAGCAGAGCGGAGCCCCTACTCGCCAGGAAGAATGGGCTCGTGCTGACATAATTGGCAGTGATGGAATAAGTTCCAGGGTTCTGAACAGCGGTGAAGGAAAGGACTGCAACTCCGGAGGTATCCAGTGGACTTGAACCTACAAGACTTCCACTTAAAAAAAAATCGACGGTGCCAGTGGCAGTCCTGCCGGCCAGAGCTGCCGGGCTTACAGACGCTGTCAGAATTACAGCCCCTCCGTACTGGGCAGTGGCTGGCTTCACATTGGTTGTCGTCGGCGCATTGACGTTGACATTGAAACTGCAACTCGATTGAGCGCCGCCCGAATCCGTGGCGGTAGCTGTCACTTTTGCGGTGCCGACGGGAAAGGACGAACCTGAGGCAGGCGTTGCGACAATGGCGCCTGGCTGAAGCGGACAATTATCGGTTGCGGTGACCGTGAAGTTAACAATGGCGGATGTTTGCCCGGGCGCCGCTGTAGCGACGATGTCGGCCGGACACGACATGGCCGGGGGTGGGTTCACAATTTTGGTTGCAGCCGTCGAGAAGTTGTTGCTTGGATCGGGATCAGGCGTGGACGAGGAGATGGTTGCTGTGTTGCTCAGCGGAGTCCCACCCGCTGCCGAGCAGCTGATTGCGGCAACAAGAAAGATAGTACCCGAACCGGAGGACTCCGCCGGTAATGTTACCGTTTGATGATTGTCAGAACTGTTGCATGTCCCGCCTCCGGTGACCGAGCATGAAACAAAACTTAGCAAAGGAGGCAAGTCGTCGGTAACGGTCGAGACGGCACTAAGAGTTGGACCGTTGGTCGTAGCATCGATCCTATAGCTGATGTTCTGTCCGGAAATCGCGGGACCCGATGTGATCGATTTGATTACCAAAAGATCCGCCTGGATCGTGACGACGCTCTGCACAACCACGCTGTCAAATAGTACGCCGCAGGCTCGTGCAGCGGGCCTCACGTCGTCGCAGGTTAAATTCGCGTCCTGCGTGAACTCCCACCAAAGTCGAATGGACCTGCCGGCCATTCCGTTCAGCTTCATGTGGACATGCTTCAGCCCCGCGGAGTCCCCGGCCCATGCCGATATATCCTGGAAGTACGCGGTGTTCTGGCTCCGCGGAAAGTGTTTCGGATAGTGATTTTGGTTGTTTGTGGTGAATTCTTCTTCAAAAGCTTCCGCCATCACGGACCGGACGAACGCAGGCGGCGAACTGGAAGGTCCATAGTCGCCGATGCGAAGCAAAAACCCGTCGTATGCGAGGATATTGAAATTAGGATCGTCTTGAGTGTCGTGTTTCACATCGAAGTCTAACGTCACATATTCCGAATCTCGTGGAACTACGATAATAGGGCTGAGGAAACGTTCCCATCGAGTGGCATCCCCGGGCAACCCATCGTTGGCATTGGTGTGAAACGCGCCGTTATTACCAGGATTGAACGTGTTGCTCGTGGTCCACGGAACCGTATTGTTGCCGCCCACATGCTGGGTCAACCAGCCGGCAGGAAGTAAGCCTGGTGTTGTGGAGTCGAAATTTTCCTGAAATATGGTGGTCACTCTAGGGGTTCCAGTCGAGTGAGTGAACAACAGAGCCGTCGTTCCCTGATTGCTGGTAATGTTGAGAACAAGATTGAGCGGCGTTCCTCGAGCGTACGAAGGCGACAGCTGGATGATGAAATCCGTGTCATTGCTCGCGGAAGCGCCCGGAGCGATGCTTGGGTAGCCCGATGTTCCCTGTACGATTGTTACTGTGGGCATTGCAGTTGAAAGCGTAGCGACAATGCCCGTGATCACGCTAGGCTTCAAGATCGGATTCGTTACATAGTTCGTCAGCGGAAATTTGAATGCGACTTGCTCTCCAGCATCGATGAAGCCATTCCCATCAGTCTCTGTGAATGTAGTTCCAATGAAGTTTGAGGTCAGACTAACGTTCGCCGAACTCGCGGGCACGCGTTTGAAGACGACTTTGGGCGTGTTCATGTGTACTGATGGCAGTCCATTCGTGAATGGAAGGAGCTGCGTGCCGGCCCAGGCGGCAAAAAGTTGGCCTTGTTGTGCGACGGCCTGATTGTAGTCGCCGAGATTCGGATGCCCTTGGTCCTTGCCCCGACCTGCTTTGAAAGGACTATCCGTAAGCGGCATGGGTTGCTTCCAGTTCAGACCTCCATCGTCCGAGAATTGATAGGTCGTCTGGGTAAGATCGCCGCTCGTGTCTATTCCTTGATCGTAGTAGAAGACATAAATGCGCCCGCCGCTGTTATCGACAGTAACCCAGGGAAACCATTGAGCGCGATCGTTGCCAGGTCTGCTGTTGATGAGAACCGGACTCGTGAAGCTGAGGCCACCGTCGGTGCTGCTCTGAAACACAATGTCGGCGCCGTCTCTCAGGTTGTTGTTTGAATAGACGAGATAAATATTGCCTTTCCGCGGCCCTAATGAATTGTCGACGGCCAGTCCCGGCGCCGAACTGACGCGATCGTTGCCCAGCACCTGGTCCATTGTGAAAAAAGCGGATGGTGCTGCATTTATGGGATCGCCCCACGTTGCTCCATTATCAGTGGACCTCGCAAAGCCGATAGTGTCGTTGTTATCCGCCGGAAACCTTTGCCATGCCAAGTAAACATTCGCGGAACCATTTCCGGCAAAGCGAGGAATAGACGACTGCCCGTCTATAGGAGTAGCTGCGACAATACTACGGACGGACCAAACCGGGTTCGCGTTCAGGATGTTGTCTGAAAACGTGGTGGAAATCTCAACTCCGGGCGCGAAAGGGGTGAAGTTGGACCAACTCACCAGCACACGTCCGGTGTCGGGATTCACGTCGGCGAAAGGTTTATCCGCAAGATCGACGCTGAATCCGTTGAGAAGCCCATTTGGGTTTGTAGCAGGCGGGATTTCAAATGGTCCCGTCCACGTGTGTCCGAAATCCCTGGACAGGTGGAAGCCCAGGGTTTGAGCCGGTCCGCTGGAGCCTCCGTTCACAACGATGATCGAGAAATAGATGAAATTCGAGCCGCCCAAATATTTCACTTCTGGATCACCGAAAACCTCGGGATAGACGGTCGGGCCGATCGAACTCGTCGGAGTCGTTATCGGAAGCGAGCCTCCGTCGGTGAACGTCTGTCCGCCGTCATCGGAATACTGGAAACCGGAAACCGAAATCGGATTGAGTCCAAAACCCGCGGCGTTGTTTGTACCGATCACAATGTGCCGACCCGTACTGTCAACCGCAATTGAAGGCTGGGCCTGCCCGCCTGGGGTCAGCACGTTGTCTCCGGCGGGAGCAACGACAGCAACCTTGGCCGCGCTGTTGCCAAGCTGACCCGTCGCAAACAAATGAGCCAGGCGGCCCATTCCGGATAATCTATTTATCTGGGGGGCTGTCAGGCCGCCAGGGACTTGAGCGTAGGCGACGGTCCCAATGAAGAATGAATAACCAACGGCGCTAACCAGTGCCGCCAATAAGCATAGCGCAATGAAAATCAGGACCGGTACGGCGTGATTGTCGTCTTCATGACGCATCCCCTTTCCCGGCGTTGTCAAATTCGGGTTTGAACAATAGGACGGAACCAAGCAGATAATCCTCTTGCGGAGCCGCAGCGATCTTATACACCGCCGCTGGACACGGCACAACTTATTTTGTTTATTGGATGATGCCGGCAGTCTATCAGTGCAAATGGTCCAGCCAGCGCTCCCTCTGTGCACTGATGAACTTCGAAGAGCCTGTTCCAATTCTGATAGGCTCCCGCCTTCGAATCTCGCCCCACGCGCTGGAGAACAGAATGCCGGAAGTGCTCGAACCGGAAACCATGGCTGCTGCTGGAGCCAGAGAACTGCGTGACGGGCGAAGTTGTCGTCGTCGGTCTAACAGTTGATCCTGCACCAATTAACCAGGATCGATCCTCATCTCGTGCACTAACTGAACATTGGTAAGCCACTGGTTCGACCAGTGCGACTCGAACAGGTTTGACCGTTCCGGGAGCGAGAATCCTCCTCAAGTGGCTTGATGAGCCAACGAAAGGAGGATCGATGTCAGACCTTTATCAGAGCCTATCCCACTCAAAATGGGACTGCAAGTACCATGTCGTATTCGTGCCGAAACGACGGCGCAAAGTCATTTACGGGCAAATACGACGTGAACTGGGGCGAGTTTTCCACGCCCTGGCAGGACAGAATGTCAGATCATCGAAGGGCATCTAATGCCGGACCATGTGCATATGTGCATCGCCATCCCACCAAAGCATCCCGTTGCATCCGTGATTGGGTTTCTGAAAGGGAAGAGTGCGATCGCCATCGCCCGACTGTGCGGCAAAGAGCGAAACTTTACGGGAGAGCATTTCTGGGCTCGGGGTTACGCTGTTTCCACGGTCGGGTTCGAGCTGGAACAGGTTCGCAAATACATCCGCGAACAAGAGGGCGCGGATGGAACGGGCGACAGTTCTAAACTATCAACCAAGGCGCGCTTTGCGCGACGCCTAGACTCAGGCACCAACCGCCTTTGAGGCGGCCCAACTCATCAAGCCACCCGCTCTGCGGGGGGTGTCTGACTCAGAACAGTGA